>ERZ772991.1021-NODE-1021-length-28648-cov-4.006890_pt1 | contig 28648 bp, 21 predicted proteins | sample MGYA00511128_ERZ772991 | MGnify/ENA primary metagenome ERZ772991 (study PRJEB29015, sample SAMEA2737655) | human gut metagenome | biome: human gut; feature: human-associated habitat; material: faeces | place: China | collected 2012 ... | reverse complement strand
ACACTCTGTAAAAGAGTTGCAAGGACTTGGCCTGCAACCCGATGTACTTGTGTTGAGAACCGACCGCGAACTTGGACGAGGAGTGCTTGACAAGGTCGGACATTTCTGCAATGTTGAAAAGGATTGTGTGGTACAAAGCGTTGACCTGCCGACTATTTATGAAGTGCCGGTCAAGATGGCGGAGCAGCATCTGGATGCAGTGATACTTCGTAAGTTCGGTATAACGTGTGATACGGCACTCCAATTGGGCGACTGGCAGGAATTTATCAACCTTAGATTGCGGGCAAGCAGAGAAATCAACATAGCCCTTGTCGGGAAATATGATTTACAGGATGCCTATAAATCGATATTGGAGTGTTTGTCACAAGCTGCGACTTACAATGACTGCAAAGTAAAGACACACTTTATCCAGAGTGAGAATCTGACGTGCGATAATATTGCGGATAACCTTTCTTCGATGGACGGTGTGGTGATATGCCCTGGATTCGGACAACGCGGGACAGAGGGAAAGATTGCTGCTGCCGAATATTGCCGTACGCACGACATCCCAACATTGGGAATCTGCCTTGGAATGCAGATGATGGTCATTGAATTTGCCCGTAATGTATTAGGTTTGGAGAATGCCAACTCCCGCGAAATGGATCCCTCGACGCCCTACAATGTAATAGATTTGATGGAGGAGCAAAAGAGTATCACTCAAATGGGTGGCACGATGAGATTGGGAGCCTACTCTTGTGAGCTATCGAGCGGCTCAAAGGCTTATGAGGCGTATGGAAAGTCCCATATAGAAGAGCGTCATCGCCATCGTTATGAATTCAGTAGTCCATATCGCCAACAATTCGAGCGAGCAGGAATGTTGTGTACGGGTATAAATCCCGATAGCGGTTTGGTCGAGATTGTCGAAGTGCCCTCTTGTCGTTGGTATGTGGGAGTTCAATTTCATCCGGAATATACAGGAACCGTTCTTAATCCCAATCCATTGTTTATGGCTTTTGTCAAGAGTACAATATCTAAAGACCAATAATTATGTGTGGAATTGTAGGATACATCGGAAATAAGAATGCAGCACGGATATTGTTGAACGGGCTTCACCGTTTGGAATACAGGGGCTATGACAGTGCAGGTATGGCTTTGGTCAACGACGGTAATCTGAATGTTTATAAATGTGCCGGGCGAGTAGCTGATCTGGAAAAGTATATTGAAGGGAAAGACACCTCTGCTACCATCGGTGTCGCACACACGCGATGGGCCACGCATGGAGAGCCTAATGAATGCAATGCTCATCCTCATATTTCGCAGTCCGGAAGAATTGCCATGGTTCACAACGGAATAATAGAAAACTACCGTATATTGAAAGATGCGCTCACTGCCCACGGATATACATTCCGTAGTACAACGGACAGTGAAGTATTTGTCAATTTGATAGAGTATATCTGGATATCTAACAAATGCACTCTTCTTAAAGCGGTCCAACAGGCGATCAAACAGGTTGTCGGAGCATATGCCATAGTCGTTGTAGACCGTGATAACCCAGACCAGCTGATAGCTGTTCGCCAAAGCAGTCCTCTTGTCGTAGGCATTGGTGACAATGAGTATTTCATATCATCCGATGCAGCATCAGTGATTGAATACACAAATGACTTTGTATATCTTAATGATGGTGAGATAGCGGTCATACCTCGCAGAGGAGATATGAAGCTTACGACTGCAGAAAACGAATCATGCAAAATCGATATAAGCAAACTGCAACTTTCAATCTCACAATTGGAAAAGGGAGGCTATGACCATTTTATGCTGAAAGAGATTTTCGAGCAGCCTCAGACTTTGCAGGACTGTATCAGAGGGCGTATAGACAAGGATAGCTTTGCTCCTGTCCTGTCTGGTATCAGTGATAACAGGGACACATTTCTTAAAACACATCGCATAATCATCGTCGCATGCGGCACATCTTGGCACGCAGCCCTGATAGGCAAACACTTTATCGAATCATTCTGCCGTATTCCTGTTGAAGTGGACTATGCTTCCGAATTCAGATATAGAAATCCGATTATCAACCCAGATGATATCGTGATAGCCGTGTCTCAATCCGGAGAAACCGCTGACACCTTAGCTGCCGTCGAACTGGCACGCAGGAATGGTGCATTCGTATATGGCATATGCAATGTCGTAGGCTCCTCAATAGCAAGAGCTACAAACTCCGGAACCTATATTCATGTCGGGCCAGAGATAGGTGTTGCATCTACTAAAGCATTTACAGGACAGGTAACTGTTTTACTTTTGTTGGCTTTGACAATAGGTCTTGAAAAAGGAACAGTGTCTGAGGAGAAATGCAGGTCAATTACAGAAGAACTGCTGATGCTTCCTCAGACATTAGAATCGACTCTGGAACTCGTAACCTCAGATGTACAGTCTCTGTCAAAGATTTTCACTTATGCACACAATTTCATTTATATGGGACGTGGAGTGAATTATCCTACTGCATTAGAAGGTGCCTTAAAGTTAAAGGAAATTTCATACATCCACGCAGAAGGATATCCTGCTGCAGAAATGAAACACGGTCCGATTGCGTTGATTGATGCAGAGATGCCTTGTGTGGTTATTGCAACACCTGACTCCACTTATGACAAGACGATCAGCAATATGGAGGAAATTAAAGCAAGAGGCGGCAGAATTGTGGCGATAGTGGCTGAAGAAGACATTACCGTATCACAGATCGCAGATTATGTCATAAAGGTTCCTTCTGTTACTGAATTCTTGATGCCTATCATTGTTTCTATACCACTGCAATTGTTAGCATATCATATAGCCGTCAATAAAGGCAGAGATGTCGATAAACCTCGTAATCTGGCAAAATCAGTAACAGTTGAATAATCTTGGATAAAAGACAGAATTAAGGCAAGTTAATTAAAATATTTTAGGTTAGTTAGGTAAGATTGATTATGGATACAAGAGGTTCTTTATACGACCCCTCGCACGAACACGATTCTTGTGGCGTGGGGCTGATTGTAAATATTAAAGGTGCGAAATATCACGATGTAGTAGAAAACGCCTTACAGGTTCTTGAACATATGGCTCATCGAGGAGCTGAAGGTGCTGATAACAAAACCGGTGATGGAGCTGGAATTATGATACAGATTCCACATGAGTTTATATTACTTAATGGAATACCCGTTCCAGAACGAGGACGCTATGGCGTAGGAATGCTGTTTATGCCTAAAGATATGTTGGATTATGAAACATTCATAAATATTATTCGTGAAACTATATCTGAAGAAGGGCTTACTTTAACACACTTAAGAGATGTGCCGGTTAATTCTTCAGTCTTAGGACACGATGCAGCTATGTGTGAGCCTCAAATTAAACAGATGTTTATATGTGGAAAAGAAGATATAGGTATTGATGTAAAAAGGTATGAAGAACATTTGCAAAGCCGTTTGTATGTCGTTGGGAAGAAGATTGAAAGACGTATTATGGAGTCGTCTATTAAAGATAAGGATAACTGCTATATCGTTAGTTTGTCTACCCGTACTCTTATTTACAAGGGAATGCTCACATCAAGGCAATTGCGATATTATTACCCAGATCTGATGAACCCATATTTTACAAGTGCAGTCGCTCTTGTTCACTCTCGATTTTCTACAAATACATTCCCAATGTGGCGCTTAGCACAACCTTTTCGTTTTATAGCCCATAATGGAGAGATTAATACGATAAAGGGAAATCGATTATGGATGCAAACGCGAGAGTCAATTCTCAAACCTTATAATTTAGGTAAAATCGAGGAGATCTCGCCTATCATACAAGAAGGTATGAGCGATAGTGCATCGCTCGACAATACGGTTGAGTTCTTCGTAAAGAGTGGAATGTCGCTTCCGCATACGTTGGCTATGCTTATCCCTGAAAGTTATGGAGAGAAAGATCTACTATCCAATCGAATCAAAAGTTTTTATGAATATCACAGCATATTTATGGAACCTTGGGATGGCCCTGCTGCTGTTATGTTTTCTGATGGGCACTATGCAGGAGGACTGCTTGACAGGAATGGATTACGTCCTGCGCGCTATGCAATAACTAAAAATGGAATGTTAGTATTGGCATCTGAAACAGGCGTATTAGATATAGATCCTTCCATAATTACAGAAAAAGGGCGTTTGCAACCTGGAAAGATGCTTTTGGTTGATTTAGATGATGGTCGAATTATAAGCAATAATGAGATAAAATCAACCCTTGCTGAGGAACATCCATATCGCGAATGGCTGCAAAAAAATTTGGTGGTACTTAACGATATTCATAGCGGGCGTAAATTAAAGCATAGTATAGATCATTATCAAGAGAGATTACATACGTTTGGGATTGGGAAGGAAGATATTGAACTTATTCTAAAACCAATGGTGAACACACATCAGGAGCCCACAATGTCTATGGGGGCGGATATTCCCATTGCAATTCTCTCCAAGCGGCCACAACGATTTTTTGACTACTTCCGCCAAATGTTTGCTCAAGTGACAAACCCTGCTATAGACCCATTACGTGAATACTCGGTTATGTCTTTAACTGATTATATAGGTGGTGTCTCGGGAAATATCTTGGAAGCAACTCCAGAAATGTGCAAAGTCGTGGAATTACCAAGTCCTATCATTTCTAATACGAATCTCGATAATCTAAAAAACCTGACATATAAAGGTTTTCGAACGATAACACTCAATATGGTATTTGCAGCATCTGAAGGGGTTGTCGGAATGCAGCAAGCAATAGACAATTTGTGTTTAGAAGTTGAACAAACCGTTGATAAAGGCTATAATTATATCATCCTGAGTGATAAGGCTATTAATGACACCTATGCTCCAATCCCTTCTTTAATAGTAATGTCGGCCGTGCATCATCATCTCATTAAAAGCAAAAAACGTTCACAAACGGCAATTATCATCGAAAGTGGTGAGGTTATGCAGGTTATGGATGTCGCTTTACTCACAGGATATGGTGCCAGTGCAGTAAATCCATATATGGCTTTTGCTATACTAAACGAGTTGGTTAGTCATCAAGAATTACAACTGGATTATGCTACGGCAAAACGCTATTACATACAAGCCATTGATAAAGGCTTGATGAAAATCATATCAAAAATGGGCATCTCCACTATCAGAAGTTACAGAGGCTCAATGCTTTTTGAAAGCATCGGGATATCATCCTCTTTACTCGAAAAATACTTTGGTGGAGGCATATCCAAGATTGAAGGCATCACTTTGGAAGATGTGGCTCAAGATACATTGCTTCGCCATACAAAAGGTTTTTCCAAAACAGACACGCAAGTTCCTAATCTTGAGGATTTTGGAAAGTATCGTTATAGGAAAGATGGTGAACGACACGCTTGGTGCCCTCAAATAATTACTACACTTCAAAAAGCTGTGCGTGAAAACGATTATGACCAATATAAGCTATTTTCGGCAATGGCTGATAATACCGAGCAGCCGATATTCATACGCAACCTTATGGAATTATGTAGTGACAGAACACCCATATCGATAGATGATGTAGAGTCTGAAAATGAAATTGTTAAACACTTTGTCGGAGGAGCAATTTCATTTGGAGCAATCAGTCGCGAGGCTCATGAGGATATTGCGTTGGCAATGAACTTTCTTGGTTGTCGAAGCAATACCGGTGAAGGAGGAGAAGACCCTAAACGCTTTTATGAAAAACGTAATGGAATAGCACTGAGAAGTGCGACCAAACAAGTTGCATCAGGCAGATTCGGAGTTACTACAGAATATTTGGTAGATGCCGATGAGATACAAATAAAAGTGGCTCAGGGCGCAAAACCTGGCGAGGGAGGTCAATTACCCGGTTTTAAGGTTGATGAGATGATTGCGAAAACTCGTCATTCAATCCCCGGAATTACACTGATTTCCCCACCTCCCCATCACGATATATATTCAATAGAGGATTTGTCGCAACTAATTTTTGATTTGAAAAATGTGAATCCACGAGCAACGATAAGCGTTAAACTGGTAGCCGAAAGTGGTGTCGGAACTATCGCTGCGGGAGTTGCAAAGGCTAAAGCGGATACCATTCTTATCAGTGGTGCCGATGGAGGAACAGGAGCTTCACCTGCTAGTTCCATCCACTATGCAGGTCTTCCTATGGAATTGGGGTTGGCGGAGATTCAACAAACCTTGATATTTAACAATTTACGAGGAAAGGTTAAGATACAATGTGATGGAGGTCTTAAAAATGGGCGCGATGTTATTATCAGTACACTACTTGGTGCAGAGGAATATGGTTTTTCGACGGCACTTATGATTTCTCTTGGATGTATTATGGATCGTAAATGCCATACAAATACGTGCCCAGTAGGCATAGCTACTCAATGTGCAGAATTACGAGTAAAGTACAAGGGCCATTATCAATATGTAGTAAATTATCTTTTGTTTGTTGCTCGTGAAGTTCGTGAATATCTTGCTCAAATGGGCTATCATTCACTATACGAAATTATCGGACGATGTGATTTGCTTAGTCAAAAACATAATGAAGGCAGAATGAGCAAGATTGATTTAAGTAAAATACTTCATAAAATAAAAAATAAAGATAAACCCATCAAGTGGCAAGGTAAATATCAGACATTGCCCTCTGGCTTGAAAGACGAATCATTGATAACAGCATCAGAGCACGCTATTAAAAGTCGTTTGCCAATGCAATTCATATCACCTATCGCAAATACAGATCGAAGTGTAGGTGCTATGTTAAGTGGTTATATTACAAAAAACTGTACAGATAATAGTTTGCCTGACAATACAATAACCATAAATTTCAGAGGTTCCGCAGGACAAAGTTTTGGTGCTTTTTTGTGCAAGGGTGTAACATTCCGACTTGAAGGTGATTCAAATGACTATTTAGGTAAAGGCCTCTCTGGTGGGCATATAATTGTTGTCCCTCCTGTTGAGGTAAATTACTCGCCTGAAACTAATATCATAGCAGGAAACACAATACTTTATGGTGCAACTTCGGGTGAAGTTTATATAAGAGGACGCGTTGGTGAACGATTTTGCGTTAGAAATAGTGGTGCAGTAGCTGTTGTTGAAGGAGTTGGTGACCATTGCTGTGAATATATGACGGGAGGTCGAACTGTTGTTCTCGGCCCAACAGGTCGTAATTTCGCGGCAGGTATGAGTGGCGGTATCGCCTATGTTTGGGACCCAGAACATAATTTAGATTTTAATTGTAATATGGACTCCGTTGAGTTGACTCTTGTAGAGAACGCTGCTGATCGTTCAGAATTACATTGCTATATAGAAGCCCATTACGAACATACTAAAAGTCGCCTTGCCTCCTCTATGTTGCGTAATTGGGTTAAGTATTCCTCAGAATTTATTAAAGTTATGCCTATTGAATACAAGAAAATCATTGAAAATAAATGACATTCAAAGAAACAAATAATGTAATATATCTTGTCGTGTAAGAATTGAAGATAACTCTTAAATGCTTTGTAAATCATATGGTCTAATCTCTATTCGGGTTTCTATTGTAATTCACAGTATTCTAAACCGCAAAGGTCTATGAAATACAGGTATTGCAAAATGTCCAAAATCAAGAAAAGTCGTTCCAAATCGAAACTCACGATCTGAAACGACTTATTGCATATCTTGTAAATAGACTACACCATCCAGGGATTCTGGTATGGGTCGTAGTCATTCTGAAATGTAGCCAGTTGCCAATCGGTGACTGGCTTCTTTGTTTCATCGACTTTACGAGGAATTTGCGGGTTGAGTCGTAGTTTGGCAGCATCGTTAAGCCACTTCATCGAGTCCTCATAGTCTCGCATACGCACCGCACTCACATTGTTTGGAGCGATGAGTTTCGTGAGCTCGTAGACAGCCAAACGCACCATATGCTTCTTGAGATTGTAGTTGCGTGGGTCGTGAAGCGAGAGGTTGTTGCCGAGTTCTGGCACATCAGCATTAACATCGGTTTCTGGATAGAAGACACGCCTCTCATAAACTACATATTCGTGCTCCGACAACTCATAGTCGTTGTATGCTGAGTCGTAGTCAGCAATAGCACCCCAGCAGTCCGATGTTAGCGGGTCGATGTTGTTATCAAAGCCATCAAGCGTCATCAATGTATAGAACGCACCTTCATACTCTACAACAGCCCACAAAGGATAGTCAATAGGCTGCCACATAGTTGTCTCTGCCTCAATCCAGCCACCAACCATAGGGATACGGATATCATCAAACTTATAGCCATTCTCCGACAGACAGAGATAGACCACGCCATTGTAGTTTACCTTGTCGCCCAGATAATAGGTGTTGAACTGCGAGTAGGCAGGAACTTGCGAAACATCGATATTGATATCTGTTGATTCCTCCCAGTATGTAACAGTCGCAGGCTTACGATAACCACTGATAGAGCGGATAACCTCGTGTATCTGCCCATCGAAGTAGATATGCACGCCTACGGGGTAAGTAATACGCCTATCATAGTCGGCAATATACTTGCCTTTGGCAAACTCTTTCTCCACCTCGTAGTTTTCAGAGAGATACTCCACAATGCTCATCTCTGCCGATTGCTCGGCCTGAATGAATCGCTCATCATTGCCACGAGTGAGTTGCTGCAAAGCCTCCTGAGTGATGATACCCAAGTAGTCGCTATTATTTAGAAATCTTCGATACATATCTATTCTGTTTAGTAGTTAAATCCTTCGCTTATTACCGATGTCGATACAACATACCCGTTGCCATCGCCACCGCTCTTGTATTTATACCAGCTATCACGCAGGTAGTAGCAGAGCAAGTAATCGAGGCAATCGGACAAGTGTCCGTATCGCTCATATTTCACGCCTGTTTTGGGGTCTGTGGTCTTCTGCTTGCTCTTTGTGCCATCCTCATTGCGAAGCTGGTAGATAAGATCCTGAGTGAGTTTACGGCACTTAATGTCTATCTGAATCTCCCAGCCATTGTAGCCATCGAAAACCTCATTGACAAACTCGCATCGAGTAACCTGTGGCGGTTGCTTGCGTAGTAGTTTGACCTTTGGCCGCAGAATACCTTTGCCGAATGTATCAACGATGATTGTATAGTTATTCACTCCATCCTCGTTTGTCGTTGAGCGTTGTAATCCTGACGGATCTCCCGTAACATCTACGCCGCCGATATGTTTATCTCGATAGAGTTTCAATCGTACTTTACGCGCGAGTGCTGGAGTGTTGTTCTCCTTATCTTCGGGCTTTCCGAGTATCTCTTCGAGGATATAAACTTTTTTGTTGTCGTAGTCTATCTGTGCCGAGAGAACTGACATCTGCGGAGCTACATTGAAATCCCATACAGTGATGAGCGGTTTTGTCGGGTCATATACTTTCTCTTTAAGGTTGGTGATAAGGTGTTTTGCTCCATCAAAACGGTTGTAGATAGCCATATCATTCGCCTCCACAAAGTCCCAGTTACCATAGAGCAGACGCTCCTTTGTTGCTTGGTCTCGAATCTTATTCAAGGCAGCCTCATAGACCTGACGGAATGCGATATTTGGGTTGTCAAACACAGAGAATGGTACATACGCTTCGCCCTCACGGCATACCACCTTATCGCCATTCTCATCCTGCACGAATCGACTACGCACCCAGTTGATAGTCGGGTTGGTAGTAAGCAACATTCGTGGAGTCTTGAAGGTCTCGTGAGTTCGCCAACGAAGACGCGAGAAGAGTACCTCGACTGCCTTTTCAGAAATCTCCGACACCTCATCGACCATAGCGATTGTGTACTCCGAAGAGCCAAAACGCTCAAAGTTCGGGTCAGAGGGAATGTCGGCCATCTCCTTCATAATGATAACCGAGTCGTTCCAGAATGTGAGCGTACCTTCAAGGTTATTTATCTTGTAGTTCACATCCTCCTTCAAGCCCCAATCCTTCAAGATTGTTTTGATGGTGTTCCAAGTGGACTCTTTGAGCGATTTGAGCGTCTTACGAGCCACCACAGCACGGATATTCTCGAAGCGCATACACGATGATACGAGCCATACGCTACCGACATACGACTTACCACCACCTGCGGCTCCGCCTCCCAAGATTAGTTGGGGAAGATTCTGCGACTTACAGTGCTTACACTGCGGTTTGTATTGAGGATTCTTCTGCTGGCCATAGCCAATAAGAACCTGCTCGATCTCAGCCCCACAATGTGGACAGTAGTTGGGCTGCAGGAGCTTCCACAACTCATACTGCCGAGGGGAGGGGCTGAAGTCGATATGAATATTTCGCGGTGCTTTGAGTTTGTTGACCGCCATTGCTTAGTAGATTTCGATGGTGATATCCTTCTCCTTTTCGAGAAGAGCATAGAGTTTCTTGAAGGTCTCACGAGAGTTGATGACCTTGCCTTTTACCGAGTTCTCTCCAACGATGATGCAACCACCCGAATCATCTTCGGTGTTGCCCCAGTGAATCAGAATACCCAAGAAGTGAGGGACGCCGTGCAGATACGGCATCTTGCGCTTGAACTTCGGGCTGTACTCCAAAGTAACCTTGTATGTTCCGGTTGGAATTGCGGTGCGAGCATATACCTTCTCCTTGCACTTGCACGGAATCCAGCGCGAGGTATTAGGACAACTATCGGGAAGTTCTCGAATAACATCCTCGATAGTGTTACAGAAAAATGTGCCGTCAATACTGAGGTCGCCGATAGTATATTTCGACCCCTTGAATTTGCGTCTTAACGATAACTTCATACTCTAATCTTTTTATTGAAAGAGTAGAAGGAAAGTGACGCAAAAGTTTAGAATGAAAATGTCTTGAATATTCTAAAATGGATATTTTACTATATCTTTGCACTGACATTAGCAAAGCACAACAAAACTGAAATATACAACTATGACAAAAGCAGACATTGTAAAGGAGATTGCCGCATCTACAGGCATTGAGAAACAAGTAGTGTTACAGGTGGTAGAAGGGTTGATGGAAACCATTAAGACTTCGATGATTAACGGAGATGAGGTGTTCCTTCGCGGATTCGGTAGCTTTATCATTAAGCACCGTGCAGAGAAAACAGCACGAAACATTACCAAGAACACCACGATGGTTATTCCTGCTCACAACATTCCAGCTTTCAAACCTGCGAAGAGTTTTGTTGAGAAAGTAAAGTAATCTCATAAGGCACAAGAAAGGGGCGTCAGTGATGATGCCCCTAATTCTGTACCTTATATAAAGTAGTTAGTTTGCCGTTCTCCGACTCAAATAGGAATCGTCCGTTCTTTAAGATGCACTCGTGAGTCTTCTCATCATTTGTGTCCGCCTCAAGCATCTTGTCTGCTTGGTCTGCTGAGATAATCTGCATCTCGACACCCTGAATGGTAGCGGTAGTGGCATCCGCTGGAATAGCCATCAACTCATCAATCAATCTTGTCTCCATATCAATTTCTTATGCCCACAGTCCCATAGAGCACGATATTTACCAAAACGAAGAGCGTGGGACATAACCCGCTGTCTTCTTGGCTCTGGTAAACCATTCTGCAATCAGGTTAGCCCACGCAAATCGTGAGCGAAACCTTTTGTTTGCAGAAAAACATGAATTGTACCAGAATTCAGAAGACAAACAAAAGCTAACGCTTTCTTGTGTTAAATATGTATGTGTAGCAACGCTACACGGCTGAGGGAGAGATTAGTTCTTGCCGGCCTCGACAGAAACCTTGCGAAACTCCTTCATCAGCTTCTCAAGTTCCAATGAAGCCTTACGGGCGCGAGTTCCTGCAGCCTTGTTACCTTTCTCTACCTGCAACTCAGCATCCTTTGAGAATGCCTCGAATGCCTCATTGATTTTTGCTACCAATTCGTTCATAGTGTCTATTGTTTTAGAATTCAAGTGCAAAGATAACACAAAATCAGAAAATAGATTCCATTTCGCGCTTGATTTCCTCTCTTCGAGTATTCTTATAGTAGTGTTTGTAGATAGTAAGAGGACTGTTACCTGCCATTTCCGCAACGACATAAGGGTTGTTGCCAGCATCCACCATCTTCGAGATAAACGAACCACGAGCAGAGTACCAGGTAACATTCTCTTTAATTCTAAGCATCTTACAAGCCTTGGTTAGGGTGTTTGACAATCTGGTAGAGAGTTGCTTGACTCGACAAGTCTTCTTGGTCGTGGTTGTGTGCTTATGAGTAAAGACCGGGAACACATAGTTCTCATATCCTTTACCTTTATATTTATTAAGAATCTCTCTTGCTTTTTGTAGAAGAATTGGCTTGGCAGTCTTCGGAAACTTTATGCGTTCATAGATGATGCAGTCTTCCTGGATTAGGTCCCAGGTTAAATTGCATACATCAACATTTGCCATACCTCCTGTATAGTAACTGAATAGGAACAAATCAAGATGTAGATTCTCTTTTGCGGTAAACAGAGTACGATCTACATTTGCAATTTTCTCAATCACTTTTCCTGATACGGCCTTCGATGTTGTCTCCGGCCATCTGATATCATCTCCCAAACAAGCAAATGCTTCCATATCCACACCATACATTTCTTGCTTGCGAGCATAATTGCATACAGCACGGAGTAGGCGAAGTTTATGTGTCAGTCCGCCTTTGTTGCCATTTCTAATACCTTGCTCTTTGATCCAGAAAGAGAAATCGAGTAAAAACTGTTCATTGATATCTGCGAAGAAGTAGGTAGAAAAAGCTTTGTTGTATTTCTCCTTTGTGAACTGCTGCAAAACTCGGAGCAAATATTTGTAGCGTTTGGCATTTGTTGTACTGTCAACAATCTGCCCGTTTTTAACTTTTTTCTTCTCACGAAATTTTGCCTCAAGGAACTCTATCATCTGCTGAACAGACTTAACCTTGACCTCGGACTTTATTGTCTTGACTTCATCCAGAGCGTGCGCTAATTGAACAGGAGACCAATTGCGTTCCTCTGCCTCCCACTTATCAGCGATGTGCAGATACTGTGTGCGTAAATCGAAAAGAATTTTGTTCTTGGTGGTCGCTTCAAAACTACCGACTCGGAAACTTTGTGACTTTGCATCCCAATCTTTAAGAAGCCCCGTAACCTCCAGCACCTTTGGCACACGGGCGTATCCAGACTTGAAGAATATCATCTCCAACTTGACCATTTTGCGGTCTTTGGGGTTGGATTTCCCTTTGATGTTAATCGTATACATAAAATTGATAACGAGTTAGTTAATGACTACTATTAATTTGCTTGTGTTGGCCTTAGTTGGTACAAATTAGCCTACATAGAAGCCTACATGGAAAGAGTAGGTTGCCCAGCAAATTAATGTTTATACGGCTTTTGACCGTACGGGTCATTATCTCTAACTCGTTATCAATCAGTTTAATGTACTATATCAAGTACATAAGGTTCGAAAAAAGGGTGTGCCTTAGAGGCAACCCCTAATTTTTTATATAAAACCACAAATCCCTTTGTCTTATTTTACTTTCTCAACGATAGCTTTGAATGCTTCGGGATTGTTCATTGCCAAATCGGCAAGGACTTTACGATTTATTTCGATTCCTGCTTTATGCAGTGCACCCATTAACTTAGAATAAGACATACCTTCGAGACGTGCAGCCGCATTGATACGTTGAATCCACAACGCACGGAAATTACGTTTATTATTTTTACGGTCACGATAAGCATACGTCAAACCTTTTTCCCAAGTATTTTTGGCAACGGTCCAAACGTTTTTACGAGAACCATAATAACCGCGGGTAAGTTTAAGAATCTTTTTTCTTTTTGCTCTTGAAGCAACGTGATTTACTGATCTTGGCATAGTTTTTTCTGTTTTGAATGTTAGCGCTACCGTTCAAGGTAAACTTCAAGCTAAAAACATTCGGTTAATAAAATTTGAAACTACTCTTTTTTTGAGAAAAATTTTAGAAATCGCCGAAGCTTATTTCATACCCAACAATGCTTTTACATTGTTTACATCAACGGTATTTACCGTTCCCATGTGAGTAAGATTTCTTTTTTGCTTCTTCGTTTTCTTAGTCAAAATGTGACTTTTGAAAGCATGTTTTCTCTTGATTTTTCCTGTTCCGGTAAGGGCGAACCTCTTTTTGGCACCGGAATTAGTTTTAATCTTTGGCATTTTACTAAATTTTAATTTTATAATTGAATGAATAGTTTGTCAAATATCCTATTTATTTTTTCTTCGGGCTTATCATGATGATCATACGCTTACCTTCCAGAACCGGCATCATCTCCACTTTTCCATAGTCTTCCAAATCGTTCGCGAAACGCAACAAGAGCACTTCACCCTGTTCCTTGAACAGAATAGAACGACCCTTAAAAAAGACATAAGCCTTCACTTTTGCTCCTTCGTTCAGAAAACCGATGGCATGTTTCAATTTGAAATTATAATCGTGATCATCGGTTTGAGGTCCGAAACGAATCTCCTTAACAACAATCTTCGTCGACTTAGCTTTCTGCTCTTTCTGACGTTTTTTCTGCTGATAGAGAAACTTTTGATAATCTAAAATCTTACATACCGGCGGCACTGCATTAGGCGAAATTTCTATCAAGTCAAGACCTTGTTCATCAGCCATATGTATAGCTTCTTGTATGGTATATACCCCTTGCTCTACATTGTCACCGACCAAACGAACTTCTTTCGCCCGAATACGTTCATTGACACGATATTGGTCTTTTATATCATTCTTTTTTGCAGGCATAGGCTTGTTTGGCCTATTAGACTGCGGTTGCGGTTGCGGTTTTTTATCCATTCAGACTACCATTCTTTGAGTAATTCTTCTACTTCTGCATTTAAATTTTCGGCAAAGGTAGCAATTTTCATCGAACCTTTATCACCTTCACCCTGTTTTCTTACAGAAACTTCACCATTTTCAGCCTCTTTTTCACCAACAACGAGCAAATAAGGGATTCTTTTCAACTCGTTATCGCGAATCTTCCGCCCTATCTTTTCATTCCTGTCATCGACAAATGCCCGAATATCCTTCTCGGCCAATTCTCTAACAACCTGTTGCGCATAGTCGTTAAATTTAGCGCTTATAGGCAGAACAGCCACTTGATCGGGAGTAAGCCACAACGGGAATTTTCCGCCCGTATGCTCGATGAGAACTGCAACAAACCTTTCCATAGAACCGAAAGGAGCCCGGTGAATCATTACCGGACGATGTTTCTGGTTATCGCTACCGGTGTATTCGAGCTCGAAACGTTCCGGCAAGTTGTAATCCACTTGTATGGTTCCCAATTGCCAACGCCGGCCAATGGCATCTTTAACCATGAAATCGAGCTTAGGACCATAGAATGCAGCTTCACCATATTCGACTCTGGCTTTTAACCCCTTCTCTTCACAAGCCTCGACAATGGCCCGCTCCGCTTTTTCCCAATTTTCATCGCTACCGATGTACTTCTCGCGATTGTTAGGGTCGCGCAAAGAGATTTGGGCTTCGAAATTATCGAACTTCAAAGCTTTGAAGATAATGAATATGATATCCATTACTTTCAAAAACTCGTCTTTCAACTGATCCGGACGACAGAATATATGCGCATCGTCTTGGGTGAAACTACGTACACGAGTTAAACCATGCAACTCACCACTTTGTTCATATCGATAAACTGTACCAAACTCTGCAAAACGAAGAGGAAGATCTTTATAAGACCGCGGTGTCACCTTGTAAATCTCACAGTGATGCGGACAGTTCATAGGCTTCAACAAATATTCTTCTCCTTCTTCCGGCGTATGAATGGGCTGGAAAGAATCTTTCCCATATTTGGCATAATGCCCCGATGTCACATACAACATCTTATTTCCTATATGAGGAGTAATCACCTGCAAATACCCAAAACGTTTTTGAACTTTACGCAACATAGCTTCAAGACGATCCCGCAGTTGTGTCCCTTTCGGCAACCAAAGAGGTAATCCCGGCCCCACATTGGAAGAAAAAGCAAAGAGCTCCATTTCCTTGCCAATTTTACGATGGTCTCGTTTTTTCGCCTCTTCCATCAAAACAAGACACTCATCGAGTAACTTCTTCTTAGGGAACGTAATGCCATATACACGAACCAATTGTTTGCGCTTCTCATCACCTCTCCAATATGCCCCGGCCAAAGAAGTTATCTTCACGGCCTTGATAAGCCCCGTATTGGGCAAATGCGGTCCCCGGCACAAATCGGTAAACGCACCTTGCGTATAAGTAGTTATCGTACCGTCTTCGAGTTCGTTGATAAGTTCAACTTTATATTCTTCTCCACGTTTACCGAATCGGTCGAGAGCATCGACCTTCGATATTTCTTTCCGAACAATCGGTTCTTTACGGCTCGCCAATTCGAGCATCTTAGCCTCTATCGTAGGAAAATCGGCCGCCGTAATAGTAGCCTCCCCCGGGTCCACGTCATAATAAAATCCATTTTCGATAGCCGGGCCTATACCGAATTTAATACCGGGATACAGTTCTTGTAATGCCTCGGCCAACAAGTGTGCCGAAGAATGCCAAAATGCATGCTTTCCCTCTGGATCGTCCCACTTGAAAAGTTTAATAGCAGCATCTGCGTTTATGGAACGAGAAAGATCCCACTCCTGTCCATCGACTGTCGCCGCAAGAACTTCCTGAGCCAATCTTGGACTTATACTCTCGGCTATTTGTAAAGGTGTAATACCAGATTCAAATTCCTTTACCGAATTATCGGGAAACGTAATCTTAATCATCATTTTTCTGTCCTTATCTATTTTCAACGTTTTTCAAAAAACGCTTCTATTTTATACATTTAATAATAGAGACACATGACTGTGCCTCTTTTTCCAAGGCACAAAAATAATAATTATTTCATTACCCAAACGGATATTTATAAAAATCTTTTAATCACTCATTCGTTTCAACAAGTTATACGCAGCCACAACTCCCAACTCACCCGCTTTACTCAAATCTGCCGTACCTTTAACCGTATCGCCTTGTTTTAAATAGACTAACCCTCGGTTATAATAAGCGTCTCCAAAATCGGGACGTAACCGTATCGCCTCGGTATAATCGGCAATAGCACCCCTATAATCTTGCTGGGAACAACGCAGATTTCCACGATTGTAATATACATATATAAACCGCGGTGCAGACTCTATCACCTTCTCATAATCACGCAGCACCATCTCATATTCCATTTTCAAACTCTCATTTCCCACTGCCGGTAATCCAGACAAAGAGAAATCTTTGGAGTTTTTCGAGCGCACCTGTTGAAAATCTATACTCTGTACAGACTCCGCCGAAAGTTGATATTCTATTTGTTTCGCTCTTACAACAGCCCGAAGGAAATAGGCTAACGTAAAATTTTGACTCGTCATAATAGCTCTATTCAAATCGTCAAGAGCACTAGAAAAATCCTGAACAAGCATAAAATCGACAGCTCGACCGAAATAGGCCAATGGATTAGAAGGATTTATCTCTATAAGACGGGAATAATCATTTATGGAAGAGAAATGATAGTTTACCTGATCGGATAGCAGTGCCGCCTCGGCATTCGTAAGCAATAATTTCTTGCTAAACACATGGGTATCGTTCAACTCTTCGAGTTCCCTTACATAATAAATATTCTGACGAACGGCATCGGGTCTTTCATAATAAGTAAGCACATACATTGGCTGTACGGATACTTGCACATTCTGATCTTGTACCCGTCCCCGAATTTTATTCTCATATTCCGGCTTATATTCGGTATGGGCATCGGCTACCAATATTTGATTGAACTTATTAATATTTTTATCAGACTCAGACCGCTCATCGGCTGCTTGTCCCGATTTTTTACTATTATTCGAAGCTACTGTATTTTCATCGATCGGTTCATACTGGGTCTTCTTTTGTAAATCCATAGCTAGCATGAAATCCTTTTCACCGCCTTTCATATCGCCCATTTTCCGTTTCGCATCAGAGCGAGCATAAAAACCCGCGGCAAAATCGGGGTACTGTTCCAAAACTACGTTAAAATCAGAAATAGCCTTCCCATAATTCCCGATCATATCATATAACAAAGCTCGATTATAAATTGCGAAATAATTGTTCGGTTCAGCCTTTATTACTTTTGTAAAGTCGGATATAGCCTTATTCCGTTCACCTACTTGCATACGCAATAATCCCCGATTGTAGTAGGTCATTGTATTATCGGGATCTAGTTTCAATATATAATCATAATCGGCCATAGCTCCCTGCAAATCATCTTGATGATATTTTATACGAGCCCTATTGAAATAGTAAGACACTTCTTTGGGATCGAGCCTTAAAGCCTCGTTCATATCGGCCAAAGCCGAATCATAATCGGCATCGTGCAACACTTTAATAATAGCCCGTTGAGCATATGCTCCCGATATGTATTTATCTATCGAAATAGCTTTATCTATATCATCAATCGCTTTTATCGTATCGCCCTTCTCCAAATAAAACTGGGCCCTACTCATATAACCGTTGTAATAGTTCGGATGCAAAGCTATGAGTTTATCGAAACTTTTTTCGGCTTCGTCATATTTTTTCAACTGCACCTCGGCAATAGCCTTATTATTCAAAAAAGACCTATCTTCGGGGGCATAACGCAAACCCTCGGTATAGTCGTCGATAGCGCCTTGATAATCCCCAAGATTCTGTCGGGCAATCCCCCGAACTTGATAGGCATTGACAATAAAAGGATTACGTTCGATACAAAGGGTACAATCTTCTTCTGCCCCTTTAAAATCATCGAGGCTCAACTTCGCAACTCCTCTATAAAAATAAGGCTCGGCCATATACGGCTTTACCTTTATTACTTGATTGAAATATTGCATCGACAGAATATAGTCCTCAAAATAAAGTGCATTACGTCCGATATTCATCACTCTATCGGTATTAATCTGCGCCACAGATAAAAAAGAGGAAAACGACAGCAATAGAAATATGATATTTGACTTGAATATAAGTTTCATTAAATGCCTTAACATGATTATCAGACAAATGTACGTAAATAATGACAAAACAACACAACCCTGAGAGCATTTTATAAGATTTTTCTTTCCCAACGCATCGAATGAACATTTTTTACGCCAAAATGTCTTATATAAAAAAGAAGAAACTTTTTTCGTATCTTTATACCTCAAAATTGCACAGACATGAGCACAGAAAAAAAACTACAACACATCGTTATCGTCGGAGGCGGATTTGCCGGATTTTTACTGGCCAAACGAATTAATCCTGAAAAGTTCAGAGTGACCTTAGTCGATAGAAAAAATTTTCATGCCTTTCCTCCTCTGTTTTATCAAATAGCCTCGTCGGGACTTGAACCGGCCGCCATTTGTTTTCCTTTCAGGAAAGAGCTACGTAAATTACGTCACGTCCGTTTCCATATGGGAGAAGCTCTTGCAGTAGATACTCAAAAGCAAATTTTAACGACCAATACAGGAAATATAAATTATGATTATTTGGTACTCGCCACAGGCACAACCAATAATTTTTTCAATATGCCCGAATTAAGGGAACGAGTATATACTCTGAAATCTACTGCCGAGGCTATCCGACTAAGAAATGAAATACTATTCTGTTTAGAGCGGGCCTGTACCTGCGCCGATCCCGAATCGCGCCGCACGCTTCTCTGCTTCACGGTTGTCGGCGGAGGCCCGACCGGAGTCGAAATAGCGGGTGCTTTGGGTGAAATGAAAAAGTACATTCTGTCTCGAGAATATCCCGAGATCAGTCCTTGCGATATGCGCGTCGTTATCGTCGAAGGTTCAGACCGCCTATTACAGAATATGAGTACAGAAGCCTCTACCAAATCTCGACAATACCTCGAACAACTCGAAGTCGAAGTCATTACCGGACATACCATGAAATCGTTCGACGGGACTTACGTGAGTTTTGACAACGGCGATAAAATAAAATGCCATACCCTCATCTGGACAGCAGGTATCACCGGCGAACCTTTGAAAGGAATTCCAGAAACGTCCATAGGGAAAGGAAGACGAATCGTCACAGACGAATACAACCGGGTCGTCGGGTGTGAAAACCTTTTCGCAATCGGCGATATAGCCCTGCTTACCGAAAAAAACTATCCCAAAGGTCACCCGCAAGTAGCTCAGGTAGCCATACAACAAAGCAAATTGTTAGCAAAAAATTTGAACCGGAACAGTTTCGAAACGCCTTTTCGTTATAAAGATAAAGGAAACATGGCAACCATTGGCCGTAATCGTGCCGTAGCCGACTTGCCCTATCTAAAATTATACGGGCGGCCGGCTTGGTTCACATGGATGGGAGTTCATTTGGTTTCCATATTAGGCATGAAAAATAAAATTATCACTTTTCTAAACTGGTGTTGGTACTATTTTACCTATAACGCCACCTTACGATTGTTGATACGCCCGACCCGATATCCGAAACGGAATGAAGAATAACCATATTTAATCCGTGTTTTAGAACAATTTTGGTTTGTTTTTCCTCTAAAAAAGTGACTTTTTTCAATCTACCTTTGTCCCCCGAACAAATAGGTATTAATTTATGAAAAAAGTCACTAGCGTATTTTTGTGCTGTTTTTTATTTATTGCACTCAATTATGCCCAATCTGGACAAGTGATGACATTGAAAGAATGCATCGAAATGGGCATAGCGAATAATCTCTCCCTGCAAAATAAAAATCTAAATGTCCAAAAAAGCAAATACGGGATCTCTGAAAACAGGTTCAAACTGTTACCGGTCATCAATGCTTTCGCCAATTTTACCAATAGTCCCGAACCGGCCGTTTCGGTAACCGACGGAAGCAAATATGGAACTCCCTATAACGTCACCAAGACACTACGATACAATGCCAATGGCGGTTTACAACTGCAACTACCATTATATAATCAGACCCTATATACAAGTATCGCCATCTCGGAATTAGTAAATCGGATAGACCTATTGTCTTACGAAAAAGCCAAAGAGGATCTTATCGTCGAAATAGGGAAACTCTATTTCTTGGGACAAACGACCATCTGTCAATTACAAATTATCGAAGGAAATATCGCCCGTCTAGATTCCCTTCGCAACATCACACAAGCATTCTTCGATAATGGAATGGCTATGGACGTAGATGTAAAACGTGTTGAAATAAATCTCGAAAATATGAGGGTTCAATATCACAACGCCCAAGCTATGCTTAACCAGCAACTCAACCTTCTGAAATATACGCTTGACCTTCCCTCGGAATACGAGATAACTCTTACCCCGCTCAATCCCGACATAACCGGGAATGTGCGTTTCAATGGTTTATCAGATTCGCTATACGAACTCCAATTACTGGATACTCAAACCCAATTATTAAAGAAACAAGGACGAATAATCAATCAAGGTTACATACCTTCGCTCAATTTCACCAGCCAACTGGCTTATTCGGCTTATACAGATAAATTCAAACATTTCTTCCACTCTCATATATCCAACAAATGGTACGAATCATTCAACTTCGGCCTGTCCTTGAAAATACCCATCTTCGATGGTCTGAGCAAACACACCAAAAAACAACAAGCCAACGTCGAATACCGAAAAGCTGTACTCCAACAGGAAAATACCCGCAAACAACTAGAAACACAGTACACTAACTCGGTATCGGATTTGATGAACAATCAACGCAATTACGAAAAACAACAAAGCAACTACAAGTTGGCCGAAGAAGTTTACTTGGTTACAACCGATAAATACAAAGAAGGAATAGCTTCCATGACCGAACTCTTACAAGATGAGCTCCGATTAACCGAAGCCCAAAACGGCTATTTGAGCGCGCACTACAATTATAAAATAGCAGAATTAAATTTGCTGAAATTAACCCAACAACTCGATATTCTCACCCAATAATCCTGTAAAATTAATAATCAGTATATATAAATACTTTTACAATTATGAAAAAAGAAAATAGCTCTCATTATAAACGGAGTAAAAAATTAAAAGCATTGCGTTTCGGACAATATACATTAAATGCAATCGGTATCATCGTTCTATGCTACGGAGTTTATGAAGCGGCTTGCCTTTTTCTCAATTACAAACGCTGCGAAACCAGCAACGATGCCCAAATAGAACAATATATATCGCCAATCAACATACGCGTACCGGGATATGTAAAGAAAGTTTACTTCACCGAACACCAATTCGTACACAAAGGCGACACATTACTTGTTCTGGACGATAGAGAATACCGTATACGAGTATCGGAAGCCGAGGCGGCTTTGAAAGATGCCGAAAACGGAATTGCAATCTTGTCTTCCAGTTTGACGACGACACAGGCAACTGCTTCGGTTTACGATGCCTCTATCGAGGAAATAAATACACGCATAAGCAAATTGCAAAAAGACTTGACTCGTTACCGCAACTTATTACAACGTAATGCGGCTACCCCCATACAAGTGGAACAACTCGAAACCGAGTTAACAGCAACACTCGCCAAGTTAGAAGCTCTGAAAAAACAGAAAGCCGCAGCCACTTCGGGAGTAAACGAAGTTACAAACCGCAAAGCATCGGTCGAAGCCGGAATATTAAGAGCCCAAGCAGCTTTGGAAATGGCTCGATTAAATTTGTCCTATACAGTAGTTACCGCCCCTTGTGACGGAACACTGGGAAGACGGGCCTTAGAGGACGGACAATTTGTACAAGGCGGTCAAAGTCTCACTTATATCATACCCGATACTCAAAAATGGGTGATTGCCAATTATAAAGAAACCCAAATAGCCAATTTATACGAAGGCCAAAAAGTAAGCATCAAAGTCGATGCCTTTCCCGATAAAGAGTTTTCGGGACACATATCGGCCATATCGGGAGCCACGGGTTCTAAATACTCCTTAGTACCTACCGATAATTCAGCCGGGAATTTCGTAAAAATACAACAACGTATTCCTGTAAGAATCGAGTTCGACGAATTATCGGAAGAAGACAACCGACTCTTAGCAGCCGGAATGATGGTTATTATAAAAGCTAAATTGTAAAAATGGCTCACACAAAAAATTATCCTTTTTACGACTGGGTTCCAAAACCACTGGGAATCATCATACTCATCATGCTATTCTGCCCTATTATGTTCATTAACGGGGCATATACCATAAATAGTGGAGAGATGTCGTCCGGTCTTGGAATTATCTCGGAGCACATTCAATATGCAAGCTATGCCGGAGCAATCGGCATGGTAGTATTCGCACCATTTATGCAACGAGTCTTGGCTGTGAGGAGACCCAAAATGATGTTAATGACAGGCTTCATTCTGTTATTTTGGCTCAGCTATATTTGTGCAATTACAGACAGTTGGTTACTACTCATGTTATGCAGTCTCATTACGGGTTTTATCCGCATGGCTCTCACTTTGATAAATCTATTTGCTCTCATACTGTATGCATTTAAGATAGAGGCCAGCGACATCATCACCCCGGGAGCCGAAGCCACCGATCCCGTAGTTGCCGACAAGAACGATCAAGCCAAAGGCCTCACACAACCTATCATTTATCTCTTTTTCATGCTCTTCGCGCAAGCCGGTAATTCGTTGACCGCATGGCTTGCCTATGAATATGAATGGCAATATGTCTATTACTATATGATGGGAATGTTGATGCTCTCAATCGTCGTTGTTCTTTCCACCATGAAATATCAGAGGCATCTGAAAAAGCTCAACTTCAATCTCCGTCAATTCGGCGATGTAATTGCCGCATCATTGATGATGATGGCTGGGTCATTCATACTGATTTATGGTAAAACACTCGACTGGTTTGACAACTACTACATACGGCTGGCCGCTATATTATTCCTACTGTCCACGGCCGCTCTCATTTTTATTGAGGGAAACTTGAAACACCCCTATCTGAAACTAGGAGTATTCAAACAGAAGAATGTTATTTTCGCTTCAATAACATTCATCATGCTTATGATGATTAATTGCAGCGCCATGTTCGTGAGCGTATTCACCAGCATATCTATGAAAATAGACAATTTTCAAAATGCCATGTTGGGAAACTATTCATTGGTAGGATATGTAATAGGAGCCATATTGTGCATGATTCTATCGGCTTTCAAGATACCCTTCAAATATATCTTCGCATTCGGGTTCAGTTTCATCACAGCCTACGCCATATATATGTATTTCCAATACCAAAGCATGGGTCTTTATGAACACATGATATGGGCCACGATACTGCGCTCGACCGGTATGATGATACTCTATACCATGTGTGCCGTATTGGGTAGTATACGCCTGCCTCTCAAATATATGTCGTCTTGGATTTTTGTAATGCTCTTTGCCCGGTCAATTATCGGGCCGACCGTAGGAACAGCGATTTATTCCAACTTATTAAACGAACGTCAGCAACATTATATGGCCACACTATCGACAGGAGTAGACTTGATGAATCCAGAAATCGCAGGCAGCTTCAATCAAACGGTGAAAGGCAGTCAATTCATGCAAGGACATAGTGCCGAAACCGCGACTACTCTTGCGACCATGCAAGTATCAGGACGCATTCAAGTACAAGCCATGTTGTCGGCTCTCAAAGAAATCACGGGCTGGACAATCTTTGCAAGCATATTATTCATTATTATAGTTCTCTGTGTCCGGTACAAGCAACCAGAATATCCGGGAATACTGAATCTCAAAGAAAAAGGAGCTTATGTAGGGAAAGAATTAGCCTAATATATAACAAATAAAAAAATGTCCTACTTTTCGAGAATTTATTTGTTATCTTTGCATATAACCAAAACAAATATATATAATGAAAAATTTTCTTTTTACCGGATTCATTATTTTACTTCTATCCGCAGTATCTTGTAAAACGACTGAAAAAGGAAGTATGACACAAACTCAAACTCCCACATCACAAACCAATGAGAAGAAAAACATTTCTATAAATCGAGAAGAACTCAACGGGACATGGATTATAAAAACAGCCAAAGGTAAAACCGTTATAGGCGATTCACCAGTAGAAATCACTTTCGATCTCACAAACGGACGTATTTACGGCAACGATGGTTGCAACGTGATAAACGGCACTGCATTTTTCGAAAATGAGAATGGGTTACGTTTCGAATCGCTCATCTCGACGATGAAGGCCTGCCGACCAGAAGTTACAGATCGTACTGTCCTCAATGCTTTGAACGAAACCCGCTCTTATAAACGAGCTGATACCAAAGAGCTATCTATCAAATTCTGTGACGAAAAAGGGAAATCTGTGATGACCCTTGAAAAACGAATGGTAGATCTATTAAATGGTTCTTGGAAAGTCACAACTATCGACGGGAAAAAAATCACCGAAGAAAATCCGACTATGGTTATCGATATCCCAGAGGCAAAATTATCTGGATTTGCAGGCTGTAACCGTATGTTCGGAGGGATTTCTTTAGATGGAACCGCTTTCGGAATAGCTTTTACACAAGTAGCAACTACCCGCATGGCTTGTCCAGATATGAAAACGGAGCAATTATTCTTATCGGCACTCGGCAAAGTTACCGGATTTTACATGATAGACAACTTTCATGCAGCATTATATCAACAACCCCAAACTCCGATAATCATCATCGAAAAAGTTCAATAAGAAAATACAAAGCAACGATTACATGTCCACTGAAAAAAGAGCAGGATAAAAAAATTATTCTTATAAAAATAAAAAAACGCAGGCGTTATCGACCTGCGTTTTTTTATTTAGAAACCCATTTAAATAGTCTATAAACCATTAAAAAATTCGGGTTATAATAGAATAGCCATTTTTTCAAAAAAATGGAATCAAGCACCTCCTTTTATTTAAATCTATTGCTTAATTTTGAGTCGTCTTACTTGCTTACATTAGGGAAAATATGTGTGTGTTACAAAATAGGAAGAAGGATTTTAAACCTTCCGCCTAATCATGTGTAGCACACACCATTCTGTGAAAGCAAGTAAGACATCTTTTGAAGAATGTGAATTAGGCGGAGGTTTTAATATATACAACTAAAAAACAAAAAAGTTTATGTTGCCGCCGACAGTCAAGCAATTTTTCTTCAAATTACTCATCTCCATTTTTGTTCACGATTACAAAAATGTATTAAGGCAATATCGACAAGCCTACACGACTCAACGTCAAATGAAACAATATTTAAGAGTCATCACACCCGAAGACTTATACGATAAAGAACTCGTACGAATTTCAGAGCGAATGAGCGATCTACAAAAACTTATTTATCAACTGCGAAAAAAGGGACTAAGCGACGAGGCAATATCTCGCAAACTAAATCTACCGTTACACAAAATACAAAAACATCTCGATCTCGTAGAATTAGATATTCTCCAAATTTCCCGATATTTCAATTAAGATATAAACAAAAAAGGAGATAATCCCAATGGGATTATCTCCTTTTTTGTTTGCTACAATCCATTACCAAATAATCACCCGATCTTCGGGAGCCATGTACATGGCATCTCCTTCTTTAATATCAAAAGCCTTAAAGAAAGTTTCCATATTACGCAACGCAGCATTGACACGCCAACGGCCCAACGAGTGAGGGTCAATCTTCGTCAACCGGAGAATTTCGGCATCTCTAATATTGCCGGCCCACAATGCAGCATACGCCAGATAGAAACGTTGATCGGCAGTAAATCCATCGATCGGAGCCGGCTCCACACCATCGAAAGTATTATGCAATGCAGTATAAGCAATGCGTAAACCTCCATGGTCAGCAATATTCTCACCTAATGTAAAATGACCATTGGCATGCACTGTATCGAGCACAACAATGTTATCATATTGCGAAGCCAAAATTTCAGCTCGTTTAGTAAATTGCTCAGCATCGGCAGAAGTCCACCAATCATTAAGATTACCATCTTTATCGAACTGGCGCCCTTGATCGTCGAATCCGTGAGTCATTTCATGTCCTATAACGACACCGATAGCCCCGTAATTAACGGCATCATCGGCATCAAAATTAAAGAATGGAGGCTGCAAAATTCCGGCAGGGAAACAAATTTCGTTAGAGCTCGGATTATAATAAGCATTAACGGTTTGAGGACTCATATACCACTTGGTCTTATCCACAGGTTTCCCCTCATCTTTCAGAGAATATAAAGTTTCAAATTCGGCTGCACGACGAATATTAGCATAATAACTATCTTTCGGATTCACCGTCAAACCTGTATAATCGCGCCATTTATCGGGATAACCGATCTTTACATAAAAGTTGTTTAGTTTCTCATGAGCCTTCGCTTTGGTTTCATCGCTCATCCATTCAAGGCTGTCTATATGTTGTCCCAGTGCGGTCTGCAAATTCGCAACAAGTTGTACCATACGCTCTTTTGCCTCAGGAGGGAAATATTTGGCAACATACATTTCGCCCACGGCCTCCGACAAGAGACTGTTAGGGACATCGAGAGCACGTTTCCAACGAGGTTCAATTTGTTCTTTCCCCGATAAAGTCTTCGAATAGAAATCGAAATGAGCATTTACAAAGTCATCGCTCAAATAGGGAGCTGCACCGTCGATACAGTTGAACGCCAGATAATCGCGAATCTCTTGCTCGTTCAATGTTTTCAGCAAATTATTTACAGCTTTCAATGTACGCGGCTGACCAATGTTTATCTTTTTCAAGCTGTCTAAACCCACCGTATTAAAATAAATATCCCAATCCAGACCGCCGAATTGCTTTTTCAATTCATCGATTGTCATAACATTATAACCCGCCTGAGGATCACGCAACTCTTCGCGAGTAAAAGCGGCCTTAGCGATTTCGGTCTCCACCTTCAATACGGTAGCAGCTGCTTGCGCTGCGGACTCGGCACTGTATCCCGACAATGTAAATATTTTCTGAATATAGTTGCGATAACTATCCCGTATCTTGCTATTGGCTTCATCGTCGGCTATATAGTAATCACGGTCACCCATATTCATACCCGCCTGATACCAACCTGCGATATTCATCGTACTGTTCTTAGCATCGGCATCCACATATATGGCAAAAAATGGGGCTGATGTGGTACGATGCATCTCTCCTATCATGGCACTTATCGCCTCTTTACCGGAAAGTGATTGTATACGACTCAATTCTTCCGCAATAGGAGAAGCTCCCTCCTCATTCAATCGCACACTATCCAATCCCATATTGTACAAATCGCCAATTTTTTGAGCGATACTACCCGGTTCAGCCTTTTGTTTACCTAATTCTTCGAATAACAATCGAATTTGTTCTCGGTTATTTTCACGTAATTGGTCGAAAGATCCGAAACGAGCATACTCAGGCTTCAACGGATTTTTCTTCATCCAGCCGCCACACGCATAATCATAAAAATCATCACCACAAGCTACCGTCGTATCGAGATTGGAAAGATCGATACCCGGAGTCTTTACGGTCGATTTGCTTGTACAACCAGTAGCAAGCAAAGCAGCAGCAAACGATAAAATCATTACTCTTTTCATTTTACTTTCATTTTTATATGTTTCATTCACTTTGTAGAATATAGAATGCGTTTCCTCAAAGATTCTAATCGAACTTAGCTTTTTGCATTCGACTTTTGCTAGATTTATTTCTGTAATTTATCCAATACTTCGGAAGCCTCGGACCATTTCCACATCACATCATCGAGTTGCTTCTTCAACTGCCCATGTAGTTCGTATAACGAAGTATCTGCCGCGCCATCGGGTGTTGCCAACTTTTCCTCCACCTCGGCTATTCGTTTCTCCAAACCAGCAATCTCCGATTCAATATCCGCAACCACCTTTTCGGCCTTTCTCAAACGACGGG
>ERZ772991.994-NODE-994-length-29228-cov-8.862613_pt1 | contig 29228 bp, 28 predicted proteins | sample MGYA00511128_ERZ772991 | MGnify/ENA primary metagenome ERZ772991 (study PRJEB29015, sample SAMEA2737655) | human gut metagenome | biome: human gut; feature: human-associated habitat; material: faeces | place: China | collected 2012 ... | reverse complement strand
CCATCGTGGTCAGCGGCATCCAGCTGATCACCAAGGAAAAGATGACCCCGCGCCACCTGACCATCGTGTCCGTGGCACTGGGCGTGGGCTACGGCATGGGTGCCAACAGCGGCATTCTGGCACAGGCTCCGCAGGCCCTCCAGCTGATCTGCGGCGAGTCCGGCATTGTTCCGGCCGCCTTTGTGGCAATTCTGCTGAACGTGCTGCTGCCTAAGAACGATATGGCAGAATAAATTTTAATTTTTTTGCCGGGCAAGGGCTTCCAGCTGCTGCAACACCTCCGGGGTGTCTGCATCCAGCAGCTCTGCGCTGTCCGCAATGCAGACCGTGCGCACCTGCGCAGGGTACTTTTTAAGCAGTATGTTGCCGCCTTTATTTTCCGGCAGGGTGAGCAGTTCCGGAAAGAAACTGCTTCCAAACAGAACGGGACTTCCGACAAGAGGCGCCGGGCCGTTTTCGGCCACGGCTCCCAGACGGAAGATCTCCCGTTCTGTTCCTTTTTGCCATTCTGCCGGGGAGGGCTGCTCACGGCAGAAAAGAGCGGTCATGGCTTCTACCGTCTCCCGGCGCAGCAGTGGCTGATCCCCGGGCAGAAACATACAGCCGCTAAGCTCCGGCAGCTGCTCCAGCAGCGCTGAAAGCCCCAGCCGAACGGTATCATTGCGGCCGGGCAGACTGTGCAGCAGCACCGGGACGCCCTGCGCCCTGCACAACGCCTGCACCTCCTCAGAGCGGGTCACCACGATGCGGGCGGAGATACTAGGTGCAGCGGTAGCGGCAAAGGCCCGGCAGAGCATGGGCTGCCCGCAAAAATCTGCCAGCAGCTTGTTTGCACCAAACCGGCGGCTCAGCCCGGAAGCCATGATCACACAGCCGACTGTAAGCGACTTTTTCATACAAATACACCCCTTCAGCAGCATTTTATAATAGTATTATACCGAAAGCTGTGCTAAAATAAAAGCAGAGATATCGCAGCGATAGAAAAGAGAGGTACTGCACATGATGACGATCCGAGAATACAAGCGGGCAGAAAGTCTGGAGGAAGCGTGGCAGCTGAACCAGAAAAAACCAAACCGCATTTTGGGCGGCATGATCTGGCTGAAGATGGAAACCATCAATGTCGGCACCGCCATCGACCTTTCCGGTCTGGGACTGGATACCATTGAGGAGAACGAGGAGGGCTTTTCCATCGGCGCTATGGTCACCCTGCGCCAGCTGGAACAGCACCCGGGGCTTGCCGCCTACACCCACGGCGCTATGCGGGAGGCTGTGCGCCATATCGTGGGCGTGCAGCTGCGCAATCTGGCTACTGTGGGCGGCAGCATTTACAGCCGGTTCGGCTTTTCGGACGTGCTGACCATGTTCCTTGCCATGGACTGTGATGTAGAACTGTACAAGGGCGGCATCCTGCCTTTGCAGGAATATGCCCAGCGCCCCTACGACCGGGACATTCTGGTGCGGCTGATCGTAAAAAAGACACCGATGCAGCTTTATTACCAGTCGGTGCGCAACAGCCAGACCGATATCCCGGTGCTGACCTGTGCCGCCGCCCGGATGGAGACCGGAGATTACCGCATCGTGATTGGTGCGCGTCCGCTGCGCGCCGTGCGGTTCGAACTCCCGGCAGAGCCTGCCCTTGCGGCAGAACAGCTTGCCGCACAGTTTGCCGAAGGCGTAAAAGCGCAGATCGTTACCGGCTCCAATATGCGCGGCAGCGCCGAATACCGCAGGCATCTGGCAGGCGTGCTGACAAAGCGCGCAGTGCTGGAGCTGGAACAGCGTAAAATGCAGGAGGAAAAGTAAATGCAGATCACACTTACCTTGAACGGCATCCGGGTGTCCGAGGAGATCGCTCCGGATATGCTTTTGATCGATTTTGTCCGTGCACACGGCTGCAAGAGCGTCAAGCGCGGCTGCGAAACTTCCAACTGCGGTCTGTGCACCGTGTTTATGGACGATGAGCCTGTGCTGTCCTGCTCCGTGCTGGCAGCCCGCGCCGATGGGCACAAGATCACTACGCTGGAGGGCTTGCAGGAAGAGGCTGCCGAGTTTGGTGCCTTTATTGCAGATCAGGGTGCAGAACAGTGTGGCTTCTGCAACCCGGGCTTTATTATGAATGCGCTGGCTTTATTCCGGGAGCAGCCGTACCCTACCGAAGAGCAGGTGAAGGAATACCTTGCCGGAAACCTGTGCCGCTGCTCCGGCTACGAAGGCCAGCTGCGCGGCATTATGAGCTTTCTGGCATGGAAAAAGCAGAAGGAGGGCGTACAGTGAAAACCGTCAACAAACCGTTCCGCAAAAAAGACGCGATGCAGCTGGTCACCGGCCAGCCTGTCTATATGGATGATATCATCCCGCAGGACTGCCTGATCGTCAAGCTGCTGCGCTCGCCCCATGCAAACGCCATCGTCCGCAGCATCAACACCGCCGTTGCCAAAAAAGTGCCCGGCATCGAGGCTGTCTTTACCTGGGAGGATGTGCCGCAGGATGCTCGCCGTTATACGCAGGCCGGCCAGACCTACCCGGAGGCCAGCCCCTACGACCGTCTGCTGATCGATCGCCACGTCCGCTTTGTGGGAGACGTGGTGGCCATCGTAGCCGGTAAGGATGAAAAGTGCGTGGACAAGGCACTCAAGCTCATTAAAGTGGATTATGAGGTGCTGGAAGCCGTGCTGGATTTCCACACCGCAAAGGATAATCCTATCCTTGTGCACCCGGAGGATAACTGGGAAAGCCTTGCTCCCGTGGGCGCCGACAACAAGCGCAACCTCTGCGCACATGATGAATGCGGCAACGGTGATATCGACGCTGTGCTGGCCGGGTGCGATGTGGTCATCGACCATGTGTACCACACAAAGGCCTGCCAGCAGGCTATGATGGAGACCTTCCGCACCTATTGCTCCATTGATACTTATGGGCGGCTGAATGTGCTCAGCTCTACCCAGATCGTGTTCCACGCCCGCCGCAACATTGCCAATGCACTGCACATTCCCAAGTCCATGGTGCGTGTCTCCAAGCCCCGCATCGGCGGCGGCTTTGGCGCTAAGCAGACCGCGGTCAGCGAGGTGTACCCGGCTTTTGTGACTTGGATGACCAAAAAGCCCTCCAAGCTCATCTTCAGCCGTGTGGAAAGCCAGACGGCTTCCTCGCCGCGCCACGAGATGGAAATGCACGTCCGTCTGGGCGCTACCAAGGACGGCATCGTGAAGGGCATTGACCTGTACACCCTGTCCAACACCGGTGCTTACGGCGAGCACGGCCCCACTACCGTGGGCCTGTCCGGTCATAAGTCCATTCCGCTGTACGGCAAGGCCGAGGCATTCCGTTTTGTCAGCGATGTGGTGTACACCAACCACATGTCTGCCGGTGCATACCGCGGCTATGGTGCTACACAGGGTCTGTTTGCGGTGGAATCTGCCGTGAACGAGCTGGCGCACAAGCTGAACATGGACCCCATTGCACTGCGCCTGAAGAATACCGTACAGGAGGGCGATGTGATGCCCGCCTACTACGGCGCAGTAAATACCAGCTGCGCACTGGACCGGTGCGTACTCAAGGTACGCGAGATGATCGACTGGGAGCACAAGTATCCCGCCCGGGATATGGGCAACGGCAAGATCCGCGCCGTGGGTATGGGTATGGCCATGCAGGGCTCCGGTATTTCCGGCATGGACGTGGGCAGTGCTACCCTCAAGCTGAACGATGACGGCTTTTATACCCTTATAATCGGTGCAGCCGATATGGGCACCGGTTGCGACACCACGCTGGCGCAGATCGCTGCCGAGGTTCTGGACTGCCCGCTGGATAACATTACCGTCTTTGGTGCGGATACGGATTCTTCCCCCTACGATTCCGGCTCCTACGCTTCCAGCACCACTTATGTCACCGGCAAGGCCACCGAAAAGTGCGCCATGAAGCTGCGGGAACAGATCTGCAAACTGGGCGCAGAGCTGCTGGACTGCCCGGCGGATGCCGTGGAGTTTGACGGTAAGGTCGTGTTTGAGAGCGCCGACCCCACCCGCCAAAAGACCCTGTCCGAGATCGCCTTTGCTTCCCAGTTTGGCCATAAGATCCCGCTGGAATTTACCGAGACCCATACCTCGCCTTTGTCGCCGCCGCCGTATATGGTGGGCGCTGCCGAGGTAGAGGTGGATACCGAGACCGGCGAGGTGAAAGTGCTGGAATTTGACGCCTGCGTGGACTGCGGCACCCCCATCAACCCCAACCTGACCCGTGTGCAGGCAGAGGGCGGTATTTTGCAGGGCATCGGTATGACCCTGACCGAGAACATCACCTACGACAGAAACGGATACCCGGAGGAGAACTCTCTGTTCCAGTACAAGATCCCTGCCCGCAACGATATCGGGCATATCCATGTGGAGTTTGAGAACAGCTATGAGCCCAACGGCCCCTTTGGCGCAAAGTCCATCGGTGAGGTGGTCATCAATACGCCGCTGCCCGCCATCTCGGACGCCATCTACAACGCCATCGGCATCCGCTTCTACGAGCTGCCCATTACCCCGGAGCAGATCGCAATGGCAGTTGCAGCCAAGCAGTAATAGCAGATGCTGAACGAAAAAGAGCTTCCGTTTCTGGCAGAGAAAGGGCATATCGTTTCTCTGGTAGGCGGCGGGGGAAAAACGACCCTGCTGTATGCCATGGCAGACCACTGTGCCCGCAAGGGATGGCAGGTGCTTGTGACTACGACCACCCACATCCGGCAACCGGCAGCCTGCTATGCACCGGATGACGCAGCGCTTACCGCCTTATGGCAAGCGGGTCGCTATGCAGTGATTGGCACCCCGGCAGAAAACGGAAAGCTGACTTTGCCGCCGCCGCAGCTTTTGCGCCGGATGGCACAGGCAGATGCGGTATTCATTGAGGCAGACGGGGCAAAGCACTACCCCTGCAAGGTCCCGGCGGCGCACGAGCCGGTGCTGCTGCCCCAAAGCGATATCGTTTTGGCGCTGGCAGGGCTTTCGGCGCTGGATAGGCCCTTGCGGGAGGTCTGCTTCCGCTACGATACCATCCGTCCGCAGTTTTTAGCGGCTGCGCCGGATGCACCTCTTACGCCCCCTGTGCTGGCACAGCTGCTTGCAAGCACGCAGGGTGGTCGCAAGGCGGTGGGCGACCGACAGTTTTACGCTGTACTCAATCAGGCCGACACGCCGGAATTGCAGCAGCAGGGCATACAGATACAACAGCTTTTGCGTCAGCATGGTATAAAGTGCGTGCTGACGCATTTTGAAGAGGAAGAACGTGCATGAGCAAGGAAGATAAGATCGTGTTCTGTACCGGCGGCGGCTGCACCGCAAAGCTGGGTGCCGGGGTGCTGAGCCGTATTCTGGAAAAGCTGCCCCGGGGCGAAAAAGACCCGGATCTTCTGGTCGGCTATGACAGCCGGGATGATGCCGCAGTCTACCGCATTACGGACAACATTGCACTGGTGCAGACTGTGGACTTTTTTCCGCCGATGGTGGACGACCCCTATACCTTTGGGCAGATCGCAGCCACAAACGCCCTGAGCGATGTCTACGCCATGGGCGGCGAGGTAAAAACTGCCTTAAATCTGGTCTGTTTTCCGGAGGATATGGACTTGAATGTGCTGGGCGAGATTTTGCGCGGCGGTGCTGAAAAGGTGGCAGAAGCCGGCGGCAGCCTTGCAGGCGGGCATTCCATTGCAGACAGCGGGGTGAAATACGGTCTTTCTGTAACCGGCCTTGTAGACCCGCAACGGATGTATACGAACGACACCGGTATGCCGGGCGACAAGCTGGTATTGACCAAGGCTTTGGGTGTGGGGCTGCTGTGCACGGCAGACCGTGTGGGCGAAGCCGCCCCGGAGGAGATGGAAGCCGCCATCCGCTCCATGACCACTCTGAACAAAACAGCGGCAGAGATCAGCCGCAAATACCGCGTCCATGCCGCTACGGACGTGACCGGCTTCAGCTTTCTCGGCCATCTGCATGAGATGATGGGCGGCAAGCTTTCCTGCATCATCCATGCGGATGCAGTGCCGGTGCTTCCGGGCGCCCAAAAAGCAGCCGATGCGTTTTTGTACACCGCCGCCGGGCAGCGCAACCGCAACCACACCGGGCCGTTCGTCCGGTTTAAAAACGTAAGCTTCGCCATGGAGGAAGTCCTGTTCGACCCGCAGACCTCCGGCGGGCTGCTATTTGCAGTAGACCCGGCAGATGCAGCAACACTGGAACAGGAACTGCGCGCCGCAGGTCTGCCCGCGAGCATCGTGGGAGAGATCCTGCCCAAGCAGGAAATTGAGATCACCGTAACAGACAAATGAGAGGAGTAATCAGCATGGCTGAATTTATCAAAGTGGATGCACTGGGCGATGCCTGCCCGCTGCCTGTCGTCAAAGCGAAAAAGGCCATTTCCGAGCTGCAGGGCGCGGGACAGGTGGAGGTACTGGTGGACAACGAGATCGCTGTGCAAAACCTGACCAAGATGGCACAGCAAAAGGGTTATCAGTACAGCGCTGAAAAGCTGGAAGAGCGCAAATACCGTGTGCTGTTCACGCTGGGCGAAGTAGTAAGCGCCCCAGCAGAAGATGCTCCTGTCTGCACCTCTGATGCCCGCACTGATACGGTGGTGGCTATTTCCGCTGCCGTTATGGGCGATGGCAGCGAGGAACTGGGCAAGACCCTGCTCAAGGCCTTTGTATTTGCGCTGACCCAGCAGGATAAGCTGCCTAAGACCATTCTGTTCTATAACGGCGGCGCAGCGCTAACCTGTGAAGGCTCTGCCATGCTGGAAGATCTCAAGGCGCTGGAAGCACAGGGCGTAGAGATCCTGACCTGCGGTACCTGTCTGAACTTTTACGGCCTTACCGAGAAGCTGGCTGTGGGCAGCGTGACCAATATGTACACCATTGCCGAAAAGCTGACGCAGGCCGGAAACGTGGTAAAACCGTGATCTATCTGGATAACGCGGCCACCACTCTGCATAAACCGCCGCAGGTGGAACAGGCTATTCTGGAGGCACTGCACACGGCAGGCAACCCCGGGCGCGGCGCACACGAGCCCACCCTTCACGCCGCACGGATCGTGCTGGACACCCGTCTGGCGCTGGCAGAACTTTTCCATGTGCCGGACCCTTCCTGCATCTTTTTTGCCGCCAATGCGACCATGGCGCTGAACACAGTACTGAACGGCGTGCTGCATCCGGGCGACCATGTCATCACAACGGTATGCGAGCATAATTCTGTTCTGCGTCCGCTGTACCGGCTGCGGGCACAGGGGGTAGAGGTCTCTTTTACCGGGGTGGATGCAGCTGCACAGCTTTGTTACGACCAGTGGGAAACGCTGCTGCACCCCACGACCCGTGCACTGGTGGTGACAGGGGCTTCCAACGTGACCGGCAATGGCACCGACCTTGCCCGCGCAGCGGACTTTGCCCACCGGCACGGTCTGCTGTTCATCGTAGATGCTGCTCAGACTGCCGGTGCACAGCCCATTGATGTGCAGCAGCTGGGCATTGATGCCCTCTGCTTTACCGGCCACAAGGCACTTCTGGGGCCGCAGGGCACCGGCGGAGCTTATGTGCGCCCCAGCCTGCGCGTTGCGCCGCTCCTTGTGGGCGGCAGCGGCGTGCACAGCTTTGACGAAATGCACCCCTTGCAGATGCCCACCGCACTGGAGGCTGGCACGCTGAACGTGCACGGCCTTGCGGGGCTTTGCGCCGGGGTGCGCTGGCTGTTGGAGCAGGGCGTAGAAAACCTTGCTGCCCGGGAAGCCGCCCTTGCCCGCCTGTTTTATGAGCAGGTGCGTACTGCGCCGGGCGTAACAGTGTATGGTGATATGGCTATGCAGCCTCGTGCGCCCATTGTGGCGCTGAACATCGCACAGGAGGATTCTGCCCGGGTGGCAGATATCTTGTGGGAGGACTACGGCATCTGCGTGCGTGCCGGAGCGCACTGTGCTCCGCTGATGCACAAGGCCCTTGGCACTGTGGAGCAGGGCGTGGTACGGTTCAGCTTTTCCCATTTCAATACGGAGCAGGAGGTACAGCAGGCAGCGCAGGCAGTCTGTGCACTTGCGCGGGAGATTTTATGCGAGTAAAACGAAGCTATATCGTGCTTTCCTTCCGCACCACCTTAGAGGCTATGGAGTGGGAAAAGCAATGCAATGCCCGGCAGGTGCCCGGGCGGCTGATCCCGCTGCCGCGTGAGATCTCGGCAGGGTGCGGGCTTGCATGGCGTATGCTGCCGGAGGACTGGCAAAGCTGGCAGGCAGAACTGGATCAGACACAGTTTGATAAGGTAACACCTGTGGAGCAATAATTAAGGGAGAGAAACACCAATGAACAGACAAACGCTTGCAGACGTTCTGCAAAGTACAAACCAGACCGGCAGCTATACGCTGGCTACCGTGCTGGAAGGCGCAGAGGCAGGCAGTCAGCTGCTGCTGCGGGACGGAGACGCCCTGTGGCAGACCCAGAGTGCCGAACTTTTGCAGCGTCAGCTTGCCGTCCTGCAGGCCTGTACCGCTACGGGCTTTCTTACACTGGAAGGTCAGCGGGTATTTGCTGAGCGCTTTGGTGCGGTGCCGCAGCTGGTGGTCTGCGGCGGCGGTCATGTTGCTGCTGCCCTTGTAAAGCAGGCAAAGCTTCTCGGCATACCAGTGCTTGCCATAGATGATCGGGAGGAATTTGCTCAGCAGCTGCGCGCCGCCGGAGCGGATACCGTGCTCTGCGCTCCCTTTGCGCAGGCGCTTCAGGGTGTGCCCGGCGGGGCGGAGACCTATTTTGCGGTGCTGACCCGCTCCCACGTCTTTGATCTGGACTGCCTTACCCGGATTCTGCAAAAGCCTGCGGCCTATGTGGGCATGATGGGCAGCCGAGGCCGTGCCGCATTGGTGCGCCGTCAGCTGTTGGAGAACGGTCTGGACAGCCAGCGGATCGATGCACTCTGCGCACCCATCGGCCTTGCCATTGGCGCACAGACGGCTGCGGAGATCGCGCTTTCCATTCTGGCGCAGATCGTGCAGGTCAAAAATGCCCGCCCCCAGACCGAGGGCTATCCCGTCGCATTGCTGGATGCGATGGTGCAGGCAGAAAAAGCCCATACCCCGGCGGTACTGGCTACTATTATTGCGCGGCACGGCTCCACCCCGCGGGATGTGGGCGCAAAAATGCTCGTTCTGCCCGATGGCAGTATAGTGGGCAGTGTGGGCGGCGGCATTATGGAGCATTACACGGTACAGGCGGCTCAGAAGCTGTTAGCACAGGCTGTGCCCGCCTTGCAATGCTTACAGCTTTCGGCTGACGGCAAAAACGAGGACACAGCCATTGCTGCCTGTGGCGGCTCCATGGAGGTGCTATTGCAGACACTTTTCTCCGGGGAGGAAATAAAATGAAAAAGGACGCCCTAATTATCGTGCGCGGCGGCGGCGACCTTGCCACCGGTACCATCCACCGGTTGTGTAGCGCCGGGCTGCGAGTGCTGGTATTGGAAACGACACAGCCCGCAGCCATCCGCCGTCAGGTAGCTCTGTGTGAAGCAGTGTATGAAGGCGAAGCCACTGTTGAGGGTCTGCGCGCTGTCCGCATTGAAGCATTGGAACAGGCACAGTCCGTCTGGGCGCAGGGCGCTGTTCCGGTGCTCGTTGACCCAGAGGGGGCCTGTATTGCCCGGGCAAAGCCGGAGGTCGTAGTGGATGCCATTCTGGCCAAGCGCAACCTTGGCACCAGCCGGGATATGGCACCGTTGACTATTGCCCTTGGCCCCGGCTTTGTAGCCGGGCAGGACGTAGATGCCGTGGTAGAAACCAAGCGCGGCCACCGGCTTGGCCGGATCATCCGGGAGGGGAGCGCTATCCCCAATACCGGCATTCCCGGCGTCATTGGCGGGTACGGTGCAGAGCGGGTGATCCATGCACAGGCCGCCGGTGTTTTTATGAATGTGCGTAAAATCGGCGATTTAGTAGAGAAGGGTGAGACTATTGCCACCATCCGCACCCCGGAGGGGGCAGAAATCCCGGTCACAGCACAGATTCCCGGCATTCTGCGCGGATTGCTGCGCAGCGGCTATCCGGTTACGCCGGGCTTTAAGATTGCGGATATCGACCCCCGGCGGGAGGAGCTTTCCAACTGTTTCCTGATCTCAGATAAATCTCGCTGTATTGCCGGCAGTGTACTGGAACTTGTCTGTGCGCAGGTGTGGCAGTAAAACCTATATAAAAATAACCCCTGCCGTTTTGCGGAAAGGTCTGCAAATACGGCAGGGGTTTTAAGGTTCTATGTTAGTTGCGGTAGCAGCGATCCTGTCCTACAAGCCAGTTTTCGCACAGACGCTGGGCTTCCTCTAAGCTGCGGCTCTCGCAGTCAAAGAAGGCACCGCGCATAGAGCAGTAGGAGTAGTGCACCTTAGGAACACCATTGCCATCCTTGAAGCGCTCGTATCGTTCTTCACCGGGCATCAAAAAAAGCTGTTCCATGGTTCCTTCTCCTTTGTGTTCAAGCAGTCCAAACGGCCGCCGGGCGGCGGCACACAACGCTTGCTATTGTATCACGATGGAGAACGGTTTGCTATGGTCTTTTTATCCAAAGATACGCCTCTTTTTTCTCTGCAGTTGTGGCGAAGAAGGGATTGACAAATCATTCGTGCAAACTGCGTTGCTTTTCCAGCGCTGCTTTCATGCCGTGGATACGCCCCAGTGCATAGGAGAGCATTGCTGCGCACAACAGGTTCAGCCAGCCGTAGCGAGCCTGATTCAAAGAGTTCGTTATGCCAAGGATCAGGTTTGCCAGACAGATCAGGGAAAGCATCCGGTCGATGCGGCTCAGATGCGTCAGACGGGAGTCAATATCCGAGAGCAGCTCAAAGCTGCCAAGCTCCGCTTTCCGACGGAAGTACACCCAGTTGACACAGCCGCCGATATATTCTGCACCCAGTTCCTTTACAAAGGCGCGGTAATCGCTGCTGGGGTTCATCTCCAAGCGGATGATATATTCGCCCGGTTCGCAGCGCACAAAGGTGTAAAAGGAAAAACCGGTATTGTCCAGTACCCAGCCCTCCTGCGCCATCTCGTTCAGCCAGCGCTCTTCTTTTTCAAAATCCCACACAAAGAAAAGCTTGAAAACGGTTTTCTTTTCCCTCATAAGGTTTCCTCCTTCAGGATGCTCTCACCATTTGCCACAAGCTGCTGCAAACGGGCAAGCTCGTGCTTTAAGACCTGTACGCCCTCTGCGGTAAGCTGATATTCCTTTTTGCGGCTGCCGCTCTCAGCGGGCAGGGGACGGATCCAGCCTTTTTCACACAGGGAGGTCAATGCTCCGTACAGTGTCCCGGCGGCAAGATGGACTCTGCCACCGGAAAGCTGCTCCGTCTGCTGCATGATGCCATAGCCGTGCTGCGGATGGTAAAGAGACAACAGGATATAATAGGTCGATTCGGTCAATGCAAGGTTTTCCATACTGAAATACTCCATGGATTCTATCGGACGTCTTTATATCGTCAGCCGATATATTGCGTTTAAAGTATATCGTCTCCCGATATACTTTGTCAAGCGTTTTCAGAAAAAGGCCATCAAAAAGCTTTAAAACGCAGTTCGTATGGAAAAACCGATGGAATGCAGGAAAATATTTTGTGCACTTTTCATAGTTTTCTTCTGAAGATTTTGGTGGTACAATATAGTTATCAAATTCTGCAATTCGGGAGGAGCTCCATGGCGGAAAAGTGTATTGAACTGGATAGTGTAGAGATCGCAGCGGCTGTTTTTGGCAACTGTGACCGGAATATTCGCTTGTTGGAAAAAGAGTTTTCTGTTACCGCTGTCTGCCGCGGCACACAGCTTCGCATTTCCGGCGAGCCTGCCAATGTGGCGGCAGCGAACCGCGCCGTGGAGGGAATGCTTCTTCTGATCGAGAACCGCACCCCGCTGGAAGATCAGACTGTGCACTACTGCATCAGTCTGGCGCATGATGGCGCAGAGAAGCGGGTAAAGGAGCTGACCGAGGACTTTGTTACCGTCACGGTCAAGGGACGCCCGATCCGCCCCAAAACGCTGGGACAGAAGGAATACCTGAGCGCCATCCGCTCCAATGCCATTACCTTCGGTGTCGGCCCGGCGGGTACCGGCAAGACCTATCTGGCCGTTGCCATGGCGGTGAAAGCCTTCAAGGCCAAGGAGGTATCCCGCATCATCTTGACCCGCCCGGCGGTGGAGGCAGGGGAGAAGCTGGGCTTTCTGCCCGGTGACCTGCAGCAGAAGGTAGACCCCTATCTGCGGCCGCTGTACGACGGCCTGTTTGATATGCTGGGCGCAGAGACCTACGAGCGTCTGGTGGAAAAGCAGATCATTGAGGTCGCCCCGCTGGCTTATATGCGCGGGCGCACACTGGATGATTCCTTTATCATTCTGGACGAGGCGCAGAACACTACCCCGGAGCAGATGAAAATGTTCCTTACCCGTATGGGCGTAGGCTCTAAGGTGGTCGTTACCGGCGATGTGACCCAGATCGATCTACCGGGCAGCACCCGCAGCGGTCTGGTGGACGCGCTGAAGGTGCTGAAGGATGTGAACGGCATTGCACAATGCTACTTTACCGATAAAGACGTTGTGCGTCACCGGTTGGTGCAGGAGATCGTAAAGGCTTACGAGCGTGCCGCACATCCGGCTGCCGATGCGGAAAATAAAGAAAACAATAAGAATTTTAAATAAATCCCTGAAAGGAGTGGACCGATATGTCCAATAAAGTTTTGATCACCAACTCCCAGAAAGCTGTTAAGGTGCCCTCCGGGCTCCGCATTCTGATCCGCCGTGCCTGCAATGCCGTGCTGGAATATGAGCATTTCGACCGTCCCGCCGAGATCAGCGTTACCTTTGTGGACAACGCTGCCATTGCCGAGCTGAACAACCAATACCGCAATAAGCCCATGCCCACCGATGTGCTGAGCTTTCCTCTGGGCGAGAACGGCAAGTACGATATCGACGAGAATAACGGCTGCATGATGCTGGGCGATATCGTCATCAGCATGGAGCGCGCCATGGAGCAGGCCAATCTGTATGGGCATCCGCTGCAGCGGGAGGTAGCCTTTTTGACCGTTCACTCCATGCTGCATCTGCTGGGCTACGACCACGAAAACGGCGGTCTGGAGGCCATGCGTATGCGCGAAAAAGAAGAGGCTGTGCTGCTGCAGCTGGGTCTGCCCCGCACGGTCAGCTATACGGAATGATATCCCAGAACATAAAAACAAGACAGGAGTTCGCTTTGAGTACTACAACACCCGTTCAGGAGCATTACGACACCTCCTCTGTATTCGTTGCTGTCATCGGACGGCCGAACGTGGGCAAATCCAGCCTGACGAACCTCTTGGTCGGCGAGAAAGTGGCTATCGTCACCTCTAAGCCCCAGACTACCCGCACCCGCATTACCGGCGTGATCACCCGGGGGCCGCTGCAATATGTGCTGCTGGACACCCCCGGTGTGCACAAAGCCCACAACAAGCTGGGCAAGCGCATGGATAAGACCGCCAGCGATTCCATTGCGGATGTGGATGTTTCCATGATGCTGTTCGAGCCTTACGGCGCGCTGAACGAATCTGAGATGGCACTTGTGGAGGCGCTGCACCGCAGCGGCCCGGCCATTGCAGTCATTAATAAGACCGACCTTGTTAAAGAACCTGCCGATTTGGAAACCCGCAAGGCAGAGCTGAAGGCGCTGGGCGTGTTCGATGAGATTTACACCATCAGTGTGCGCAATAAGGAAGGCAGTGAGGAACTGTTCGATGCCTTGAGCCGCTATGCCGTGGAAGGCCCCCATTACTTTGATGATGACGCCTATACCGATATGCCGGAAAAAGAATTGGTGGCTGAGGTCATCCGCGAAAAGGCACTGCTCTTTATGCGGGACGAGATTCCGCACGGCATTGCGGTAGTGGTGGAGCGCTTCAAGGAGCGCCCGGGCACAGACCTGATCGACATTGATGTGAACATCTACTGCGAGCGGGAGAGCCACAAGGGCATGGTCATCGGCAAGGGTGGTGCCATGCTCAAAAAAATCGCCAGCGCTGCCCGTGCTGACTGCGAGGAGTTTTTGGGCTGCCGGGTCAATCTGCAGTGCTGGGTCAAGGTAAAATCCGACTGGCGGGATAACGAATTTTTGCTGAATAACTTCGGCTTTAAGCAGAATTCCTCCAACCGCTGAGTGATGCCAAAGCAGGACAGTTTTCCCTTGTATGCTGTGCTAGAATCAGGCTGACACTATAACAAAAGCAGCCTGTGCACAGAAAAGGGAAGGAGTGCTGAAGATGGATGCTGCTGCAAGCTGGCAGGCCTTTGCCTGCACGGGGAACATTCTCCGTTATCTCGACTACAAACAACTGGTGCAGCTGCCCGCCGAGCATCCGGCAGGAGAAACGGACGATGGAACCATTTGTGACCATGGGTCTGGTACTGAAGGAGACCCGTTATAGAGAAGCAGACCGCATTTTGACGATCCTTACCCCGAAACTGGGCGTGATCACAGCAATGGCTGCAAACAGCCTGCGGCTGAAAAGCAAGCTGTTCAGTGCCTGCGGGCTGTTCTGCTATTCGGAGTTTACACTGGTGCCCGGACGCAATATGTATACCGTGCGGGAAGCCGATGTGCAGAACATCTTCCATGGCATTTCCTCCTCCATTGAAGGGGTAAGCCTTGCCATGTATCTTACCGAATTGGCCGCTGCGCTTTCGCCTACCGGAGAGGAAGCAGCCCGGGAGCTGCGTCTGGTGCTGAACAGTCTGTATATGATCAACGAGCACCGCACCGACCTGCGGGTGATCAAGGCAGTATTTGAGCTGCGCACCATGAGTGAGTGCGGCTTTATGCCGCAGATTGTCTGCTGCCGGGACTGTGGCACCTACGATGAAGGAGATGCCTTTTATCTGGACGCACAGGAAGGGCATCTGCTCTGTGCGTCCTGTGCGGCAAAGGCAGGCAAGAACTGCAATCTGGACAAGGCTGCGCTGTTTGCACTGCGCCACATCTGCTTGGTAGAGGACAAAAAAATATTTGCATTCAAGATCTCTGTGGGCAGTCTGGAAAAGCTTTCCGCAGTGGCTGAAAACTATGCTCTGACGCATCTGGATAAGCCGCTGAAAAGCTATGCCTTTTTGAAAAGCGTGCTGCCCTGACCAAAAAGGAACAGTATGGAAACAAGCTACTTAAAAACATTAGAACTGGATAAGATCATTGCGCGTGCAGCGGAGGGCTGCGTATGCAAGGAAGCCCGTGCTATGCTGCTGGCCATTGAGCCGCAGTGCGACCCGGACGAGGTGCGCTACGCACTGGAGCAGACGGACGCCATCAACACCCTGCTGATTAAAAACGGCTCGCCGCGCTTTGGCGGGGTAGAGGGGGTCAGTCAGCTTGCCGCCCGTGCCGTAAAGGGCGGCGTGCTTTCCATGGGCGAACTGCTGATGGTGGCCGGTGCGCTGCGCAATTTTCAGCACCTGACCAGCTGGTACGGCTCCTCTGAGCATGACGCGCTGCCGACCGATGATCTGTTTTACGCGCTGGCACCGGAGCCAGGCCTTGAGCAGCAGATCTCCAGCGCCATTCTGGCACCGGATGCCATGGCGGATACCGCCTCCCGCACGCTGGCAGAGCTGCGCAAAAAGATCCGCGCCACCGAAAACAGCATCCGCGACCGGCTGGAAAGCATGGTGCGCAATATGGACACCTCCAAATACCTGCAGGAGAGTGTGGTTTCCATGCGCAACGGCCGGTATGTTGTGCCGGTCAAGAGCGAATACCGCGGCGAGGTGAGCGGTATCATCCACGATGTATCCTCTACGGGCGCTACGGTGTTCGTGGAACCGCAGGCTGTGGTGGAGGCAAACGCCCGCATTCTGCAGTACCGCGCACAGGAGGCACAGGAGATCGAGCGCATTTTGGTGGCCTTTACCGCACAGGTGGCCGCCATTGAGCCGCAGTTCCAGTACAGCTACAAGGCCATGCTGGAAATCGACATCCTGCTGGCAAAGGCGCGGCTTGCACTGGAGTTGAAGGCCTTCAAGCCCGCTGTGCGGACGGATTCTTCCTTTAATCTGATCCGTGCCCGCCACCCGCTGATCGATCCGCAAAAGTGTGTTCCTGTGGATATTGCACTGGGCGGGGAATACGATTCCCTTATCATCACCGGCCCGAACACCGGCGGTAAGACGGTCACCCTGAAAACCGCCGGTCTGCTGTGCGCCATGGCACAGTGCGGTTTTTTGATTCCTGCTGACGAGCGCAGCGAGATCTGTGTGTTTGATGAATTTCTGGTGGATATCGGCGACGAACAGAGCATTGAGCAGAGCCTTTCCACCTTCTCCGGCCACATGAAAAAAATCACCGGTATTCTGGAACTGGCTATGCCGCACACCCTTGTGCTGCTGGACGAGCTGGGTGCCGGTACCGATCCCGCCGAGGGCGCCGCGCTGGCAGTTGCCATCATTGAGGAGTTGCGCCGCCGTGGTGTGCTGCTGATGGCGACCACCCACTATGCGGAACTGAAGGTTTTTGCACTGGAGACTAAGGGTGTGGTCAACGCCAGTTGCGAGTTTGATCTGGAGACCCTGCGTCCCACCTATAAGCTGAGTGTGGGCGTACCGGGCAAATCCAACGCATTCCTGATCAGCGAAAAGCTGGGCATCCCCAGCCGCGTCATTGAAGCGGCTCAGCAGCATCTGTCTGCCGAGGATAAGCGTCTGGATGCGGTTCTGGGTCAGCTGGACGACTTGAAGCTGCAGCTGAAGGAAAGTCAGAACGAAGTGGAGCAGCTGCGCAACGAAGCTTCCCATCAGCTGGAAGCAGCCCGCAAAAAGCGGGATGAACTGATCCAGCAGGGCGAAAATGAATTGGAAGCTGCCCGTGCCAAGGCGCGCACGCTGGCACAGCAGGTGGAAACGCAGGCCTACGCACTGACCGATGAACTGCGCCAGCTGCAAAAGGACGAGCGCATGAGCGCCCAGCAGAAGGCGCAGCGTGCCCGCGAAATTGCCAAAAAGGAGACCGAAAAGCTGTTTGCCGGTACGGAGGTGGTGCATAACCCCGTCAAGGAGTTTGTACCGCTGAAGGATGTAAAGGTGGGACAGGAGGTCTGCATTGCAGAATTGAACCAGCTGGCCACCGTTCTGGCGCTGCCAGACAAAAACGGCGATGTTCTGGTGCGTGCCGGTATCATCAAGACTAAGGTGCCCCTCAAGGGCCTGAAGCAGCCGGAAAAGCTGGTAAAAGAATCCACTGCGCCTAAGACAAAGGCGCAGCAGCGGTATTCCCGCCTGACCGGCGATACCAACCGTCCCAACGGCAGGGTAGAGCGCGTACAGCGCACCGCCAAAATGGAGTGCAATCTGCTGGGACTTACGGTGGATGAGGCACTGTCGGAGGTGGATTCCTTTATTGACCGCGCCATCCTGAACGGACAGACGGTGGTTTATCTGATCCATGGCAACGGCACCGGCGCACTGCGCACCGCCATCCATAAGCATCTGCGCGGCAACCGCATGGTAAAAAGCTTCCGTCTTGGCCGTTACGGCGAAGGCGAAAGCGGCGTGACGGTTGTAGAACTGAAATAACCCCAAAGGACTGCCTTTTGAAAAATTGGCAGTCTTTTTTTGTTGCAGTGCAGGGAAAAGGCGAGTATACTCGTATTATAAATGTAAAACGAACAGGAAGTAAAACTTTATGCCAACCAGTCAGCGCAGACCAGTAAATAAACATAGCAAACGTAAAACGCACCGCTGCAAAATGAGGAACCGGTTTTTACACGGTTTGCTGTTTGTTTTTGCGGCACTGATGCTCTGTTTCGGCCTGTTTTTATGGAAGGCGGCGCTGGAACTGAACGCACCCGCAGAATCCGCAGTCTCAGTCTCAGCGGAGGACTTTCGCCCTGTGGTGGGCGACCCGCCGTACCGTGTGGCAGTGGACGCCGGACATGGCGGCAACGACCCAGGCGCAAGGGGAGTAGTCGAGGAAAAACAGGTCACAGCAGCAACGGCTGCTGCGCTGCTTCAGTGGTTAGAGCAGGACCCGAATTACATTCCGCTGCAGACCCGGGAAAGCTTTGATGCAACCGCCACGCCTGCCCAGCGTGCAGCCGTAGCCAGCGCTCAAAGCCCGCAGCTGCTGCTGTCCATCCACGGCAACTCCGCAGCCAATGGCTCTACGGCAGCCGGGTTTGAATGCTATCCGGCAGTGCCCGGGCGTACATGGCATCAGGAAAGTTTTTATTTTGCAAAACTGCTGGCCGGTGGAATGCAGAGCATCGGCGCAAGGCTGCGCGGGCGAGGGGGAGTGCGTTACATTTATTATCTGGAAAACGACCAGAAGCAGCTGGTGGAGAATACCTACACGCAGGTTCGGCCTGAGCGCAGCTTTACGCTGCTGGAGGATGTGGATTGTCCGGCAGTGTTGGCAGAGCAGTGTTTTGTGACGAACGATGAGGATGTGGAGCATTTTGGCAGTGAACAGGGCTGCAAGACTGTGGCACGCATTTATTACGAAGCCATCTGTACATACTTCGGCACAGAACCGCTACCGGTGAAATGAACATCGCACCACCAAAGGAAAAGAAACGATACTGCAGGCATAAGTTGAACGCTTGAACATGCTGGTAATACGTCCAGCGGCGCAGAAGCGGGCATGTGTAAACTGAATAGCATCCACAGAAGCTGCCGAAAATCTGACAGAAAGAGAGAAGGGCAGCTTCTCTTTTTAATTGTACATGTTTCGTATAATGCACGTTATGCGAAACTTAGGGAAGTGAAAAATGCCCATTTCCCGGATTTTTGGCGTTCCAGCCTCAGCTGGCTCATTTTCGGGCTTAGTTCAGCCGTTCTGCACATTCTGCAATTTTTATCATATTTTATGGTTTTATTTGTCTCATGCTTACAGATGCTTCCTGTGTTATGTGCTGCTGCATCGGTTCATTTGTAATTCATTTTATTCCAGTAAGCATCCAGTAAGCATCTAGGTGCTTGCTTTATAACATTTGTTTTTGTGTAGACATTACGTTGCGCGTTTCTATGGATGCTCCTGTATGTATTGCTGCTGACTGCTTATAATGTAAATTATAAAGACCCATGACGTTATCCGGTCAAGCCGGATCGCGCCATAGGTCTTTGAATCGTCTCAGACGTTTTGTGCAGGTTTAAGTATCGATCTATGAATCGTTGGTTTCTTCGTTGGACATTGCCGAGATATCTGCCCGGAAGCCATCCTGTGCAGCGCCCTCAAAGGCCGCCATAGGGCCGGACGGCTCAGAAGCGTCCTCTCCCGCTGGGTCATTTTCAACAGATGTCTCCCCTGCTGCATCTGTTGTATCCAAACTTGCTTTTGCAGCATTGATGGGTAGTACCTTGCCCAGCGGGTTTTCCTCAATGGCAGAGCGCACCTGAAATTCTTGTAAGTGCGTATAAATTTGTGTTGTTCCCACACTGCTGTGCCCCAGAAGCTGCTTGAGGGTAAGGATATCCACATTGCCGGTCTGATACATCAGCGTTGCGGCGGTGTGCCGCAGCTTATGGGTGGAAAAGCCCTTCAGCCCCGCAGCCTTCATTGCACCGGAGATCAGCTGTTCTACTCTGCGGTTCGAAATACGTTCCTTGCGCATACGGGTAATAAACACCGCTTTTTCCTTGGGTGAAAGTCCCTCCATGGTGTTGCGCTTGCGCAGATATAGTTGCAGTGCCTCCACGCAGGCATCATTCAGGTAGACCATACGCTCTTTATGGCCTTTGCCGAACAGGCGGATCTGACGCTGCTCTAAATCGATGTCTCCAAGGTCCATGCCTACCAGCTCTGCAAGACGCATACCGCAGTTGAGGAACAGCACCACCATGCAATAATCCCGCTCCGGGAAATCGCTCTGGGTCTGGGTGCTCTCCAAAAGCGAAATGGATTGCTCTGCCGTCAGGTACTTGGGCAAGACCTTATCCTGTTTGGGCGGGCGGATGGCCGCCGTAGGGTCCTCGGATAAGCGGTTGACCTGATTGACCAGATAATCATAAAAGCCGTGCAGACTGGCCAACCGCCGGGCGGTAGAGGATTTTTTGTTGCCGCACTCCCGGTTCAGAAAATACAGATATTCGTAGATATCCTCTTTTGTTATGCTGCCCCAGAAGGCCGTATCCAGCCCCTTGGGATCGATCTCTTTGAATTCTGCATCCGTGGCCACAAGCCCGCGGCGGCGCTTCATAAAGCGGCTGAAGGAGCGCAGGTCACAGTAATAACTGAACGCCGTATTGGCACTTTTGCCGGCGATCACTTCAAGATAACGCACATATTCTACAATATCCGGCGCGGCATCCTCAAAGGGTGCGTGTTTGCCGGGGTTTCTTTCGTCCAGATAAATCGACATAGGTTCCTCGTTTCATCACAGGCGGTCATTTTTTAGCGCATTGATGGCATCTGCGATATACGCTGCACCGACCAGCTTCATGCCGGGATAATCTGCGGCATTCAGGTGTGCAAGGCTGTGCTTTGGGATAACAGCCCGCTCAAAGCCGATACGCTCAGCCTCGTGCAGGCGCTGTTCCAGATTGGGCACACTGCGCACTTCCCCGCCCAGACCTACCTCACCAATGGCGATAAGCTTATCGCTGACCGGGCGGTCCAGCAGCGAGGAGACCATGCTCAGGCAGACTGCAAGGTCGCAGGCGGTATCCCGCAGTGCAATGCCGCCCACTATATTGACATAGACATCCAGATTGCCAAAGAAGTACCCTGCCCGCTTTTCCAGCACGGCGATCAAAAGGTTCATGCGGTTATAGTCGTATCCGCTGCAGGCGCGACGGGGTGCCGGAAAATTCGTCTTGGTGGCAAGTGCCTGTATCTCGCTCAGGATGGGACGACTGCCCTCCATGGTGCAGGCCACGCAGTTGCCGGAAACCCCCAGCGGACGTCCTTCCAGCAGCATCTGGGAGGGATTTTCGATCTCGGCAAGCCCTGTGCCGGTCATATCGAACATTCCCAGCTCATTGGTGGAGCCATAGCGGTTTTTGGCTGCCCGCAGAATGCGGTACGGCAGCATCTTGTCGCCCTCAAAGTAGAGCACCGTATCCACGATATGTTCCATGACCTTGGGGCCTGCAATTGCGCCGTCCTTGTTCACATGACCCACGATAAACATGGGAATCTCCTGCTTTTTGGCTACCGCCAGCAGCCGGGCGGCACTCTCCTTCACCTGACTGACCGTGCCGGACGAGGACGAGATATCCATGCAGCGCATGGTCTGGATGGAGTCAATGACCACAAGGTCCGGCTTTTCTTTTTCGATCAGACCGCAGATCTCATCCACGTCATTTTCCGCCGCCAGAAAGATGTTATCCTGCGGTACCTTCAGCCGCGCTGCCCGCAGCTTGACCTGCCGGACAGACTCCTCGCCAGTGATATACAGCACGCTGTGCTGATTGGAGATGGCACCGCACAGCTGTAACAGCATAGTGGATTTACCCACGCCAGGCTCACCGCTCAAAAGAACTACACCGCCCAGCACGATACCGCCGCCCAATACGCGGTCCAGCTCCGAGATACCGGTCAGGATGCGGCTTTTTTCCTCCGTGGTGCTGATCTCTGACAGCCGCCGGGCGGTCAGGGTGGTCACGCCCTCCTGACGAGCCGCGGCAGCCTGACGGGCGGCAGGAGTCCCCGCCTTTGGCGCTTCAGCAACAACATCCTCGTTCATGGTATTCCAGCTGCCGCAGCTGGGGCATCGCCCCATCCAGCGGGGGCTTGTCTCTCCGCAATTGGAGCATACATAGACGGATTTTAGTTTCATGTCTGTCCCTCATTTATTATGGTCTTTTGTTATTGTAACACACTGCGCCAAAACCCGCAAGAAAAGGATGCCATTTACAGGCGGCTGCCCAAATACGAAAGTCCTGCCGCTGCACCGCAAAGCGGCAGCAGCACCACCATGGTCAGCAGATACTGCCCCAGCAGTGCCTGCACCCCGGGGCGGGCTTGTCCGCCGGGATGCTTGCGGAAAGAATATGCGTGGATTCGGCTGCTGACCTGCAAAGCGCAGGCCCCGAAAAAGCACAGACAACCGCTTGCTGCTGCCGCCGGTAAGCCTGTCCATAGCAGCGCCGGAAGTATTGCTTTCCACCCACCAGCTGTGCATAGCTGTACCATAAGCAGCCCGCTGCCCAAGCCGTACAACATCATATTGCCAAAGATCATTACAGGGCCAAGGGCAGACAGCCCCAATACCAGAAATAGGCTGACCACAAGGCCGAGTGTCAGGTATTCCATGCCGAAAAGCTGTACCGCTCCTTGCATACTGCCCGGCGCAAACAGCCTTTGCCACGCTTCCAGATAATACTGCAGCAGTTCTGTCTGCCGGGCATCGCATACGGCCTGCAATACACCGGCTGCCGTACACCCCACCAGAAACGCCGCAGCTAGCAGCCAGCAATCCTGGGTGGCGTGGCGCTTTGCCGGGATGCAGGGCTCTTTTTGCGTCAATTGCTCTGCCGGTTCAGCTGCCTGTGCCGGTACAGGCGGAAGGGCAGACTCTGCTGTTTGCACCGGTAGGCCGACCGTCTGCGGCAGCAAAGAAAAGTTTTCTTCTGATTTTGTCTGTTCATAGATCCACATACGCTGTTTTCTCCCTCTGATGGATTCGATTTGCCGGATCGATCAACGAAGCGTGTGTCTGCGACTGCGCAGGGTGACTCCAAGAAGCCCACCAATGCAACCGCAGAGTAGCACCGCCAGAAGGCGGCATACCACAGCAGGCTCAGCGGCTGTGCCGTTCCATATAGCAGAAAGCGCCAGCGGCACTGCCAGAAATGTACTTTGGAGCAGTCCGGTCAGCAGACCGCGCGCCTTTTTACGAAACGCTGCCGTCAGTGCACACAGCAGGCTGCCCATGCACACGGCTGTTGTGGCAAGTATCGGCACTACACTGCCGGAGCAGCCCTGCCCGGCCATCAGCTGCGCAAAACATGCCAAAGCTGCCGCCGTTACAGCTACCCCCAGCACCCCGAAAAGCAGAAACGAAAGAAGCTCCGCCGGGAAACCTCGAGACTCAGACATAACAAAACCGCCTCCCTGCACATAGTCTATGCAGGGAGGCGGTTCATGTATGCACGGTGTAAACGCTTACTTCTTGTCGGCAGGAGCCTTGTCCATGTTCAGCTTTTCGACCGAAGAGATCGCAGACTTGGTGAAGCGGATCTTCACGCGGTCAGCGCCGGTCTCCAGAACAAAGGTGTCATCCTTGATGGCGACAACGCGGCCAATGACACCACCGATGGTGGTGACCTGATCGCCGATCTCCAGACTGCTGCGCATAGCGGCATCCTTCTTTTCCTGCTTCTTCTGAGGACGGTAGATCATGAAGTACAGCAGGACCAGCATCAGTGCCAGCGTGAAGAACAGGCTGATATAGCCTTCGGACGTGGTAGTCAGAAATTGCATGGGGCAAAATCTCCTCTCAAAAATTCAGATAATGCTATTATACCCTCTTATCAGCCTTGTTGCAAGGCTAAAGTTTAAATTCGGGTATCCAGAAGTTTAACGTATCTGTCATGGAAGGCGGTAAAGGTGCCGGCATCCAGTTCGTCCCGGATACGTTCCATCAGATGATTGTAGAACCACAGATTGTGCATCACGGTCAGGCGCATACCCAACATCTCATCTGCCTTGAGCAGGTGCCGGATGTAGGCGCGGGAATAGTTGCGGCACACCGGGCAGCCGCAGGCGGGATCAATGGGACGCTCGTCCCGCTCATACTTGGCATTCTTGATGTTAATGATGCCGCTCCATGTATTCAGGTGGCCGTGGCGGGCATTGCGGCTGGGCATAACGCAGTCAAACAAATCCACACCACGGGCTACGGCCTCGATGATGTTGCCGGGAGTGCCGACACCCATCAGATAGCGGATCTTGTCCTTGGGCATGTGCGGTTCCACCTGACTGATCATCTCATACATCACTTCGGTGGGCTCGCCCACAGCCAGACCGCCGATGGCGTAGCCGTCCAACTCCAGCTCTGCAATCTGCTTCATGTGCTCCACGCGCAGGTCTGCATAGGTACAGCCCTGATTGATGCCGAACAGAAGCTGATCCGGGTTGACCGAGATACCCTCGTGCTTCAGGCGTGCCATTTCGGCCTTGCAGCGCTTCAGCCAGCGGGTGGTGCGTTCGCAGCTGTCCTTGGAGTAATCGTGCTGGGCGGGGTTCTCTACGCACTCATCAAAGGCCATGGCGATGGTAGAGCCCAGATTTGCCTGAATCTGCATGCTCTCCTCGGGCCCCATAAAGATGCGGTGCCCGTCCAGATGGGAGGCGAAGGTCACGCCCTCCTCGGTGATCTTGCGCAGCTTTGCCAGACTGAACACCTGAAATCCGCCGCTGTCGGTCAGGATAGGCCCGTTCCAGCGGGTAAACTTGTGCAGGCCGCCCATATCCGCTACCAGCTTGTCGCCGGGACGCAGATGCAGATGGTAGGTGTTGCACAGCATGACCTGCGCGCCGATATCCTTCAGATCCTGCGCCGACAGGCCGCCCTTGATGGCACCAGCGGTGGCAACGTTCTGGAAGGCAGGGGTCTGCACCGTGCCGTGCACGGTTTTGAACTCGCCCCGCCGGGCGCTGTGCTCCTGCTTGAGCAGGGTGTAAGTCGTCAAAGAAGGCATGATTATTCGTTCCTTTCTGCGCACGGAAAACAGCCGTGCAGCCTCGATGCAGGCCACGAGCCTGCAAGTTATCAGAATGATCACAGCAGCGGTCTGCCGTAATTGTAAAGGGAGCGGCGGATGCAGATCGCATCCTTACCTTTCACATACAAATATCGCAAAAAGCGCGAATTTTGTATCAGACTATCAGCATAGCATCGCCAAAGGAGAAGAAACGGTACTTCTCTGCCACAGCTACCTCATAGGCGTGCATGGTCTTTTCGTAGCCGTACAGGGCGGACACCAACATGATCAGGGTGCTCTCCGGCAGATGGAAGTTGGTGATCAGACCGTCGATGCAGTTGAACTTCACCCCCGGGTACAGGAAGATGGAGGTGTTGCCGCTGCAAGCCTTGATCTCGCCGTACTTGGCAGCGGCAGCCTCCAGTGTGCGGCAGCTGGTAGTGCCCACAGCGATGACCCGGTGGCCTGCGGCCTTGGTCTCGCGGATGCGCCGGGCGGTCTCCTCGCTGATGGAGTACCACTCGCTGTGCATCTTATGGTCGGAGATCTCGTCCTCCTGCACAGGTCGGAAGGTGCCCAGACCAACGTGCAGGGTGACCTCGGCAATGCCGACCCCCATGGCGCGGATGGTGTCCATCAGCTCCGGGGTAAAGTGCAGCCCGGCGGTGGGAGCAGCTGCGCTGCCCAGCTCCTTGGCATAGACGGTCTGGTACTGGCTCTGATCCTCCAGCTGCTTTGTGATGTAGGGCGGCAGCGGCATCTTGCCAAATTCATCCAGCTTTTCATAAAGCGTTTCGGTATCATAATAGAATGTAACGTACTTGTTGCCGTCCTCCATGGTCTCGTCCACCACAGCGGTCAGGCTGCCGTCACCAAAGCTTACCTTCGTGCCGGGCTGCATCCGCTTGCCGGGCTTTGCCAGGCACTCCCACTGGTCTCCCTTCACCTGCCGCAGCAGCAGCAGCTCGCACACGGCACCGGTAGGCTGCTTGACGCCCACGATGCGGGCGGGCAGCACCTTGGAATTATTCACTACCAAAAGATCTCCCGGCTCCAGAAATTCCGGCAGGTCGCGGAATACCTTGTGCTGGATGCTGTCGTCCTTTTGGCTCAGAACCATCAGCCGTGCCGCATCCCGAGGGGACGCAGGTTCCTGTGCAATGAGCTCTTTGGGTAAATCATACCAAAAATCTTTTTTTAACATACTGTGCATTTGCCTTTCCGATGATTGACACGGACAACGTATCAATGATATTATAGAATCTGTATAAACAGTATCTATTATATTGCATCGCTGTCCGGTTTGCAAGCCGTGTTGTGCACAATGATAAGATTTGCTGTTTGTTTTTTTGAAAGGAAAGGTGCTGGAAATGGATAGACAGTATAAAGTGGGTATCGTAGGCGCAACTGGTATGGTGGGTCAGCGTTTTGTGACTCTGCTGGAGAATCATCCCTGGTTCAAACTGACCGTGCTGGCTGCATCCGGCCGCAGTGCGGGCAAAAGCTATGAGGATGCAGTGGGCTCCCGCTGGGCCATGACTACTCCCATGCCGGAGAGCGTGAAGAAGATGACCGTTCTGGACGCTTCCAAGGTAGAGGAAGTTGCTTCGCAGGTGGATTTTGTTTTCTGCGCTGTCAATATGCCCAAGGACGAGATCAAAGCACTGGAGGAAGCATACGCCAAGGCTGAGTGCCCGGTGGTCTCCAACAACAGTGCCCATCGTTTCACCTCGGACGTTCCTATGGTGGTACCTGAGATCAATGCCGACCATATCGAGATCATTCCCGCCCAGCGTAAGCGTCTGGGCACCAAGCGCGGTTTCATCGCCGTCAAGTCCAATTGCAGCCTGCAGAGCTATGTGCCTGCCCTGCATCCCCTGATGAAGGACTTTGGCGTGAGCAAGGCGCTGGTGTGCACCTATCAGGCCATTTCCGGTGCTGGTAAGACCTTTGACCGGATGCCTGAGATCGTGGACAACGTGATCCCCTACATCGGCGGCGAGGAGGAAAAGAGCGAGCGCGAGCCGCTGAAGCTGTGGGGCCACATCGAGGGCGACAAGATCGTCTCGGCCGAGTCTCCCCGCTTTACGGCCCAGTGCCTGCGCGTGCCTGTCTCTGACGGCCACATGGGCGCGGTGTTCGTGCGCTTTGAGAATAAGCCTTCTAAGGAAGAAATTCTGCAGGCCTGGAAGGAATTCCATGGTCCCGCACAGGATCTGGAGCTGCCCAGCGCCCCGAAGCAGTTCCTGCATTACTTTGAGGAAAATGACCGCCCGCAGCCCAAGCTGGACCGTATGCTGGAAAACGGCATGGCTGTCAGCATTGGCCGTCTGCGTGAGGATAACCAGTACGACTACAAGTTCGTCTGCCTGTCCCACAACACGCTGCGCGGCGCTGCCGGCGGCGCGGTGCTGCTGGCCGAGCTGTTGGCTGCCAAGGGCTATTTTGACTGATCGGCTGCGCATGGCAGCCTTGGTGTAAGGAGAATTCGTATGAAGAGACCCGTATTTACCGGTGCCGCCGTGGCAATCATCACCCCGATGAACACCGACGGCAACGTCAATTATGACGAGCTTGGCCGCATCATCGACGACCAGATTGCCCACAGCACGGATGCCATTGTCATCTGCGGCACGACGGGTGAGTCCCCGACGCTGACCGACGAGGAGCACACCGAGTGCATCCGCTATACCGTCAAAAAGGCGGCAGGCCGCGTCCCGGTGATTGCGGGTACCGGCTCCAACGACACGAAGTACGCCATCTGGCTGTCCCAGCAGGCTGAGACCGACGGTGCCGACGCACTGCTGCTGGTCACGCCCTACTACAACAAGACGAGCCAGGCGGGCCTGCTGGCCCACTACACAGCCATTGCGGACGCAGTGCATATCCCCTGCATCCTGTACAATGTGCCCAGCCGCACGGGCTGCAACCTGACGCCCGCCACGCTGGCCGAGCTTGCGAAGCACCCGAACATCAACGCCGTCAAGGAAGCCAGCGGCAACATCAGCCACGTGGCCGAGATCGCGGCGGCCTGCGGTGACAGCCTGAACATTTACTCCGGCAACGATGACCAAATCGTGCCGCTGCTGGCTCTGGGCGGCAAGGGCGTGATCAGCGTGCTGTCCAACGTAGCCCCGCAGTACACCCATGACATCTGCGCCAAATGGTTCGCCGGTGAGACTGCCGAGAGCTTGTCCATGCAGCTCAAGGCGGTGCCGCTTATCAAGGCACTGTTTGCCGACGTCAACCCCATCCCGGTCAAGTGGGCCATGAACCGCCTTGGCTGGAATGCCGGCGACTGCCGTCTGCCGCTCGTTGCGCCCTCCGCCGCAGTGCAGGCGCAGCTGGAGACTGCCATGCAGGAGTTCGGCCTGCTGAAATAATTTCACAGCCGACCCACTGCCATGCCGCGGGTCGGCTTTTTGCTTTTGCACGACTTTTGCATGAAAGGAACAATAACACATGACGGATATTATCATTCAGGGCATCTATGGCCGTATGGGCCGCGCACTGGTCGAGAAGATCGGTGCGCGCGAGGATTGCCGCATCGTCGCCGGTGTGGATCGCGAGGCCGGGCGGATCGGCGAAATCCCCGTTTACGCCGGGTTTGACGTGCTGCCCTGCAAGGGCGTCATCATCGACTTTTCCTCACCCGCCGGGGCGGTTGCAGCAGCGCAGTACGGTGCCGCCAACGGTCTGCCCTGCGTCATCTGCTCCACCGGCCTTTCCAGGGAGGATGAGGCTGCACTGGAGGTTGCCAGCACCAGGACGCCGATCTTCCGCAGCGCAAACATGTCGGTGGGTGTCAACGTGCTGATCGAACTGGCCCGCCAGGCTACGAAGATCCTGGGCGGCGAGTTTGACATTGAGATCATCGAGAAGCACCACAATCAGAAGCTCGACGCGCCGTCCGGCACGGCGATCATGCTCGCAGACGCAGTCGCCTCCGCCCTGCCCTACAAGGCTGAATATGTCTACGACCGCCACGAGCGCCACGAAAAGCGCCCGGCGCACGAAATCGGTATCTCCGCAATCCGCGGCGGTACGATTGTCGGCGAGCACAGCGTGCTTTTCTGCGGCCGCGACGAAATCATTGAAATCAAGCATACCGCGCTTTCGCGTGAGGTGTTCGCTGTCGGCGCCGTTGATGCGGCGGAGTACATGGCGACCCGCACCCAGCCGGGCATGTACGATATGAACGACGTTATCGCGTCCAAGTAAACGGCAAGCGCCGTGCGTTCCCCCCCTTTCGGAGAGCGCACGGCGTTTTTCTGCAAGAGAAAAGGCATATCCGGAGAACTTTCCCTCCGAATATGCCTTGTTTTTATGGAATTATACGCCGAAAACGCTGTCCGCAAAGTGAACAGTCGCCATCGCGTCCTTCGCGTAGCAGTCCGCGCCGATGGAGTCCGCATATTCCTGCGTCAGCACCGCGCCGCCGACGACAACCTTGGTGTCCGGCTTTTTCTCACGCAGCTGCCTGATGGTCTCCTCCATGCTGACAACGGTTGTCGTCATCAGTGCACTCAGACCGACTACCTTGATATCCTCCCTGATGGCGGTGTCTACGATCACCTCGGGAGGAACGTCCTTGCC
>ERZ772991.990-NODE-990-length-29307-cov-4.301108_pt1 | contig 29307 bp, 20 predicted proteins | sample MGYA00511128_ERZ772991 | MGnify/ENA primary metagenome ERZ772991 (study PRJEB29015, sample SAMEA2737655) | human gut metagenome | biome: human gut; feature: human-associated habitat; material: faeces | place: China | collected 2012 ... | reverse complement strand
CTCACAGACCTGCGACACACCATTGGGACGGGCGATTTATTTCATAAACAAACCAGCATTTGTCGGGCAACTATGATAGCAGTATTGTACAATATTATCCAACCATAATGCAAGAAAAACGAATAAAAATCAAATATAATATTTACATCAGCTGAAAAAGAAAACAGAATTATGCAAAAAATATAAAAAAGAATATTGAAATAAAATGTGTCAGGAGGAAAAAAATGAAAAGAAAATGGTGGCATGACAAGGTAGCATATCAGATCTATCCAAAGAGTTTTCTGGATACAAACGGAGACGGCATTGGTGATCTGAGAGGAATTATCTCAAAACTGGATTATTTAAAGGAACTTGGAATTGATATCATCTGGCTCTCTCCAATCTACAAATCGCCGTTTGTTGATCAGGGGTATGACATATCTGATTACTATAAAATCGCCGAAGAGTTCGGAACCATGGAAGAGTTTGATGAGCTGCTTGCCGAGGCAAAAAAACGCGATATGTATATTGTGATGGATCTCGTGGTAAATCACTGTTCCAGTGAACATGAATACTTTAAGGCAGCGCTGGCCGACCCGGACGGGCCATATGCCGATTATTTTTATTTTGTAAAAGGAATAGATGGAAAAGAGCCGAGCAACTACCGTTCTTATTTTGGCGGAAAAGCGTGGGAGCCGGTGCCGGGATCAGATAAATATTATCTGCACATGTTTGCAAAAGAACAGCCGGACTGGAACTGGGAGAATAAAGAAGTCCGCGACAAGATCTATAAAATGATCAACTGGTGGTTAGATAAGGGACTTGGCGGATTCCGCATCGATGCAATCATTAATATCAAGAAAGATACGAGTTTCCCGTCCTATGAACCCGATGGGGATGATGGTCTGGTATCCTGTGTAAAAATGGTTGAGGAGACGGACGGCGTCGGAGAATTTTTAGAGGAGATGAAACATGAGACCTTCGAGAAATATGATGCTTTTACCGTCGGCGAAGTCTTTAATATGAAAGAGGACGAACTGCGGGAGTTTGTCGGAGATGATGGGCATTTCTCAAGTATGTTTGATTTCTCCGCGCTTGAGCTGACTTACGGGGAACATGGCTGGTATGACAGCAAACCGGTGGATTTTAAGCGGTGGAGAGAGATTCTGTTTGCGTCCCAGAAGGAGATGGAGGGGATTGGATTCAAGGCAAATATCATTGAAAATCATGATGAGCCGAGAGGTGCAAGCCGTTATCTTCCGGAATATGCGCAGAATGAAATGGGCAAAAAAATGCTTGCTACGACTTCGATTCTGCTGCGTGGAATTCCGTTTATCTATCAGGGACAGGAAATCGGCATGACAAACTGTCATAGAAATGATATTTCAGAATATGATGATATCAGTACAAAAGATCAGTATCAGGTTGCAATCGACGCGGGCTGCACAAAAGAAGAAGCGTTGGCATGCTGCTATGAAAACAGCAGGGATAATGCGCGCACACCGATGCAGTGGAGTGCAGATGAAAATGGAGGTTTTAGCGCACATGCTCCGTGGCTTGCAGTGAATCCGAATTATAAAGAGATCAATGTCAGTGAGCAGGAGGGAAGGGCGGACTCTGTACTTTCCTATTATAAAGAACTGATTAAACTGCGCAAATCACCGGAATACGAAGAAACATTTGTCTATGGAAATGTAGAGCCGGTTTACGAAGATACGGATACAGTGTTTGGATTTATGCGTATGGGTAAAGAAAACAGACAGAAAATACTCGTGGCAGCAAATTACGGAAAAGAGGCAGTAAGTCTGCCACTGCCTGGAACTGCCAAAAAACTTTTGCTGTCAAATGCCGGAAGGAGAAAACTGGCAGATGCAGATCATATTACATTAGAGAGCCTTGAAACAGCAGTCGTTCTGCTGAAGGCATAACATTCTATTGTTTACACAAAATTGACAAAAACTTCATAAAAACAATACAGGAAGCGTTAAGAATCCGATATCCCGGTTGACGGTAAAATATACGTCTGATATGTTGAGTGAGTATGTGGCAAAGCGGCAGTAAAGCGCCCGCAGGGACAGCAGAAAAATGCCGTAATAACGAAAAAAAGAGGGATAAAATGGGAGCAAAAGAATTTGCATCATTGTTAGGAGGCTTGGCGCTTTTTCTGTATGGAATGAATATGATGAGCCAGGGGATGGAGGCTGCTGCCGGGAACAAAATGAAACAGATCTTAGAACGCCTGACTACAAACCGGTATCTGGGTGTTTTAGTCGGAGCAGTGATCACTGCGATCATACAGTCATCCTCCGCGACAACAGTCATGGTAGTAGGTTTTGTTAATTCCGGAATGATGACACTGCGACAGGCGGTGGGAGTGATCATGGGTGCTAACATCGGTACGACGATCACGGGACAGCTGATCGCACTTGATGCCGGAGCAATCGCACCGTTTATAGCATTTTTGGGTGTTGTGCTGGTTGTTTTTCTAAAACAGCCGAAGGTAAGAAACATAGGAGGTATTTTAGCTGGTCTTGGTGTTCTTTTTATCGGAATGGAAATGATGAGCACCGCAATGATGCCGCTGCGGGATTCCAAAGCATTCATTGATATGATGACGAAGTTTTCAAATCCACTGCTTGGAATTATGGCAGGTGCCATTTTTACAGCACTGATCCAGTCTTCATCGGCATCGGTCGGAATCCTTCAGGCACTTGCAACAAGTGGGGCGATTTCTTTTTCCGGGGCGGTGTATGTACTGTTTGGACAAAATATCGGTACCTGTATCACGGCAGTGTTAGCGTCCATTGGTACAGGGCGGAACGCAAAGCGGACGACAATCATCCATCTTTCGTTTAATATCATAGGAACTGCAGTTTTTACCATACTCTGTATGCTGACACCGCTGACATCCTGGGTTGGGGGATTTACACCGGCAAATCCGGCTGCGCAGATCGCCAACATGCATACGCTGTTTAATATCGTAACAACGATATTGCTGTTACCGGCAGGAAATCTATTGGCAAAACTGGCAGAAAAAATTCTGCCGGACGTGGACGAGCCTGAGGAAGGGATGTATTTAAAATATTTAAAAAATACAAAACCGGTGACAGAGGGAAAAATTGGTGTATCAGCGATCAATTTTGAACTGACACACAAAGAGATTGCAAGAATGCTTGAGATTGCAAAGAAAAATGTCTCAGACAGTTTTACGGCATTTTTAAACTGTGATGACGGGTTTATTCCAAAAGTGGAAGAAAAAGAAGAGTATGTGGACTTTTTAAACCGGGAGATCTCCAAGTACATATCCACAAATATGGCGCATGAGTCCAATACACGGGGGAGCAGGATTTTAAGTGCCTATTTTAAAGTGACCAGTAACGTAGAAAGAATCAGCGACCATGCAATGAATATCTGTGGATATTCAGAGTGGCTGAAAGAAAAAGATGTCAGGTTTTCACAGGAAGTACGGGAAGAAATCCTGCAGATGCAGCAGACCTGCGAAGAACTTCTGACTTTGCTTTTAAATGAAAATATGGAGGCACTCGACGAATTAAGCCGTGTCTCAGCACTCGAACAAAAGATGGATGACATGACAGAGGATTATAGAAATCGTATGATGCACCGGATACAGGAAGGAACGGCATCGGGTGAAGGGAGTGTTCTCTACACGGAAATGCTCACGGATTTTGAAAGAATCGGAGATCATGCATTAAACATTGCACAAGAGATGACAGAAGTAAGATTGGCAGAATAACAGGATTTGGAGGATGGATATGTCATTTTTAAAAGAGGTGCTGCGCGGAATTGCAATTGGTGTTGCCAATATCATTCCGGGTGTCAGCGGAGGAACCATGATGGTTTCTATGGGGATTTATGGGGATGTGATCGGGGCGGTAACGGGAATGCCAAAACATTTCTGGAAGAGCGTAAAGTTTTTGCTTCCCTATGCGATTGGCATGCTGATTGGAATCGGCGGACTGTCATTTGCAATCGGGTATTTCTTTTTGGAATTTCCATTTGAGACGGCAATGCTGTTTATTGGACTGATCTTTGGCGGAGTACCGCTATTGCTGCCCAAAATCATGGGAAAGCGGATCACATTTTCAGAGACGCTGCTGTTTGTTTTGTTTTTTGGTCTGGTCGTCTGGATGCAGTTCTGGAAACAGGGAACAGATGTTGCCTTAGAGCCGGGAATAAAAAACAGTATCTCGCTGTTTGTGGTTGGAACGGTAGCTGCGGCAACGATGGTGATTCCCGGGGTCAGTGGTTCAATGCTGTTGATGTCTCTGGGATATTATACGCCGATCATAAACAGAATCAGCGGTTTTTTGGCAGCATTACCGGCTCTTAAGTGGGAGGAGCTGTTCGCCTGTGCAGCAGTGCTCATCCCATTTGGTATCGGTGTGGTGCTTGGAATATTTCTTGTATCAAAACTTGTGGAATATTTATTGAAGAAACAGGAGAGGAAAACGTATTTTGCAATTATGGGGCTGGTCACTTCATCGCCGATTGCAGTGTTATCCGGGATGAATATCGTTTCTATCGGTTTTGGACAGCTGCTGCTTGGAATATTACTCTTTATTGGCGGTTTTTTTATTGCAAACATACTTGGAAAATAAAATAGTACAATAGAAATAAAAATAATCAGACAATAATAAAAAAAGTGCGAAAAAATTAATCAATTTTTTTGCGCTTTTTTATTTGAAAAATAGAAAAATGTGTTACAATAGATAGGTACTAACGATTACCTTGGGGGTATTGTATGCAGGATAAAGATTCAGAAGTACTGAATTACCAGAGAAAGCGGAGAAAGCGGATCACGAAAATCCGATACAGTATCATACTGATTGTGGCAGGATGGATCGTTCTGTCCATGATATTGGTTGTGGTGCTATTTGTGAAGATGACGTCGCTGGAACATAAGCTGGATCAGCTGGTGACAAGCAGCAGTGAGCAGAACACGGATCAGATTAATGCCGGAGCGGCCGCAGATCTGAATAGTGGTGTGATAGCAGAGGAGACAGAGACAACAGAAGAGATGCAGACGGAGATGACATGGGATAAAGTAACACCTCCTGCATCCGGGATTTCCGATGAGGACAATCTGGCATCGGAAGGAGATTTACATAAAGTATACTTAACGTTTGATAATGTGCCGTCGGAACACACATCTGAGATTCTGGATGTGTTGCAGGCATATGGCGTAAAAGCTACTTTTTTTGTGAATGGAAACCAGGATGAAGAAATGCTTTCTGTCTATCAACGTATTGTGGATGAGGGACATACACTTGGCATGAATTCGTATTCCAACCAGTATAGTGTGATTTACCAGTCGGAAGATGCGTTCGAACAGGATTATATGACATTGAAGAATTTTTTGAAACAGACCACAGGAGTGGATAGTCTTTACTATCGTTTTCCGGGAGGAAGCAGCAATCTCATCAGTAACGTACCGATGGATTACTTTATTCATTATCTTAATACACAGGGAATTATTTATTATGACTGGAATGTATCGGCAGGAGATGGCGCCTCGACCGCATATACTTCTGAGGAAATAGTTGAAAATGTGACAGATGATGTAGTAAAATATAAAACGTCGGTGGTTTTACTGCATGACGGAACGGATAAGTCAGCAACGGTAGAAGCTTTAGGACCTTTGATTGAAGCTTTAGAGGGAATGGGCGCACAAATATTACCGATTGATGAAGATACACAGGTTATTCAGTATGTGAAAGCAGACACAGTGGAATAACTGAGAATAAATGGAGGAATGAACATGGGATTTTTCAAGGATTTTAAAGATGACTTCTCACAGGCAGTCAATGAACTGATGCCTGCAGATGACAACCTGGAAACCAGAACAAACGAAGATGACGTTGAGGTTAATACGTTAGAAGGCGAAGTGGATGTTGAGACAGAACTTTCCAAGCTGGATGGTCTGTTAGAACAGGTGACAAAGCAGGAAGCTGAGAAAGTTGCTGCAGCAAGAAGCGCCGCAGAGATGGCAGCAAGGAATGCAAGTGCCCCGACAGAAAGAGCAGCAGTACCTGTGCCTGCATCTGTACCTGAACCAGAAAGAAATGAAACAGTTTCAAATATTACAAAAGCAACCCAGGAGGAAAGAAAAATGGCTGACAATACAACAGCACCTGTAACTAATAACCAGAGCGCACCGGTATCTGATGAGGTATCCGTAATCACAGAGGGAACGATCATCAAAGGTGATATTGTATCAAACGGTTCCTTGGATGTAAGAGGACAGGTAGAAGGAAATGTGGGATGCAACGGCAAATTAGTTGTAACCGGCGTTGTAAATGGAAACAGCAGTGCATCTGAATTTTTTGCAGATGCTGCAAAGATTGAGGGAGAGGTTGTCAGTACAGGAACCATTAAGATCGGTCTTGGTTCTGTGATCATCGGTAATGTGACCTCTACTTCTGCAGTGATTGCCGGAGCCATCAAAGGTGATATTGATGTACAGGGACCGGTTGTTGTGGATACATCCGCAGTTGTTATGGGTAACATCAAATCACGTTCTGTACAGATCAACAATGGTGCGGTAATCGAAGGATTCTGCTCACAGTGCTATTCTGACGTGGATGTACAGAGCCTGTTCAATGGTAATGCTCAGAAAGGAAACGAGTAATCGAATATGAAGAGAGTATTCTTAAAATTAAGCGGTGAAGCTTTAGCCGGTGAAAAACATACCGGATTTGATGAACCGACTGTCACAGAAGTGGCAAGACAGGTAAAACAGATTACAGATCAGGGCATCCAGGTCGGCATCGTGATCGGCGGAGGTAATTTCTGGAGAGGAAGAACCAGTGAAACCATCGACCGTACAAAGGCAGACCAGATAGGAATGCTTGCAACAGTTATGAACTGTATCTATGTTTCTGAAATTTTCCGTTCCGTTGGAATGAAAACACAGATCCTGACACCATTTGAGTGTGGAAGCATGACAAAACTGTTTTCAAAGGATCGTGCTAATAAGTATTTTGAAAAAGGAATGGTCGTATTTTTTGCAGGAGGAACCGGACATCCGTATTTTTCAACGGACACAGGTATTGTGCTCCGTGCGATCGAGATGGAGGCAGAGGGAATCTACCTTGCAAAAGCAATCGATGGTGTCTACGACAGCGATCCAAAGATCAATCCTTCCGCTGTAAAATACAGCGAGGTATCTATACAGGAGGTTATTGACCGCAAACTTGCAGTGGTTGACCTTACTGCATCGATCATGTGTATGGAAAATAAAATGCCGATGTTTGTTTTTGGACTGAACGAGGAAAACAGCATTGTAAAAGCCATGACTGGCGATTTTAACGGTACAAAAGTAACCGTATAACAAAGAACCGTGAAAGGTATGGAGTAAAAATATGGATGAGAGATTAGTTCAGTTTGATGAAAAAATGCAGAAAACAATGAATAACCTGTCAGAGGAGTTCGGAAGCATCCGTGCAGGACGTGCCAATCCGCATGTCCTTGATAAGTTAAAAGTTGATTATTATGGAACACCGACTGCAATTCAGCAGGTGGCAAACGTCAATGTTCCGGAACCGAGAATGATTCAGATCCAGCCATGGGAAGCTTCTATGGTAAAAGAAATCGAGAAAGCGATCTTAACGTCAGATCTTGGAATCAATCCGACAAATGATGGAAAAGTGATTCGTCTTCTTTTCCCGGAACTCACTGAGGAAAGACGTAAAGAACTGGCAAAGGATGTTAAGAAAAAAGGCGAGAATGCAAAAGTAGCAATCCGTAATATCCGTCGTGATGCCAATGATTCTTTCAAGAAATTAAGCAAGTCTGCCGATGTGTCCGAGGACGAAGTGAAAGAGTTAGAGGACGGCGCACAGAAAATGACAGATAAATATATCACTGAGATCGACAAGGCTGTTGAGGCAAAAACAAAAGAGATCCTGACAGTTTAGGGATTTTTGTATAGAACATAGAGGTGAGGACATGACAATGGCGTGTCCTCATTTTCACTTTATGAATGAATGCAGGCACAAAGTATGCAGGTTATGGAAAGGCGTGGTGATTACAATGAAAATTCCGCAGCATGTAGCAATTATCCTTGACGGGAACGGAAGATGGGCAAAAAGTAAGGGAATGCCCAGAAACTATGGTCATACGGTTGGGGCAAAAAATGTGGAAACAGTCTGCAAAGCAGCACATGATATGGGAATTAAATATCTGACTATGTATGCTTTTTCGACAGAAAACTGGAACAGACCGGAGGGAGAGGTGGCAGCACTCATGAAGCTGCTGGAAAGTTATCTGAAGAACTGTATTAAAACAGCAGATAAAAATAATATGCGTGTACGCGTGATCGGGGATACCACACGTTTGAGTGCCCGGTTCCAGAAACAGATCGTGGAGCTGGAAGCAGCTTCTGCAAAAAATGATGGTCTGAACCTGCAGATCGCCATCAATTATGGAAGCAGGGATGAAATGATCCGCGCAATGAAAAAAATGTGTCAGGATATGGAGAATGGTACAAGGCAGGTTTCGGAATTAAATGAAGATCTGTTTGCCTCATATCTGGATACTGCAGGAATTCCGGATCCGGATCTTTTGATACGCACAAGCGGGGAGCAGCGCCTTTCGAACTATCTGTTATGGCAGCTTGCGTACAGTGAATTTTATTTTACCGATGTGCCATGGCCGGATTTTGGAAAAGAGGAATTAGAAAAAGCTGTGGAAGCGTATAATAAGAGAGACAGACGATTTGGCGGACTGGCAGAGGAAGCGAAATAGACCGAAAGAAGAAAGGGCAGGTTTTCATATATGTTTAAGACAAGACTGTTGAGCGGCATCGTGTTGGTGGCAGCCGCGTTAGTACTTATTATCACGGGGGGAGATGTGTTACTCTTTTCGACGTTACTTATTTCCTATATAGGAATGTTTGAGTTATTCCGCATTTTTCATGTGGAAAAAGAACTGCCGGGAATCGTGGGGTATCTTGCGGCGACCGTATTTTACTGTAATCTGAAATGGGCATTTCTGCCGGATCTTATGGTAGTCGTTTTAGGATTCCTGATGGCATTGATGTTTGTTTATGTATTTACTTATCCGAAATATAAGACGGAGCAGATGTTAGCTGTATTTTTCGGTGTGTTTTATGTGGCTGTGATGCTTTCTTATGTATATCAGACGAGAATGCTCACCGCGGGTGCCTATATCGTATGGCTGATCTTTTTGTGCTCCTGGGGATGTGATACCTGTGCGTACTGTGTTGGTATGCTGATTGGAAAACATAAAATGTCTCCGAAGTTAAGTCCGAAAAAATCTGTGGAAGGAGCAATCGGTGGAGTGGTCGGTGCTGCACTTTTAACTGTGATCTATGGCATGATCTTTAAAAATGCGATGGGTGTTACCACACAGCATGTATGGATCATGGCAGCGATCAGTGCGGTTGGAGCGTTGATCTCCATGGTAGGTGATCTGACTGCGTCTGCAATCAAGAGAAACTATGAGATCAAGGATTATGGAAAACTGATCCCGGGACACGGCGGTATCCTGGATCGCTTTGACAGTGTGATTTTTACGGCGCCGATGATTTATTTTCTTGCAGCAAATTTTATTGTATTGTAAACAGAGGATATTAGTGTGAAAAATAAGCTTGATAGCTTATTTTTCGCACGGCTATTTGTTTCTGAGCAAAACAAATAGCTTTGATGGCAAGGCATAAAAAATATGCCTCCGAGAATTTGAGATTCTCGTCGCCTCTTCGCAACAAGTTGCTTAGAAAAGAGGATTTGTATGAAAAAAATAGCAATCTTAGGCTCGACAGGTTCAATCGGAACACAGACACTTGATATCGTAAGAGAACAGAAAGATATCGAGGTCGTTGCACTTGCGGCAGGAAGTAATATTACATTATTAGAGCAGCAGATCAGGGAGTTTTCCCCGAAACTGGTATGTGTTTTCAAAGAGGAAGCCGCAGAAGCATTAAAGATTAAAATTGCGGATACGGACACAAAAGTGGTTTCAAAGATGGAAGGACTGACTGAAGTCGCAGTTCATCCGGAGAGTGAGATCTTAGTTACCGCGATCGTTGGCATGATGGGGATCCGTCCGACAGTTGCAGCAATCAAGGCTGGCAAAAAAATTGCACTTGCAAATAAAGAAACACTAGTGACGGCAGGACACATCATCATTCCGCTGGCAAAAGAATATCATGTGCCGATCCTTCCGGTGGACAGTGAACACAGCGCGATTTTCCAGTCACTGCAGGGCAATGAGAGCAACCGTATTGAAAAAATCCTTCTGACGGCATCCGGCGGACCATTTCGCGGAAAAAACGCGGAGGATCTTGCAGAGATGAAAGTGGAGGACGCCTTAAAACATCCGAACTGGTCGATGGGAAGAAAAATAACAATTGATTCCTCGACACTGGTCAACAAGGGACTTGAGGTCATGGAGGCAAAATGGCTTTTTGGTGTGGAATTAGATCAGATCGAAGTGGTCGTTCATCCGCAGAGTGTGATCCATTCTGCGGTGCAGTATGAGGATGGAGCAGTGATTGCCCAGCTTGGAACACCGGATATGCGTCTGCCGATCCAGTATGCACTCTATTATCCGGAGCGCAGAAAAATGTCAGGAAAGAGACTGGATCTTTTTGAACTGGGAAGTCTGACGTTTGAACGGCCGGATACAAAGACCTTCCGGGGACTGGCGTTAGCATACGATGCAATGAGAAAGGGTGGCAGTCAGCCAACCGTATTTAATGCGGCGAACGAGCGTGCAGTGGCAATGTTTTTAGACCGTAGGATCAGCTATCCGCAGATCACGGAGATCATTGAGGACTGCATGGAGCATGTGGCATATATCAGCGATCCGACTTTAGATCAGGTATTAGAAACAGAGCAGGCAGTATACGAATATATCGGGCAGAAATGGGCTTAGAGGCAGAATGGAAAGGAATTAAAAACGGATGAAAATTATTATCGCATTATTGATCTTCAGTATCATTATTATATTTCATGAACTTGGACATTTTTCACTGGCAAAGGCAAATGGGATCCGTGTCAATGAGTTCTGTCTCGGACTTGGACCGACGATTTTGGGCATGACGAAGGGAGAAACGAAATATTCCTTAAAACTGCTTCCGTTTGGAGGTGCCTGTATGATGGAGGGAGAAGACGGCGAGAGTACAGATGACCGGGCATTTGGCAAAAAGTCTGTCTGGGCAAGGATCAGTGTGGTTGCCGCCGGACCGGTGTTTAACTTTATCATGGCATTTGTCTTTTCTTTTATCCTTCTTTCCTGCAATGGATATGATGTCCCTAAGATCACAGAGGTCAGCGAGGGCTTTGCAGCGGAACAGGCAGGTATGCAGGCGGGGGATGTCATTGTAAAAATGAACGGAAAACATATTCATTTTTACCGGGAAGTCAGTTCTTACTCCATGTTCCATGCGGGGGAGACCGTGGAAGTGACTTATGAGCGTGACGGAAAAAGATATACGGCAGAGCTGACACCGCTGTATGATGAAGAACTTGGCAGATACCGCTATGGTTTTGTCGGCGGTGAAGTGGAGAAAGGAAATGTGTTTAAGAATCTTCTGTACAGTGGATATGAGGTAAAATACTGGATCGATACGACGTTTGGAAGCTTAAAAATGCTTGCCACGGGCGGTGTTACCTTAAATGATATGAGTGGTCCGGTCGGGCTTGTCGATGCGATCGGTGACAGCTATGAGGAGAGTGTTTCCTACGGTTATTATGCGGCATTTTTACAGATGCTCTATATCTGTATTCTGATCTCGGCAAACCTTGGTGTTATGAACCTGCTGCCGCTTCCGGCATTGGACGGTGGACGACTGGTGTTTCTGATCGTTGAGGCGATCCGGGGGAAAAAGGTTGATCCGGACAAAGAGGGCATGGTGCATTTTATAGGACTTATGCTTTTAATGCTTTTGATGGTGGTTGTAATGTTTAACGATATTCGAAAAATTTTCATGTAGAGGTGAAAGTACAGTGAAAACAAAAACAGTAAAAATCGGTTCGAAAGTGATCGGGGGCGGTAATCCGATCCTGATTCAGTCAATGACAAATACAAAGACAGAGGACATCGCTGCGACAGTGGCACAGATCAATAAACTTGCGGCAGCAGGCTGTGATATCATAAGATGTGCAGTGCCGACAATGGAAGCTGCCGAAGCATTGACAGAGATCAAAAAACAGGTGGAGATCCCGGTCGTGGCAGATATTCATTTTGATTACCGTCTGGCGATCGCAGCAATCGAGCACGGTGCAGATAAGATCCGTATCAATCCGGGAAACATTGGAAGCAGAGAGCGCGTACAGGCAGTCGTGGATGCGGCAAAAGAGCGGCAGATCCCGATTCGTGTCGGTGTCAACAGTGGTTCTTTAGAAAAAGATCTGGTAGAAAAATACCATGGCGTGACGGCAGAAGGAATCGTTGAGAGTGCGCTGGATAAAGTAAAAATGATTGAGGATATGGGATACGATAACCTTGTCATCAGCATCAAATCCTCGGACGTTATGATGTGTGTGAAAGCACATGAGCTGATCGCAGAAAAAACTGATCACCCGCTGCATGTAGGCATCACCGAAGCCGGAACGATCATCAGTGGAAATATCAAATCCGCAATCGGACTTGGACTGATTTTACATCAGGGCATCGGTGATACGATCCGCGTTTCACTGACCGGAGATCCGTTAGAGGAAATCAAATCCGCAAAGCTGATCTTAAAGACATTAGGACTGCGCAAGGGTGGTATTGAGGTCGTATCCTGTCCGACCTGTGGAAGAACCAGGATCGATCTGATCGGACTTGCAAACCAGGTCGAAAATATGGTTGCCGATATCCCGTTAGACATCAAAGTTGCCGTTATGGGCTGTGTGGTCAACGGACCGGGTGAGGCAAAAGAGGCGGATATCGGAATTGCCGGAGGTATCGGGGAAGGACTGATCATCAAACATGGAGAGGTCTACAAGAAAGTGCCGGAATCCGAACTGTTAGAGAGCCTTCGCTATGAACTGCTGCACTGGAATGAAAATTAGGTGTTACTGGTCACACGGAATGTGTGAACAAGCAACAATTAAGTAAGTTGGAGTTGGGTAAAACATGACAAAAATGTTTTTTGATGTATTTCCGACACTGGAAGTGAATGGAGATATGAAAAAACTGTTATCAGAGACGGAAGTTACCAAGGTCGGAATGAATCATGAGAAAGATCATATCCGTATCTATTTAAATGGAACACGTCTTATCCATAAAAAGAATATCTATCAGCTGGAAAAAAACATACATGATCAGATTTTTAAAAACCGGCATATGGACGTTAAAGTCATTGAAAAATACCAGTTGTCAGAGCAGTATACAGCAGAAAAACTGATGGATCTGTATAAGGACAGTATTTTAGAGGAATTAAAAAATTACAGTCTGATGGAATATAATCTGCTGCGCTCCGCCAAAATGGAGTTTACAGGAGATTCCCATCTGCTCCTGACTCTTGAAAACACAATCATTGCACAGACCAGATCACATGAGATCGTTGAATTTTTAGAGAAAGTGGTGTGTGAACGCTGTGGACTTGACCTTTCCGTAGAACTTGCTTTTGAGGAACCGAAAGAGAGCAAACACAAGAAAAACAGTGATTTACAGATCCAGTTTGAAATCAAAAATATTTTAAAACGTGTACAGCTTCATGAGGAGAGTGCACCGGCAAAGGCAGAAGAAGTACAGACCGGGAATGACGTACAGACGGCTGACATATCCACGAAAACTGCCACAAAAGAACAAAATCATTCAAAAGAATCTGCTGCAGGAAATAATGCAGGAAACGCGAACGGAAAGGGAGAAAATTCGTTTGGCAAAAAAGAATTCCGCAAAAAATACGATGGCGGATCCTACGGTGGATATAAAAAATCAGATAACCCGGATGTGCTCTACGGAAAAGATTTTGAAGATGAGACGATCCCAATCGAGAAGATTGTCGGGGAGATGGGAGAGGTTACGATACGCTGTCAGGTCATGACACTTGAGACGAGAGAGATCCGTAATGAAAAAACGATCGTGATCATGTCAGTCACGGATTTCACGGACTCCATTGTTTTAAAGATTTTTACCAGAAATGACCAGCTTCCGGAATTGCTTGAGGGGGTGAAAAAAGGTGCTTTCCTAAAGATCAAAGGCGTCACGACCATCGACAAATTTGACAGTGAGCTTACGATAGGTTCGATCGTCGGCATCAAAAAAATCCCGGATTTTACCTCAGTCCGTATGGATACGAGCCCGGAGAAACGCGTAGAGCTTCACTGTCATACCAAGATGAGCGATATGGATGGTGTCTCTGAGGTAAAAGATATCGTAAAGCGTGCGATGAAATGGGGTCATAAGGCGATTGCTATCACCGACCATGGGGATGTACAGGCGTTCCCGGATGCAAACCATGCGATCTCACCGGATGATGACTTCAAGGTGATCTATGGTGTGGAGGCATATTTGGTGGATGATTTAAAGGATATCATCACCAACTCAAAAAACCAGAATCTCGATGATACCTATGTGGTGTTTGACCTTGAGACGACCGGATTTTCGCCGGATAAAAATAAGATCATAGAGATCGGTGCAGTGAAAGTGGTGCACGGCGAGATCACAGAACGTTTTTCTACGTTCGTCAACCCGGAAGTGCCGATCCCGTACCGGATCGAGGAACTGACTTCCATCCGAGACGATATGGTGATCGATGCACCGAAGATAGAGACGATCCTGCCACAGTTTATGGAGTTCTGTGGGGATGCAATCATGGTCGCACACAATGCAGATTTTGATATGAGTTTTATCATCAAAAACTGTGAGAGACAGGGAATCGAGAAAGAGTTTACGATCATTGATACGGTTGCTTTAGCACGAATTTTGCTGCCACAGTTAAACCGTTTTAAACTCGATACTGTAGCAAAAGCGCTGGGAGTTTCTCTGGAGAATCACCACCGTGCCGTGGATGATGCGGGATGTACGGCGGAGATCTTTGTAAAATTTGTAAAGATGCTTCACGACCGTGGCATGGAAACCTTAGATCAGGTCAACCAGATGGGACAGGCTTCGCCGGAGACCATCATGAAAATGAACACTTATCATGCGATCATTCTTGCGACAAACGATATCGGGCGCATCAATCTGTACCGTCTGATTTCTCTGTCACATCTGACCTACTATAACAAGAGACCGCGTATTCCAAAGAGTGAGTTTGTAAAATACCGTGAAGGATTGCTGCTTGGATCAGCATGTGAGGCGGGAGAACTCTACCGTGCAATCGTGGGTGGACGGCCGGAGGAGGAAATCATAAGACTGGTAAAATTTTATGATTATTTAGAAATCCAGCCGCTTGGCAATAATGAGTTTATGTTAAAAAGCGACAAGGAATCCGTCAGCACGATCGAGGAACTGCAGGATATCAACCGCCGTATTGTAAAACTGGGAGAAACATTTGGAAAACTGGTTGTTGCGACCTGTGACGTGCATTTCCTTGACCCGGAGGATGAGATTTACCGCCGTATCATCATGGCGGGAAAAGGATTTAAGGATGCGGATGACCAGGCGCCGCTTTACCTTCGAACGACAGAGGAGATGCTAAAGGAATTTGAATATCTTGGCTCGGCAAAAGCGGAGGAAGTCGTCATTACTAACCCGAACAAGATCGCGGATATGTGTGAGAAGATCGCACCTGTGCGCCCGGATAAATGTCCGCCGGTCATCGAAAATTCTGACCAGATGCTGCGTGATATCTGTTATACCAAGGCACACAGTATGTATGGCGAAGAGCTTCCTGCAATCGTAAAGGAGCGTCTGGATCGTGAGTTGAACTCTATTATTTCCAACGGATATGCGGTTATGTACATCATTGCACAGAAACTGGTATGGAAGTCAAACGAGGATGGATATCTGGTAGGATCGCGTGGTTCAGTAGGTTCGTCCTTTGCGGCGACAATGTCCGGTATCACGGAGGTCAATCCGCTCCAGGCACATTATCGCTGCCCAAATTGTAAATACAGTGATTTTGATTCGCCGGAGGTCAAGGCATTTTCCGGCAGGAGCGGCTGTGATATGCCGGATAAGATTTGTCCGGTCTGCGGCGAAAAACTAGTCAAGGACGGATTTGATATCCCGTTTGAGACATTCCTTGGATTCAAGGGAAATAAGGAGCCGGATATCGACTTGAACTTCTCCGGTGAGTACCAGAGTAAAGCGCATGCGTACTGTGAGGTTATTTTCGGTTACGGACAGACCTTCCGTGCCGGTACGATCGGTACACTTGCCGATAAAACGGCATTTGGTTATATCAAGAATTATTACGAGGAGCGCGGCATCCACAAGAGAAACTGTGAGATCGACCGTATCGTACAGGGATGTGTCGGCGTCCGCAGAACGACCGGACAGCATCCGGGAGGTATCGTTGTACTTCCGGTGGGAGAGGAGATCAATACTTTTACCCCGGTACAGCATCCGGCAAACGATATGACGACTGCGACAGTCACCACACATTTTGATTACCACTCGATCGACCACAACCTGTTGAAACTCGATATTCTCGGACACGATGATCCGACCATGATTCGTATGCTGCAGGATTTGACGGGACTCGACCCGGTTAAGGATATTCCACTGGATTCGAAGGAGGTCATGAGTCTCTTCCAGAACACGGAGGCGCTCGGTGTCACGCCGGAGGATCTCGGCGGCTGTAAGCTCGGGGCGCTTGGCATTCCGGAGTTTGGTACAGACTTCGCGATGCAGATGTTGATCGATGCCAAACCGAAATATTTTTCGGATTTGGTGCGGATTTCCGGTCTGTCCCACGGTACGGATGTATGGTTAGGAAACGCGAAAGACCTTATCCTGAGCGGACAGGCGACGATTCAGACGGCGATCTGTTGTCGAGACGATATTATGATTTATCTGATTCAGAAAGGACTCGAAGAGGGACTCTCCTTCACTATCATGGAGTCTGTCCGAAAAGGAAAAGGACTGAAACCGGAGTGGATCGAGGAGATGAAAGCTCATGATGTGCCGCAGTGGTATATCGATTCCTGCCTGAAAATCAAGTATATGTTCCCGAAGGCGCACGCGGCGGCTTACGTTATGATGGCGTGGCGTGTGGCGTACTGTAAGGTATTTTACCCGCTGGCGTACTATGCGGCATATTTCAGCATCCGTGCGAGTGGATTTACCTACAAGCTGATGTGCCAGGGGCGCGATAAGCTGGAGTACCATCTGGCGGAATACAAGAGCCGGTCGGATTCTCTTTCCAAGAAAGAGCAGGACACGCTGCGCGATATGCGTATCGTACAGGAAATGTACGCGCGCGGATTTGAGTTCATGCCCATCGATATTTACCGGGCAAAAGCCCGCAATTTCCAGATCATAGACGGAAAGCTGATGCCGTCGTTAAGCAGTATCGACGGACTCGGCGAGAAAGCGGCAGACGCGATTGTTTTTGCGGCGGAGGACGGAAAGTTCTTGTCGAAAGAGGACTTTATCAACCGTACCAAGGTTACGAAGACGGTGTGCGATCTGATGGCAGAGCTGGGAATTCTGACGGGGCTGCCGGAGAGCAATCAGCTTTCGCTGTTTGATATGGTGATGTAAAAGAGCCGTACTAAAAAATGGGCTCAATTACTATATAATTATTTAAAAATAAACATATGAAGGAGAAGAAAAATGAAACGTTCAATGGAAACAACGTGCATCCAGGGCGGATGGCAGCCGAAAAATGGCGAGCCGAGAATTCTGCCGATCTACCAGAGCACGACCTTTAAGTATTCAACCAGTGAGCAGATGGGAAGACTCTTCGATCTGGAGGAAAACGGATATTTTTATACCCGTCTGGCAAACCCGACCAATGATGCAGTCGCAGATAAGATCCGTGAGCTGGAGGGCGGCGCGGCAGCAATGCTGACATCCTCCGGACAGGCGGCAAACTTTTATGCGGTATTTAATATCTGTGGCGCGGGCGATCATCTGGTCTGCTCGGCAACCGTATACGGCGGCACATCGAACCTGTTTGTCGTTACGATGAAAAAAATGGGCGTTGATGTTACGTTAGTTGACCCGGATGCGTCGGAAGAGGAGATCGAGAAGGCGATCCGCCCGAACACAAAGTGTATCTTCGGTGAGTCGATCGCAAACCCGGCTCTGGTAGTGCTGGATCTGGAAAAATTTGCCCGGATTGCACACAGAAATGGTATTCCATTTATTGTAGATAATACGTTTGCAACTCCGATCAACTGCCGTCCGTTCGAGTGGGGCGCAGATATTGTAACGCATTCTACTACAAAATATATGGATGGACATGCGATGACCGTCGGCGGCTGCATCGTGGACAGTGGCAACTTTGACTGGGAGGCACATGCAGATAAATTCCCGGGTCTGACGACGCCGGATGAGTCTTACCACGGCATTATTTACACGAAGAAATTCGGTAAGGCGGCTTATATCACCAAGGCAACCGCACAGGTAATGCGTGATCTCGGTTCCATCCCGTCCCCGCAGAATTCCTTCTTATTGAATATCGGTCTGGAGACACTGCATCTGCGTGTGCCGCGCCACTGTGAGAATGCACAGAAGGTCGCCGAGTATTTACAGAGCCGTGAAGATGTGGCCTGGGTGAATTATCCGGGACTTGAAAATGATAAATACCATGCACTGGCGCAGAAATATATGCCGAACGGTACATGCGGCGTTATTTCTTTCGGCTTAAAGGGCGGTCGTCAGGCAGCTGGCGAGTTCATGGATAAGCTGAAACTGGCAGCCATCGTAACCCATGTTGCCGATGCGAGAACCTGCGTGCTGCATCCGGCAAGTCATACTCACCGTCAGCTCTCCGATGAGCAGCTCAGGGAGGCAGGCGTTGATCCAAGTCTGATCCGTTTGAGTGTCGGAATTGAGAATGTGGATGATATCATCGAGGATATCCGTCAGGCGCTGGAGGACTAAAATGCCAAGAATGGCGATATAACAGCTTTATGCCGGGTATCCGTGAGATGTTTCAATGCGGTTGTTAAAATGAGCGCTTACAACGACAGGTCAGTCGGGATGACACATAAATCTGTGTCAGTCTTCGGCTGACCTCTTGTTTTATTTGCAAAAATCTGCCATACTATGAGAGATGGCACTGTAGTTTTCAATGATACGGCAGGTGCCTGATGAATGAGACAGAGAAATGGACTGGTAGAAAATGGAGAAAATACTTAAAAAATTGAAAAAACTGCTGCGTCTGATTTTCGGGCGTACCACGCTGGGAACGCTGTTTCTGCTGATACAGATTCTTGTGCTCTTTGCCGGGTTTAACTGGTTTAGAGAGTACCTGATCTATATGTATGGCGGATCTGCGATGCTCAGTGCCCTGATATTGATCTATATTATCAGCGATGAAGGAAACAGCACAATCAAGCTGTCCTGGGTTGTGCCGATTCTGGTATTTCCAGTGTTTGGAACGCTGTTTTATCTGTTTTTGACGCTGCAGCCTGGCACGCACCGTATTAACCGGCGGATCGAGGAAGTTGGGACAAAACTGCGTCCGTACCTTTTACAGGATCCGGAGGTGCTGGCACACTATGAGAGCATCAGCGCCAGCGGCGGCAATCTCGTCCGCTATATGAACCAGTACGGACGTTTCCCGGCGTATGAAAATACGGGGGTACGCTATTTCCCGCTGGGAGATGATATGTTTCCAGTATTATTGGAAGAACTCAAAAAAGCGGAACATTTTATATTTATGGAATATTTTATCGTAGAACACGGAGTGATGTGGGATGCGATTTTACAGGTGTTAGAGACGAAGGCCGCCGAGGGCGTGGAAGTCCGGTTTATGTATGACGGCATGGGAAATCTCTTCACGCTGCCCCACGGCTATGAGAAAGCGATGCAGGAGAAGGGGATCCAGTGCAAGATTTTTGCGCCGGTGCGTCCGGCTCTCTCGAGTTACCAGAATAACCGCGATCACCGGAAGATCTGCGTGATTGATGGTCATACTGCGTTTACCGGAGGCGTGAACCTGGCGGATGAGTATATCAACCAGCGGGTGCGCTTTGGACACTGGAAGGACACGGCAGTCATGATCAAAGGAAAAGCCGTGGATAGTTTTACGATGATGTTTCTGCAGCTCTGGGATGTGACGGAGCGGGATGGAGAGGAGTACCGCCGATTTTTATGTCCGCCGGAATTTCATATGCCGGAGGGGCTGGACTACGGTGGCTTTGTGATGCCATATGCGGACAGCCCGCTCGACGGGGAAAATGTCGGCGAGTCGGTGTACCTCGATATTTTAGGGCGTTCACGCCGGTATGTGCACATCACGACCCCGTATCTGATTCTTGACGATACGACGCTGGCGGCGCTCAAGTTTGCGGCAAAACGCGGCGTGGAGGTCATTATTATCATGCCGCATATACCGGATAAGTTATATGCGTACCTGCTGGCGCGCAGCTACTACGCGGAGCTTCTGCGGGCTGGTGTCCAGATCTATGAATACACGCCGGGCTTTATCCATGCGAAGATGTTTACGAGCGACGATGAGAAGGCGGTGGTCGGAACGATCAACCTTGATTTCAGAAGCCTGTATCTGCATTTTGAGTGCGCGTCCTATTTCTTCCGCAATGCGGTTGTGATGGATGTGGAAGAAGATTTCCAGAAAACACTTGCAAAGAGCGAGCGGATCACTCTGGAAAGCTGCCGGAAGTATCCGTTTATCCGGCGGTTTGCGGGGAAGGCGCTGCGGATTCTGGCGCCGCTTATGTAGAACTTCAAAACGAGAGATATGGCATATTTATGTTTTCTTGAATGAAAAACAAGGATAAATAAGCAAAAAATGTGAGAGCAAATGACGAACAGGGAGAGATAAACGTATGGAATGGCACGATGGAAAACACCGCTGCCGCTGGGCGAATCCAAAGAATGAATTGTATATCCGTTACCACGACGAGGAGTGGGGAAAGCTGGTTCGGGATGATGCGAAGCTCTTTGAGATGCTGATCCTTGAATGCTTTCAGGCAGGGCTTTCGTGGGAGTGCATCCTCAATAAGCGGGAGGCGTTCCGCGCCGCGTTCGATGAATTTGACCTGGACAAGGTGTGCGGTTACGACGAGGCGAAGGAGGAAGCACTCCGGACCGCCCCGGGAATTGTACATAACCGGCTGAAAATTCATGCCGCTGTCACGAATGCACGGATATTCCGGGAAATTCAGAATGAATATGGGAGTTTTGACGCGTATCTGACTCACTGGACAGGAGATGCGGTGATTCATGAGACAGGCAAGGTCAGCTCGCCGCTCTCAGATGCAGTGTCGGCAGATCTCAAAAAGCGTGGGATGAAGTTTGCCGGGACGGTGATTATTTATTCGTATCTGCAGGCGGTCGGGCGGATTGAGTCGCATGAGGATGGATGCTTTCTGGAATATAAGATGTAAAATAACAAGATGGCAGGTGCAGGAAAAAGGGCGTACCAGAAACATGTCGCAAGCGACCGCGCTTGGCGCGAGAATGTGCCAAGGCACATTCTTTTTCACGGGAGGACGGAGCGATGGATTCCGAGAATGCGAATAAGAGTAAGAAGAAAAAGACTTCAAACATAATACAGATCTGCATCGGCGTGCTGGCGGTTATGCTGGCGGCACTGATTATCGTGATGATGGGAATTGTCTCCAGTATTCAGGGAACGGCGCGTGTGGTCAATTATGCGGGACTGGTGCGCGGAAAAACACAGCGTATCATTAAATTGGAAATTTCCGGTCAGCCGGAAGATGGTATGATTCAGGATATTGAGGCCCTTGTCGACGGTCTGCGGAATGGCAATGGAGAACTGGGGCTGGTGCGCCTCGATGACGGGGCGTTTCAGAGTAAGATGCAGGAGCTGGATGATTACTTTGCCGCGCTTCACGATGAAATCCTGCGTGTCCGAGAAGTCGGCTATGAGAATACAGAGATCATTGATAAGAGCGAGCGGTTCTTTGAAATCTGTGATGAGGCGACGGGACTGGCGGAGGCGTATTCCCAGAGGAAGGCATCCTCGCTGACGGTAATTGAAAAATATATCACGATTGATATTATTGTTCTGATGCTTCTGATTGGATATGAATTTATCAAGGCGGTGCGCTTTGCGGCGATGAACCGTGCGCTGCAGAAAAAGGTGTATTTGGACAAGGCGACCGGACTTCCCAATAAGAATAAATGCGAAGAATTGCTGGATGATCCGGAACCGGCGGCAGAGAATGTGGGAGTATGCAGTTTTGACCTGAATAATCTCCGCCGAATCAACAACAGCATGGGGCATGAGGCGGGGGATGCCTACATCAGGCGGTTCGCCGTCTGTCTGCGCGCGTCCATGCCTGCGGAACAGTTCGTAGGGCGGGACGGCGGCGATGAATTTATTGCCGTTACGCATGGTCTGGATGAGGAGGCCATGCGGGAATGCCTCACCCATGTGCGGGAGGCGATGACAGAGGAGTCAAGGGGATATCCGGATACGCCGCTCAGCTATGCGGTCGGGTATGCACTTGCCAGTGATTTTCCGGGCAGTACGATGCGGGAGCTTTTCAATTTTGCCGATAAAAATATGTATATCAACAAAAACCATGTAAAGCGCGAGGAAGCGGCAGCGGAAAAACGGCTGGATTTCCGCCTGCTCAAGCTTTTAAACCGGTTCGGGAGAAACTTTTCGGATTGTCTCTACTGCGACGCACACATGGATACCTACCGGGCACTCCGTGCCAGTGCTGATTTCTTTCTGGCGTCGGACGGAAGCTATTCCGGTGCGGCGGAGCAGATAGCAGCGGAACGGGTGGCTCGTGCTGACCGCGCCAACATCCGCCAGAGCCTGCAGGTTTCAGAGCTTTCCGGGAAGCTGCAGGCGGAGGGAGATCTACTTGAATTGCAGTATGACACTAACGATCAGGGACTCTACAGCCGCCTGACGCTGATCCCGGTAGATTGGGATGAGGAGGGAAAGCTGCATCATTTCCTGCTGGCATTTGAGACGATCCGGAAAAGTTCAGAAGGACGGGCAGATGCGAAGGAACAGCTGACGCTTTATTATGAACAGCTCAAACAGTCGATTCTGGAAAATGACAGCTATGTGGATGCACTCCTGGAACTGTCGGATATGATATATACAGTTAATTTGACAAAGGATATTCTGGAGAAGAGTGTTGTCCTGAATGGAAAAGACGAGGAATGCCGGGAGCTATTTATGGACTATCCGCTGCCGTGTTCTTACCGTGATTATTGCAGTGAATATATGAAGATGGTCACCCAGGAGACCTTGGGAAGCTATCGCATAGCAGATGATCCGGCTAAGCTTTTGAAGCGGTTTGAGGCAGGGGAGAAACATATTTCCGTGGAATACTGTATCCAGGAGGAAGATGGCACGATCTGCTGGGTACAGAAAACAGTTCTGATGACGCAGACGATCGTGTTTGATACGGAGCTTTCTTGTGAGATGCCGGTGGTTCATGCGATCATTCTTCTGCAGGATACGTCGCAGATGCACGCGCGGGATGAACAGGAGCACGCGCGCCTGCAGGCGGCATTTGATGAAATGCGGACGGCAAACCGGGCGAAAACAGATTTCTTAAGCCGCATGAGCCACGATATCCGGACACCGCTCAATGGCATTATCGGGCTTTTGAAAATAGATGAGGCACATTTTGATGATAAGGAGATGCTGATGGAAAATCACCGGAAAATGCAGGTGGCGGCGGGGCATCTGCTGTCCCTCATCAATGATGTGCTGCAGATGAGCAAGCTGGAAGAAGGAAAGATCATTCTGGCACATGATTATATTTCATTGGCAGAGATGACGCGCGATATCGTGAGCATCATCATCGAGCGCGCGGTAGATGCGGGCATTCAATGGGAGTATGATAAAAGAAAAGCGGAGATTCCGTATCCGTATATTTATGGCAGCCAGCTCCATCTGCGCCAGATTTTCCTGAATATTTATGGAAACTGCATCAAATACAATCATCCGGGCGGAAAAATCAGTACCAGGGTGGAGGCGCAGGATGTACGGGACGGCTGGTGCGTCTATAGGTGGACGATCTCGGACACGGGAGTTGGCATGAGCCAGGAATTTCTGGACCACATCTTTGATCCGTTTGTACAGGAGAAAAATGATGCGCGCAGTGTTTATCAGGGAACTGGGCTTGGTATGACGATCGTCAAAGGGCTGATTGAACAGATGCACGGAACCATCGAAGTGACGAGTGAGGTCGGCATTGGATCGACGTTTGTGGTGGAAATTCCATTTGAGATTGCACCGCCGCCGGAGGAGCTTCCGGTTAAGGAAGCAGCGCCGTCAGGAGATATTCACGGTTTGAAGCTGCTTTTGGCGGAGGACAATGAGTTGAATGCAGACATCGCGGAGACACTTCTGACCGATGCGGGTGCCCATGTCACGATTGTGAAGAACGGGAAGAAGGCAGTAGACTGCTTTGAGGCGGCACCTCCAGGGACGTTCGATGCGATTCTCATGGATGTGATGATGCCGGTGATGGATGGTCTGGCTGCGACACGCGCGATCCGGGCGATTCCGCGGGCGGATGCAAGGCAGATTCCGATTCTTGCCATGACGGCAAATGCCTTTGAAGAGGATGCCAGGCAGTGCTTGGCAGCTGGGATGAATGTGCATCTGGCAAAACCACTGCAGATGGATAAGGTGGTAGCGGCGCTCATGGAGTGCTGCGGCAAAAAGAGGGATCTATAAAGTTTGGAAAGGGCGAAAAGGAACGCAGGTGGTATGAAAGCAATCTCTATTTACACGATTACCCGAAATCAGAATACGGAATACCTTCAAAAGCTGGAACGACAGCTTTCGGGGCGGGATGTGTTTCTGAAAATACGGGAATGGGAGCTGGACAGCATGAAAGCGCTGGTTTCGGAGTTGGAGAGACATATGCAGGCGGTGTACGCACTGCGTTTTTTCTATTCGTTTCAGATTCCGAGACTGGGGAAAGAGTTTGATCTGCTTCAGATCAAGGAAGAACAAATTTTAAACCTTGAATTAAAGAGCGGACAGGTGTCGGATGAGGCGATCCGCAAGCAGCTCATACAGAACCGGTATTATCTGGCGGCGCTGGGAAAGCCGATTCGTTCGTACACTTATATTAGCAGCCAGAACCGCCTGGTGCGTCTGACGAATCATGACCGCATTGTGGAGGCGGACTGGGAACAGCTCTGCCGGGATTTGCAGCAGGAGAGTGCTGATTATCCAGGCGATATCGAAGACTTGTTTCAGGCGGAGCTGTACCTGATTTCGCCGCTCACAGAGCCGGAACGGTTCTTAAAGAAAGAATATTTTCTGACATACCAGCAGAGGGATATTGAACGCCAGATTTTAAAGAAAATCCGGGCAGACCGGACGGGATATTTCTGGTTTACCGGGCTTCCGGGGACGGGAAAAACGCTGCTTTTATATGATATTGCGATGAAACTCTCCGGGCGGCAGCGGGTGTGCATGATCCACTGCGGTGAAGCGGGAAAAGAGTGGAAGGTGCTGCATGAGCGGCTGCGGCGGGTGGAGTACCTGGCGGAGGATAGTGTTCAAACGGGAGTGGAAATCAGGTTCGAGGCATACAGCGCGATCTTAGTAGATGAGGCACACCTTCTGTCGCCCAATACATTGGAAATTTTGCTGGAGATCGGCAAAACGCGTCCGGTTATTTTTTCCAGTAACTGTGAGGATATGATTTCGCCGGAAGAATTGGATCTGGGTGCAATAAAGCTCTTGGGGAAGCAGCCGGGAATCCAGACATTCCATCTGACGAATCGGATCCGTGCGAATGCAGAACTTTCCTATTTTATACAAAATATGATGCACCTGCCGCACGGACGCGGAATGCGGCGCTATCCCCATGTCGCGGTGGTTTATGCCAACGATGAGTCAGAAGCAGCTAATTTGCTGAATGATTACATCCGTCAGGGATATGAGTGCCAGAAATCCGATTGGCAGGAAAAACAGGAAAAGCAATCCGATTCTGCCGTAGAAATACAATCTCGCCATACGCGAGAAGTCGATCGCATGGTGCATCGGCTGGATGGGCGCTATTATTATGATGAAATGGGATATCTGCGCTCGACAGAGCGCGATGTGAGACATCTTTTTTATCAGCTCAGCGAGGCAAAAGAAGAACTGGCGTTGGTGGTGATGGGAAATGAGAAGCTGTATGGAACGCTGCTGAACTTGTTTTAAGGTGTTTTGAAGGAAAGGTTTTATATAAAATGTTGGAATGTGTTCAAAAAGCATATTTCCAACATTTTTTGTCGTTCATTATGCTAAGGACAAGAAAAAAGCCTCAGGCAGACACCTGAGGCCAGTTAAACTCGATTTAGGCTCTTTCAACTAAACCGGATCTTAAGCAAGAAGTACATACATACATCTTCTGAGCTCCGCCATTAGTTTTAACCTTAACAGACTTAACGTTAGCTTTCCACATTTTGTTAGATCTTCTATGTGAATGACTCACTGCATTACCAAAATGAGCAGCTTTCTCGCAGATTGCACACTTAGCCATCGTAGCACCTCCTTAACCGATCATTGGACTTCCTATTAAAATCCATAACAAAGGTATAATAGCAGAAAATAGGAAAATATGCAAGTGAAAAACCAAAAAAAATAAAAAAAGTTTTCGACAGATGTCTATTTTCTATTTCCTTTTTAACGTGGGTGGTGTATAATATACGCGTAAGCCATGAGTCATGCGGATAAAAAAGGCTGAAAAACGGTGTTGTGCTTGCACATAAGCCGTATTTCAGACATTTTTATCCATAGGGCGAAGCCCGTGAGCGAGATGGAGCGAAGCGGAATCGAGCTGCATGACGGGGTAGAGAGACGCATATATTTCATCCCACGCGCCGACACAGGAGCCGCTCCGGCTCCGCATGTCCAGCCCGTGAAGTACTTATCCCACGCGCCGACACAGGAGCCGTTCAGGCTCCGCATGTCCAGCCCGTCAAAAATCATGGCATAAAATTCGAATCAAACAAAAACAAGTAAAGAAACGGAGGCTGTCAATATGAAAGGACGCATCGACAATAAAATGGGTTCGATCCAGATCGATCCGGAAGTAATTGCAATGTACGCCGGAACGACAGCAGTAGAATGCTTCGGTATCGTTGGCATGGCGGCTGTCAGTATGAAAGATGGTCTGGTAAGACTGCTTAAAAGAGAAAGCCTGACACACGGCATCAACGTAGCCATCAAGGACAATGCACTCAGCATCGATTTCCACGTAATCGTGGCATACGGAGTCAGCATCTCTACCGTTGCGGACAACCTGATCGAGAGTGTAAAATATAAAGTAGAAGAGTTTACTGGCATGAAGGTTGAGAAAATCAGCATTTATGTTGAAGGCGTAAGAGTGATAGATTAAGGAGGAACAAACCCTGTGGGCATGAATTATATAGATGCCGGGATGTTAAAGAATGCATTTCTGGCTGGAGCAAAAGGCCTGGAGGCCAACAAGGAATGGATCAATGAGCTGAACGTATTTCCTGTTCCAGATGGAGATACCGGTACGAACATGACGATGACGATTCTGTCAGCCGCCAGAGAAGTGGCAGCCGTTGAAAATCCGACGATGGAGGCGTTAGCAAGAGCGATTTCCTCCGGTTCCCTGCGTGGCGCACGAGGCAATTCCGGCGTTATCCTTTCACAGCTCTTCCGCGGATTTACGAAAGAGATTAAGACGGTAGATGTCATTACGACGAGTGTTCTCTCAGACGCATTTAACCGTGCGACGGAGACCGCTTATAAGGCAGTTATGAAGCCGAAGGAAGGTACGATTCTTACGGTTGCCAAAGGGATGGCGGTACGTGCGGTAGAGCTGAGCGAGGAGGAGACGACCGATCTGCTTGCGTTCTGCGAGGAAGTCATCAAAGAGGGCGATCATGTCCTTAGCATGACGCCGGATATGCTTCCGGTATTAAAACAGGCGGGAGTTGTGGATTCCGGCGGACAGGGTCTGATGCAGGTGATGAAGGGTGCGCTTGACTCCCTGCAGGGCAAGGAGATCGATTACTCGATTGAGACACCGGAGAAGCAGCCGGCGGCCGAGACGGGAAGCGCCTCCTACAACATTGAGGCACAGGCAGCGCAGGAGATCAAGTTTGCGTACTGTACCCAGTTTTTGATTATGTTGGAGAAGCCGATTTCCACAAGACAGGAGACGGAATTCAAAGAGTACTTAGAGAGCATCGGTGATTCGATCGTTGTTGTCGCTGATGACGAGATTGTAAAGGTGCATGTGCACACGAATGATCCGGGACTTGCGATGCAGCGCGGTCTGACTTACGGAAGCCTTACGACGATCATCATTGAGAATATGAAGTTAGAGCGTGACGAGAAGATCTCTGCACTCAAGGAAAAAGAGATGCAGTCGGAGACTATCGAGGACGTGGAGAAGCAGCTGAAGGGCGAGGAGGCTCCAAAAGAGCAGGAACCGCCGAAGGAGATGGGCTTTATCTCTGTCAGCATCGGCGACGGTATCAATGAGATCTTTCAGGGACTTGGCGTGGACTACATTATCGAGGGCGGTCAGACGATGAACCCGAGCACCGAGGATATGTTAAACGCTATCGAAAAAGTGAACGCGAAGAATATCTTTATTCTTCCGAATAACAAGAATATTATTCTCGCAGCCAATCAGGCAGCCTCTCTTGTGGAGGACAAAAAGATCATCGTGATCCCGACCAAGACGATCCCGCAGGGAATCACGGCGCTCATCAACTATATTCCGGACAGCACACCGGAGGAGAATGCAGAGCGCATGAGCGAGGAACTGGGGACGGTAAAGACCGGTCAGGTGACCTATGCGGTGCGCGATACCGTGATCGATGACAAGGAGATCAAGCAGGATGATTTTATGGGCATCGGCGATCAGGGAATCCTTGCCGTTGGGAAGGAGCTTGAGGCTACGGTGTTGGATATGATCGAACAGCTCATCGATGAGGATTCGGCGATTGTCAGCATCTACTACGGGGAGGATGCCAGGGAAGATGCAGCGAATGCGATCGGTGAAAAGATCACAGAGGCGCATCCGGATGTCGAGGTGGAAGTCCACTATGGCGGACAGCCGATCTATTATTACGTGATCTCCGTCGAGTAAGACGAAAAGTGTAAATAACATAAGCACAGGCAGGGCTGCTGCACGGACATCGCTTGAGGCGGTTGACGGTGCGGCAGCCTTTTTCTAAAGGAAACAGAGTATGAATCAGAATACATCCATAATAGAGATCAAGGGAATCGGGGAAAAGACAGCCGCCCTGTTCCAGAAATTAAATATCGAAACGGTGGGGGAT
>ERZ772991.981-NODE-981-length-29585-cov-8.154284_pt1 | contig 29585 bp, 27 predicted proteins | sample MGYA00511128_ERZ772991 | MGnify/ENA primary metagenome ERZ772991 (study PRJEB29015, sample SAMEA2737655) | human gut metagenome | biome: human gut; feature: human-associated habitat; material: faeces | place: China | collected 2012 ... | reverse complement strand
ACTTATGAGTAAAAAAGTATTTGTTTTGGTACACGATTACTGGCATCACGATGATTCCATCAAGCCTATGATGGACTATCTTTTTAACGCAGATTATGAAGTAACATTCACAAAGAAGCCAAATGATTATTTCAACGGGCAGTTTGATTTGTTTTTGTCTTTCAAAGATCCTATTGAAAATGATCAGATTCCTACTCCAATCTGGTGTGATGAAAAATGGACGGAGAAATTTCTGAATGATGTTCAGAATGGTATGGGAACGATTATGCTTCACGCATCACTTACTGATTACACAGAAAATCACGCAATCCTCACAAATGTTGTAAGAAGTAACTTTATCACTCATCCCGAACAATGTCCGCTTACTGTAAAACCGATAGCAGAACATCCGATTATTGAAGGCATTGGCAAATTCACATTCCCTGATTTTGACGAACATTATGTAATGAAAATGATTCCGAATGCTGATACAACGATTCTTGCAGAAACCGTTTCAAAGAACGGCGTTCAGCCTGCTGTATGGATTCACACCTATGGCAAGGGAAAAATCTGCTGTATCGTTCCTGCACACACTACCCAAAATCTGACCTGTGAACCATTTGTCAAACTTGTAAAGAATGCTATTGATTGGGTTTAATAGCATTAATAGAGCGTCAAATTCCAGTTTGTAGAACTATACTCAAACAGCAAGGACACCCTTGCTGTTTTTATTTACCCCTCTCCGTTTTCCACTGATAGTACATCTTTCCGTTGTACGGATTCTCCACGATCTCAGGGCAGACGATCGTCTTTTTGCCCTTAGAGGTGTAGCTTGTGGACTTGCCGTCAAGCAGTCCCTTGACCTGGGTATCGGAAAGCTCCACGCCGTACACCTTTGCGATATTCATACCGCACTTACCCTTGCAGTACCAGCCAAATTTACCCTTGACTACATCTGCACCGCATTTCGGGCATTTGCCAATAGGCTCATGACCGCCATCAGAAAGAGAAACAGACTTATCGACCGAACCGTATTTACGGCACATATCAGCGATAAACTGTTGAATGCCCGACATGAACACCGCTTCGGGCAGGCTGCCGTGTTCGATCTGCTGTAACTTTGATTCCCATTCAGCCGTCAGTTTTGCGGACTTCACCTCATCGGGAACGACCTTGACAAGTTCCTTGCCCCTGTCTGTTGCCCTGAGTTGTTTGCCGACACGCTCCACATAACCGTTTTTCACAAGTGATTCAATGGTTGCGGCTCGTGTCGCAGGAGTACCGAGTCCCTTTTTTTCAGTTTCCTCGTCATAGTCCTCGTTTCCGGCTCTCTCCATAGCAGATAACAGCGTATCTTCCGTGTAGGGCTTCGGCGGAGAAGTGAAGTGTTCGCCCTTGCTTGCCTGCACCGTAAAGGTCTGTCCCTCAGATACCGCAGGCAGAGACTTTTCCTCATTCTTCTTGTCGGTCTGCTTTGCATAAGCTTTCCAACCCATATCAAGAACAGTTCTGCCTGTTGCCGTAAACTCCGTACCGTTGCAGATACCTGTCAGCTTGACCGCTTCATACTTGTGTGCCGGAGCCGTTGCACAGATGAGTTTTGTGGCGATCAGCGTGAGGATATTTTTCTCACCTGTCGGCAGTGAAGAAAGGTCAGCCGTTGAGATACCGCTTGTAGGGATAATTGCGTGATGTCCCGATACCTTACTGTTGTTGATGACCTTTGCAATATCGGGAGTATGGAAGATACCGAACCCGAAATAGGTATCACAGAGCTTTGCAACATCAAAAGCTGTCTGTGCCATATCATCGCTGAGATACTGGCTGTCGGTACGGGGATAAGTGACGAGCTTGCCCTCATAGAGCGACTGGGTATAGTCCAGTGTTTGCTGTGCCGTGTACCCGAAACCCTTGTTTGCTTCACGCTGTAAGGTTGTCAGGTCATACAGTTTCGGAGCTTTATCGGTCTTGACCTCACGCTTGACCGAGCTGATTGTGACCGTACAGCCGTCACAGGCAGAAACAAGCGTATCGGCGGCATTTTCATCGTCAATTCTTGCAGAAGAAAGAATGAACCCACCGCAGTTGAGGTCTGACGTGTAATACTTCTGCTTGATAAATCCATTGACCTCCGCATCACGCTGAACAATCATTGCAAGTGTCGGAGTCTGCACACGCCCGATATTGAGCTTGCCTCCGTAACGAACGGAAAACAGACGAGAGCCGTTCATTCCCACAAGCCAGTCAGCCCTTGCACGGGCATAGCCTGCATTGAAAAGATTATCGTATACGGACATTGGCTTCATAATAGAAACTGCCTTGCGTATAGCGGATTCTTCAAGAGAAGAAACCCATAAACGCTTCACAGGCTTGCGGCACCGAGCCATGTTATACACATAACGGAAGATACATTCTCCCTCTCTGTCCGCATCGGTCGCACAGATGATCTCTGTTACCTCGTCCTTATTCATAAGGTTTTTCAGAAGATCGTACTGAGCCTTTGTGCTGTCCGTGACATGGAACAGCCAGCTGTCGGGGATCATAGGAAGCTGAGAAAAGCTCCACTTCTGTTCCCAACCGTTGCCATAGTCATTTGGGAACTTCAAGCCTACCAAATGACCGACACACCATGATACAATATAGCCGTTGCCCTCGGTGTAGCCTTTGTGTGCGGAGGAAGCTCCGACCACGGCACTGATTGCACGGCTTACACTTGGCTTTTCGCCAACGATCAAAATTGACATAAAATTTCTCCTTTCGATATATATCACTATTGACTTGTTAGGTCAAATGTAGTATAATATATTCAGTACAACATGGGAGGTGTTGAATATGCTGTACGATTATCTTCTTGAAATATTCGGAAAGAATGAACCGATATTTCTCTCGGATATTCATTATGAGGACTACTCTGATATTTGGCTCAAAAAGAAGCTTGCCAAGCTGTGTGAAAGCAATCAGGTCATTCGCTACGAACGAGGTATCTATTATATCCCTGTTAAAACACCGTTTGGAAACAGTATTCTGAATCCCAACAGGATCATCGAACGAAAGTATTTATCCGAAAAGGGAAATCGTATCGGATTCTATACAGGTATCACGGCATTGCAGCAGGCAGGGCTTTCTACACAGATGTCAAATATTCCTGAGATACAAACGAATAACGAAAACTCAAAGCTCCGCAGAGTGAAAGTAGGAAATCAGGAAGTGATACTGCGAAAATCAAGAGTCAAGATAGACAACGACAATATATTTGTTTTGCAGTTCCTTGAAATGATGAATAGTACCTCGTCAGGTTATTTTGACGATGAAAGAAAAGCTGTCATTAAAAGCTGGATCAGGAAATGCAATATTTCTCAGGAGCTTGTTACAAAATATGCACCGTTTTTCCCTGACAAGGCTTTGAGAAATCTCATAGAAAGCGGAGTGATCTATTATGTTGCATAATGAAAAGGATACCTTTGAGCAGCTTGTACTGCGAACCTCTGACTATCTTGTAGTCAAGGCAGAGATCGTTGAGAAGGACTATTTTGTGACTCTTTTCCTGAAACGGATCGCCGCTGTTATGCCGGATATCGTTTTTAAGGGCGGCACATCACTGTCAAAGTGCTACCATATCATCAAGCGTTTTTCTGAGGATATTGACCTGAATGTTCAGTCCGAGAAGAAACCGTCTGAAAGCAAGAGAAAGCAGCTCAAAGCGAATATCACGAAAATTATCAGTGATTTAGATTTTGGGCTTACCAATGCCGATTCAATAAAAAGCCGCAGAGACTACAACCGATATATCATTGACTATCCCTCGTCACTGTCCGCTGCTTATCTGAAGGAACAGCTTATCGTTGAAACAGCTATCTATCAAAGAGCCTATCCTACGAAGATAATGACAGCAGACAGCCTGATCTATCAATATCTTCACGAAAACGGATACGATGCTTTTATTAAGCAATATGATTTAGAGCCGTTTACGCTGAATGTTCAGACCGCAGAACGGACAATGCTTGACAAGATGTATGCTCTGGCAGATTATTATCTGCTAAATACCACAACGGAACACTCAAGGCACATCTACGATATTTACAAACTGTATGAGATCGTAACGATCGATGATACGCTGAAAGAACTTGCATTATCTGTCGCTGAGGAGCGTAGACCGCATAAAATGTGCCTTTCGGTTCAAGAGGGTGCAAATGTCACCGATATTCTCCGAGAGATCATTGATAAGAAGATCTATAAGGAGGACTACGATACAATAACCGCACCTCTGCTGTTTGAAACCGTTCCCTATGATACAGCGATCACAGCGTTAGAGAGTATTCTTCACAACGGCATTTTTGAAAAGCTATGATATAGTTATACAGGCACAGCCCGACAAGGACTGTGCCTTGTCTTTTTCAGATCAGCTTTGTAAGCTCCACATTTTTGATGTAGACCTTATGTCTGAATCTCTGTTCCCAATCGTTGCCATAGTCATTCGGGAATTTCAAGCCCACCAAATGACCGACACACCACGATACAATATAGCCGTTGCCTTCGGTGTAACCTTTGTGTGTGGAAGAAACTCTGACCATAGCACTGATTGCACGGCTTACACCGGGCTTTTCGCCAACGATCAAAAACGATCAAAATTGACATATATCGACTTTCTATCTTTTTTATTTCCCAAAATTAAAAAATTCACAAGTTTGGGAAACAGGAAACAAACACCTTTCTCCTAAATTTCATATCAAAATAGGAGAAAAGCATCTGATTATCAAAGCACATTTCCTGATAGGGGGAGTGTGCTTTTACTTTTTAGAATTGTTGTACGACCTGAGCCGAAAATACACCTCAGTTGTGATGTTGACCGGAATCATATAGTTGGAATACTCGTCACCGATATATCCTGCCTTTCTGAGAGCAGAGATAACCTTTGCAGCGGTATCCTTGTCAACCTCAAGCCACTCATGAATCTGTTTGTTCGAGGTGTACTTGTCAAGCGAAATATGGTAAACAAGCATATCCATATCTTTCTCCGAAATGCCCTCAACCTTAACAGAATCAAACGGAGCAAAGTTATGTATGCTTACAGAGAAAGAAGGCTTATTCTCCGTCTTAGGTGCAAGGCACGCATCGTCAGGCTCATCGTAATTGTCATAGAACCTGAACTCGTCCTCATTATCGTCAAGCTCAATATCGTCCTCGTCATCACCGTACTTCTCACGAAAACGCTCGTTGATCTTGCCATTGCTTTCACCCAGCTTATATGCAGCGTAGGCAGCACCTGCCATAGCACCGAGTCCGACAATTCCCTTGATGATCTTCTTTACGTTCATAATAGAAACCTCCACATTTTTCAGTATTCCACGGGTTCACCGTAGTTGATTTTCTTGATAGACTTGATATTGGAACTCAGATCAAGCCCGTTCCAGTTATAGTAGCCCCAGCTACCGCTAAATGCCACGCAGGACGGTAAGTGATGATCGTCATAGATAAACTCAACGATACACTTACCGCTGCCGCCGAAGTTGTGATATTTCCCCTCACCATCATCGGCATAGCCCTTACTGTCGCATATCTTTGTAGTAAACTGCGTACCGTTTTCAAGCTCGATCAGGAAACGATCTCCGCAGTATCCGTACCATACGCCCATTGCACAACAGTAATCCCCGTACTCATCACGGCGTATTCCGGTTCCTGTTATGGTATCGACCTTTGAACCGTATTATTGCCCCTGAGCTTGGCATAGCCGTCAGCCCCGAAGCTCTTTCGCCTGCAAAGCAGTTTGTCCAACCATCCTCATACGGAAAGTCATATATGACCTCAACCGTTTCGGTCTTGCCATCAGCGGTTGAAGGTATTACGGAATATCCGTCTTTTTCTTCCGCAGAAAGAATAGGTTCGACTGTCACCGTGTACTCTGTATTCTCACGCAGACCTGTTATGTAGCAGAGGTCATTGCCTTTGAACACAAAGTACATATTATCGCTGAAAGCATAGTTATCATCATGAGCCGTGCAGCTCACAGAATAATCACGGTCAGGCTCAGAATCCCACGATACTTTCAAGCAGGAAACAGAAATCGTCGATACATTCAGGTTATCTGCTGTCAGCTCGATCAGTTCAGGTTCGGAAGGTACTCCCGAAAACTCCATAATAAAGCCCATGATAAGGCTGATCGCTTTCCTCTGTATATCAGGATCAAACATCTTTCTTTTTCTGCTCCTTTTCCTTTACCTTCATTTCTTTCACGAAAGCACGGTATTTCGCTGTATATTCATAGGACTTGCCGAAAATGTTGACGGCAGCCTTGTATAAATTCGGCTCATGTTCCTCGATGATCGCAAGTTCTTCATTGATGTGCTTGCTGAACGGACAGCCTACACAGCCTGTTCTCCGCAGACCGTATTCCGTGTAGCATCGGGAGTGCTGAACATCGAATAACTGCTCATAGTCCTTTTTATCACCGTCCGTGTACCAAAATACCGGACGGAATGTGTTGCACCCCTTAGACTCGCTTTCAGAAAAACAAGTCTTGTAAGCCGCCGAACGGATACCGCCCTCAGCCTGTCGGATACCCGTTATATCCAAGTCTGCATCATGTTCCTTGACGATACGCTTTGCGGGCTTCTTTTTCGCATATTCACAGCACTTGTTGGATATGGGGAAATCTGGCGGATTCTGCATGATAAACTCTTTCAGGAAACGGTTGCGATAGATAGAAAATCTGCTGATTTTCTGAACACCGTCCTCATCAGAGTATCGCTCTCCGCACCACCATTGCAGAGCCGTCTTACACCGAGGGTGTCTCTGCAACAGCACTTCAAGCGGTTCGTCCTCCCACTGAAATCCGTGAGCCTGCAATCGCATCATCTGTTCGGAAACATATTTCGACAGGAAAGGAATACCATACTGCTTCACACAGGTCGGGATAGGCTTATCGGGTTTGACACGCTCAATGGTAATGCCGTATTTCTGTTCAAGATAGTCCAAATGCTCCTTTGTAGCGGAGTATTCCAGTCCCGTATCTATCCAAAAATACTTGACCTTGCCGTCCTCATCGACCTTGTGGATCAGGTCAAGGACAATATCGCTGTCAGAACCGCCGCTGATACTGCATACAGGATCATAAGACCGCATCAGTATGCGTTGTGCTTTGCACATACTGGTATAAATGGTGTAGTTGTTGTTTTCTGCACACTTGTTCAGGACTTCATCAAACATCGTGAAGCCCTCCCAAGATGTGTGCGATCACATCGACCGTCCACCCGTTGCCGATACACTTGTATCGCTGGGTATTGGAAATGCCTGCCGTGTAGTTGTCGGGAAGTGTCTGCAAACGCTCCGCTTCAATGGGCGTGAGCTTACGGATAATATAGTCACCGTCAGGCAGATCAATCTTATATAGACCTGTCTTAGCCCCCTGACCGCCGCCGTTTGCAGAAAGCGTAACAGATTTACCGACAACGGAGTAAATACGTTGTCCCTGTCCGCCCTTGCCATACTGTCCGATACGAACAGGAGAACATACAAGAGTATCTTTCTGCACCGTAGTCAGGCAGTTGGATTTACCGTCCTCACGAATTTCGATATGCTGTTCGGTCTTTTCGCCGTCAACATATCTTCCACGCTGGGCGGCTCCCATAGGCATTGTTTCGCCGTTGAAGTATGTATTGATCGGGACAGGTTCAGCGACCATAGTTCGCTGCTTGCGTTCAAGCGTGTTGAACAAAACAGCCCCTGGGTAACGTGCTGTCATACAGTAGGACTTGTCCTGCCAAGTGACACCGCTTTCAAGCACATCTTTCAATAAAATGCCCTTATCTTTCGGAAAAGAAGTAAAAGGAATATTCGTCCAATAACAGCGTTTTCTGTTTTGTGCCGATACAAGTGCAGAGTTTATCATGATCGGTTCTACACCGAGAACCCTTGTGATCTCGTCCTTGATGTTCTGATGTACGGAATAGTTGTTTTCGTAGAGGAAATACTGACAGCCCGACTCCTCTAAGGCTCTCACATATTCCTGAAAGAGCCTGAACCCTTCTCCGTCGCAGTCGATCTCTCTGTCCTTTTTGGCGATAGACCAATAGGTGCAGGGCGAACCGCCGAGCAGCAGGTCATATCCTTTGAACTGCGTGAAATCGCCGTCATATACATTCCCGTGATGAACGATTACGGGGAAATTACGCTTTGAGACCGTGACGGCATACTTGTCGATCTCAAACGCATCATAGCACTCCACGGGAATGCCAGCCCTTTGCAGAGCAAGCATACCGCAGGAAATGCCGTCAAATAAGCTGAGTACCTTCATTAGACAAATTCTCTCTCTTTTCTCATTGTCTTATGTTGTCTGTTCTGTTGTCGGGAACTTTGAATCCACTGGGTTCAAAGTTGATCATACTTCGTAGTAGTCATCAAAAAGATCGTTATAGTTCTCCTGAAGCTCCTCAAACTCTTCGCAGAGCTTGTCATACTTCTTTTGGATAACAGTCTTTTCACAGGCGAAGTTCTCCGCAGCGGTCAGATTGCCGATAAACTGTCCTGCTTCAAAACCACTGAGAAACCACTTCTTCCTTACGCCCTCTACTGCCTTAACAGAAATGCCTGCAATTCCGGCTGCCCCTGCCACCGCTGCCGCACATACAGCGATCTTCTTCATCTTTCTCATTCTTTTGCCCTCTCTTTCTTATTCTTCATCGTCCTGATTATCGTAGAATCTCATATCGTCCTCAGATTCTTCGGTGATCTCTGTATCATCGTCATACTCAGGCTCGTACTGATCCGCAGTCTTATTGCCGCCTTTCTTTTTCTTCATTAGGAAGAAGCCTGCGGCACCAACACCGATCAGAACAATCACACCAAAAACAAGAATCATACTGTTTTTATTCATAGGAACATTCTTTGTATGAGCTGCTGACTCAGACGATTTCTCGCCGTTCTTAGCGGTATCTTCAGCATCGTCAGTATTATCACTGCCGCCGGACTGCACTCTGCCGTTAGCCTTTTCTGCTTCTTGAGCTGCCTGCTCGGGAGTGATCTTCTTGGCATCATCATCGTCCTCAGTTCCGGCATAAAGCAAAGCATACAGGTCATAATCGTCAACTTTGTTCAGAAAATATACATTGTCCTCGCCATTGTCTGCGGTGTAATTGATAAGCACATAGAACACATGACCGTCTTTTGTGGTCACAGCGATGAACTGCATTTCCTCGGTATTGTAGATGATCTGCTCCGACTTGATAAGGGTGGCGTTGCCGTCAGTATCGTAATAGGAATCGCCGTCATAGTCGGGAACAACATCGGTTGTATCTGTCTCGGCAAGCTCACTCATGACCTCACGGAACTTCTCCATATCATCAGAGCTTTCGTCCGCAGGTTCAGAAGCGGTCGTTTCCGCAGTCTCTGCTGTTCCTACTTCGGCAGAAGCGGTAATACCGCCGATACTTGCTGTTGCAAGCATGAAAGCAGCCATCACAGCACTAATCATTCTTGTTTTCATCATTGTCCTCCTCAGAGTAAAATCTCATTTGTTCTTCGTATTTGCCGCTTTGCCGAGATCGTCTATCTCATCATCGGTCAGACCACGAGCTTTCATATTCTGAATCTGCTCATGTTCTCTGGCAAGCACGATTTCTAATTTCTCTCCATCACAGTTCAGCTTTTCGCAGAGCGAGAGATAACGCAGCCTTGTGATCTCGGAGAGAAGCCGTCTGCGTTCCTCTGTATCTCTCTTGATATTTCTTTCAAGCTGCTCTGCCTTTTTGCTGAATCTCTCTATTTTTGCATCATATAAAGCCATTATGTACCTCCGTTAATACAGCACGAGCCGAGGATCAATATAGTCCCAGCCGTAGCCGTCGGTGTCTATATAAATGTGGAAATTAACATTTCCGGCTGTTGTTTTGGCAAATTCTTTGCCTTTCTTGATACTGTCGCCTTTCTCATAGTCATTTATAAGCACCGCATTTGCAATGGTGACTTCCGTATCACGCTTAGTGCCGCCGTTTCCGTCATACCAATACTGTACATCGTCCTTGCGAATCGTGATCTTGTTGTCAGCAGTATCAACATCAGTTATTTTTCCGCTGAAAGGCATTTTGAGCTTTGTACCGCTGTTAGCATACACCTTGATACCCTGATACAGACCATCGCTTTTTTCATTCCACCCCGTCATTTCATATCCGAACTCTCTTTTGAGGGAGTAGTCACGGATAGAATCACCGGGCAGCATATTATATATGGTCTGATGATTGCCGTAAAGCGTGTTGCCGTCTTCATTGCCCACAAGCAAATTGTAATACTGTAGACGCTCCGTCTTATGCGACATACCGCCGAGTTTGTCTGCAATGACCTCATCAAAGGTCTTTTTCTGCTTTACGTTGTAATAAAGATTACATTCTGTTTTCCAATACTGTTTCTGCACATAACCATACAGAGCTGAACAATTGCTGTCGCCTGTCCACGCTCTCGCATCGGTTTCCGTAATCATGAACCAAGCATCATCGTTCTCCCAACCGTAGAACGAACGGTACTGAGTATTTCCGTCATGATTTTTGAAGAAGAATTTTCCGTCACTGTCCACCCAATAGAAAGGCTCTTTGGTGTGGGCATTGTCTGCAAAATAACGGTTATCAAGTACATAATAGCCCGTGAGTGCATAATCATCGTTTGGATTCAAGACACGATAACTGCGGTTCAGATAGCAATAGCCGTCACCATCAAGATACTGACCAAGTTCTGAGGTATAAGAAGTCGGCTTGAATTTGTAAGTCCAAGATCCGCTGCTTTTACTTGCTGATTTCTCGCAATAGTAGTAACTGCCGTCATTACTGCTTCCCCCACCGAAATAAACATAGTTGTCAAGCTCCTCCCAACGGGATTTATTATCATACCAATATACGAACTCATACTCCGCATTGAAAATGTCCTCAAGCAGATCCTTTGTATCGCTTTTGAACTTCCAATACTTGATGTCACCGTTGTCGGCGGCATCAAAGTCATAATAGTATGCACAAAGGAATGACCACAGCTTATAGCAGTCGAAATCATATACAGGATCCCAATCATAGACAAGGGACTTGCCCCAATACCAGTTATCGGGATCATCTTTCAAGTCTTTTTTCTTTGCACCGAAATCCACAAGACCTTTTTTCCAGTCAGAAGTATCGCTGACTTTAAGTATTTTCTGATTGAGGTTATAAACAAGCTCCGTGTAATACTTTTCAGCTTCGGAAAGGTCATAGTCCTGTGCCGCATAAGTGCCGAGGGTAAATCCACCGCCTGAAACTATGGAGCTAAAAATCATGATGATAAAAGCAAACACAAGAAAGATAATAAGTATCGGAACAGCTATTGCTGCAAAGAACTTTTTGACTTCCTTTTCATAGATGTTTTTCACGAATTTGAAAGCTGATTTGAATCTCTCAGCCACCGTTTTTTTCGTTTTCTTATTTTGGGGTTTACGCTTCTTTCTCTGCTTGTATTTATCGTGCTTTTCATTCAGCTTGTTTTCCTGCCGATTGAGTTTTTTATTTGATTTTGACTTTTCATCGGACAGGCGATCACGCTTTTTTTCTTCTCGCTGTAACCGCTGAGGCTTACTTACCTTATCTTTGATAGGTTCCGCTATTCTGCGTTTTGCAGAGTCTATCGCATGAAGTACGTCATTGTCCTGATCTTCATTGACAGCTTTCTGCCACGCAGAAGCCCTCATTCGCTTTGCCGAATATGAGACTGGCTTTAATGCAAGCAAGCCTGGGTGAGAATTTCTGCTGATCTTTTTCTGATTATGCAGTTCTTTAACACGGAATTGCTGTTCTGTTTTCAGCTGTTTACGCTCAAATTTCAGCTCACGCTTTGTCTGCTTATATGCCTGCGATCGACGCTTGTTCAACGCCTTACGGAACTTATTGCCCTTGTTTTTTACAATTCGGGCTTTATATTCCGCCTTGGCTTTCTTCAAATCGGCTTTTGTCGCAGCCATTTTCGCCTTATAGAGCTTGTTATCAGCTTTCTTTAGCTGCAACTTCGCTTTTTCAAGCTTGTACTGTTTCTTTGTTTTCAGGTGATCATGCGTACCCTTGACAGCATCGACCGCCGTGCGGCCCATGAGAAACACACCACGGTGATAATCGTCCACCGCTTCACGGGTGTATTTCTGCTTGAGCTTGTTGCGGACTTCACGCTGGGCAATATCGGCGGTTTTGATACCGCCAGTTTCCGCTGCGAAAGCTGTATCGACCGCCGTCTGAGCTACATCATGAACTGCAAAATTCACAGCACGGGTATTTACCTTAAATAGCTTTCCTTTGAATGTCTTAGGCTGCCATGATTTGATCATCCGTGTAACTGACGGTTTATCGCCCTGAATGCGGTATTTCGCATTTGCAAACTTATGGACGATACCCCGACCGCCGTGATGCGTTTTCTCACCACGGACAATATATGCACGGGTATGAAAGCGGCCTCTGCTGTTAGCTTCACGGCGGAAATCTATCTGAAACTGCTTCGACCGTCTGCTGACTCTGTCGAAACGTGCCTGTGCTCTGCGGAGGTTATTCTCTTTTCTATGTAAGCTCATAGCTCCCCCTTTCCCTAAAATTTGCCCTTGACATTTTAGCTAAAATGGGATATACTAATATTAGCGAAAATGTTTGGAGGTGTTATTATGATCACTGCAACCGCTACCGATATTCAGAATAACTTTGGCCATTATCTGCAAGCTGTTCAGCAGGGTGACGAGATCATCATTCTCAAGAACGGAAAAGAAGTTGCAAGACTTGTTTCCCACGAATCAAGCGTTTCCTTCCTGACTGATTCACTTACTGGCGTTCTTAAAAATGATTATGATGATAAAGCAGTTCGTGCAGAAAGGATAGAAGCACATGAAAATTTTGGTTGATACCAATGTCATTCTCGATGTGCTTTGCAACCGTCCTGAGTTTGTCGAAGCCTCATCAAAAGTTTGGAAGTATTGTGAAGTAGATCAACTCGAGGGCTACATTTCCGCATTGTCTGTTCCGAACATTGTGTATATTCTCCGCAAGGAGCTTACTCCACAGAAAACAGAACAGCTCATTCAGCAAATCACGATGATATTTAAAGTTGTTGACCTCAAATCAACCGATCTAAAAGCCGCCGCTGAGATGTTTTCTTCTGATTATGAAGATGCCTTACAGATGTGTCAGGCAAGTAGGATCAAAGCGGATTATATCGTCACAAGAAACATTCGTGATTTTAAGGACAGCAAAGTGCCTGCTTTGAAGCCCTCAGAATTGCTTGAGAGAATTTGAACCTGAAAGCTGTCGGCTGTTGTCGGCAGCTTTTATTATTCTCCGGTTGGTTTCGTGGTCATGAGTTTATACATTTCCGTATCTGTCGGGAAACGATCGGTAAACGGTAGAAGCACCTTATCATAGCGGATAAGCCCCTCACCCGGGCCGCTGTTTGTTACAAACTTCATCTGCTCCTTAGAAATATGTAGCTTTTCAGCGAGAATGTCTCTGTCTCCGGCTGCCTGATTCAGCATATAGACAAAATCCGAGTTATCAAAGATGTTCTCGACCTCCTGAGAAGAAAGCAAATCCTTGACATTTTGCGTGATGCCTGTCGGCACGCCGCCCCATTTACGAAAACGCTTCCAGATCTCAGCGGAATATTTCGCTGTCTGTTCCTCTTTCAGAAGGAGATGGAACTCGTCAATGTAGTAGCGAGTGATCTTCTTTTTTTCACGGTTTGCGGAAACTCTGTTCCACACGGTATCCTGCACGATCAGCATACCAACTTTTTTGAGCTGATTGCCAAGTTCCTTAATATCAAAGCAGATGATACGATTACTCATATCAATGTTGGTGCGGTGATTAAAGAGGTTCTGGCTGCCATTGACGAACATTTCAAGGGAGTTTGCCACTCTCAGAGCGACTTCGCGCTCCTCATGAAGCTCTCTCTGCAAATCGGAGAGAAGCGGCATTTTGTCCTCAGACGGCTCATTCTCAATGAAGTGTTTGTAGATACGCTGAACACACTTATCAATGACCGAGCGTTCCTCCGCAGAAAGCCCGTAGCGACCGCCGACAATGATCTCACACAGTGAGATCAGGAAGTCGGACTTATTCGCAATGACTTCCATAGGATTGCTGAACATATAGTCATCAATGGTAATGTCCATAGGGTTGATATGCTGTTCGCTGTTTGAAGCGATACGGATAAGCTGTCCGTGAAGTACCGAAACAAGCGGAAAATACTCGCCTTCGGGATCGCAGATGATAATATCATCGGGTGTGGTCAGAAAGCAGTCGAGAATTTCACGCTTAACCGAGAACGATTTGCCTGCACCTGGCGTACCGAGGATAAGCCCGTTCGGGTTTTTGAGCCTTGACCTGTTGGCACGGATCATGTTGCCCGACAGCGTATTGATACCATAATAGGTTGCCTGTCCGTCCTGAAACAGCTCTTTTGTGGTAAACGGCACAAAGATTGCAATGCCCGAAGTGTGCATCTCACGGCGGACGGGAATCTCGTTATAGCACAGCGGAAGTGTGGAAACGAGTGTCTGTTCCTGTCGATAATCATAGGGAAACATCGTGCAGTTATTCTTCTGGCAGACACGCTTCAGCATTTCAGAAAGAAGTTTCAGCTCCTTTTTACTTTTTGCATAAGCTCTCAGTGAAATACTGATATGAAAAAGACGCTCATTCTTGCTGTTCAGATCAGCGAGGAGCTTTTCAATGTCCTCGATATACATCTTGATCGCAGGAGGAAGAATATCGGGATCATAACCCGATTGCGAAGCCTTTTTCTGTTCGTCGATCTTCATCTGCTCGACGTTCGTCAACTTTTTCTTGACGAATTTCAGGGCATCTATCTGGTCCAGCGGATCAACATGGATATTCACGCAAAAAAGGTTCTGCATTTCAAGGAAGTCCTTTAATATCTCGTCCGACAGCTCTCCGGCGAGGATATTCATACCCCATACAGCACCGTAGGCATTGCCGATCTCAAAATCTGCCTTGTTGAATTTTAGTGATGGAGGACTGATAAAGTCCTTCGTGTCCATTCCAGCTTTAAGCATAGAGTCCCAATTGAAAATGAAGGGGGAGTTTCTGTAAGGATTGAGAGCATAGTACAGGGCTTCGAGCCTTTGCTTGCCGCCAAGTAATTCAGCTTCAACACCAAAAGCCTTAAAGCCTTTGATAATATCATTCTTTATGCTCATCAGCTTTGCCCTTGCTGCCTTGTATGATGTGGATTCAATACCAAATGTCAGGAACTTTCTTGCCGACTGACCGTTAGAGCCTTTCATCAGCTTATCGGTCAGCATCGAAGAATATTCGCTGCGAATACCGTTAAATTCATCGTCCTGTTCGGGTATCTGTACCGTTTTTACGAGCTTTTCCTTTGATCTGTTCTGATTTTCAAAGGTAAGCTGGAATTTGATTGTATTGTCAAAGAGATTGATAACATCACAATACTTTGAGAAGATATTATTTTGTTCATCAAACTCTGAAATAGAGTAATTGGCATCATAAAACTGTACCGTCATAGAGAAGAAGTTCTCCGATACCTGGCAAACACCGTCCTTATACATACACATATAGGGAATGGTGTTCTGCACCGTAGTCTTACCGCCATTAGCACTCTTGATTTCCGCCATTCGTGCGGAAAGTATTTTTTTGTCCTCTTTTGTAAGCTGAGAGGCTGGCTTGCCCATGACAACCTTAGACTTGCTGCAGTTATCACTTTTATTGGCATTTCTCTTTCTAAAGCCCATTGGTAACCTCCGTTTATATTCAAAAGCGTAGACACCGAAAGTGTACGATATAGTCAGCCGTATCAGCCTTTTCTTTCAGCATCTCTCAGCTTTTTCTTGATTCTTGTGTATTCGATATGCCTTTCAAAGCACTCAAATATGTTTGTTGTGCGGTAATACCGCTTTCGAGATCTTGTAAAGTATTCACGCATATATTTTGCCTGTTTCTCCAAGAAAACGCCATTTTTCTTATAAAGTCCGCAGAGTATCGCAGGAGCAGCGACTGCACCCATAGCGAAGATCGCCCCGGACATTCCGATAGCTGTTTTCGTCAGAAAGAAAACAGGTGCTCCGAGAACAAGACCGATACCAAAGCATATCACCTGTCTTTTGGTAAATCCCATAATAAACTTCTCTTTGATGTCGTTCAGGTCTTTCGGAATTTGTACATAATGTGCCATAGATCCTCCAATCTTGTTCAAGGTCAATGTGCGTTAAACATACTTTTGCTGATCGCTCCTGTACGCAGAATGGTAAAAATAAGTGCCGCCGTGTATCCCATAAGCATTGCCATTTGCATTATCACACCGTCCGAACTTGAATTGAGCGACGTGATCATATTGCTGAAAAGCGTTTTGAAAATACCGAGTGCGACTACGATAAAGAACCCCTGGAAAGAAAGAGCCAAAAGCTGCTTTACCCAGTTTTTACCGATACTTGCCCATTCACCGCTGTCCATCATTGTTGCCATAGGGATAGGTGCAATGCTGAGATACATAAACACCTCGATGATACGACTTGCAAGAGTAATTACGATCGCAACAATAAGTATCATCACTCCCAGATGAACAATAAGTGATATGAACCACACCGTCATCAGTTCTCCCAAGCCTAAGCTGTTGAGAGCTGATTTCTTTAACGCAAGACTATTAGATAGATAATCACCGCTGCCGAACAGCGTGGCAAGTCCGTTGGAGCATACATTTGTGCCAAACGAAAATAGTGCGGAAGCGATGTAATATGTGTTGGCTACAAGTATTACACCGCATAAGGCTTTGATGATCCATTTGATAAAGATCGAATCGTCAAAGTCTTTGAAATTATTTCCCCGAATGACCATTTGACAAAGCTCATTCAAGAGAATGACTGTCAGAATGAAACCTCCAATAGGGACTACAACATTGTTACAGAGGGTTTCGATAGTTGCCCAAATTCCGTAGCCTGTCGGTGCACTTCCGGCAGTGCCCGTAAACTGAGCAGGGTGCTTTGTCAGAAAGTTTGATACAAGGTTTCCCTTTGCACCCGAACCTGTTGTCTGAGCAAATGTATCAGTCAGAAGTTCGGAAATTCCGTCAAACTGAGATTTTATGCCGTCCTTGAATAAGTCACAGCACCAATCCTCCAAAGCATCGATCGCATCGCTGATCACTCCCATTTATTCATCCCCCCTCTCCGAGGAATTCATCAATGGTCTGTCATATTTCACAAGCTGACGTAATTCCAGCTTTGTGGGAAGAAGGTTTCTGCAAAAATACGCAGAGCCGAAATGATTTCCCTTTGTTGTAAAGAGCATATTCTGCCGTGTATGATAATCGACCCGACTATCAAAGCAGAGCATCTGAATCTCATTATTGAATATCATGTACCGTGCCTTACCCTGAATACTGTTCACGGGCAAGAGAAGAGCAAAAGGCTTCTGAAAAGTAAAAGCTCGTTTCAGGACTTCATCTTTCTTAGAAAATGGAGGATTGCTTACGAGAATATCCCATTTGTCAGGCTCAAAGTGAAAATAATCCTTGCCATCTTTCAAGCTGCTTCGTTCCACATCAAAACCCTGTTCCGTAAGATACTGATAAAACGCACTCCATTCTTCATCGAACGGACACCATATTTTCTTGTCTTTCGGCAAAAATTCCATTAACGGCTCTACCGCATAGAATGGAGTGTACACTTCATCTCCTGCACTTGTTTTATTGGCAGTTAAATATCCGATATTTATTGTCATTTATGTCTTCACTCCCTTTCATATCTGAGAGTGCAGATCACTTACCCAAAACCCATTATTGCAACGCAAAACCCACCGCTATGTAGCTAATCTGCTTATATTAGGTCACAACGTCACTTAAATCGCACCCGTCATCATTGTTTCAAGAACAGGAACGAGGACGATTGCAAGGAGTATCAGACCAAGGCCTGACATGAGCTGCTTCATGCCCTGGGATTTCGCACCGGGGTTATCATTACCGTAACCTTCCAGAAGGTTTACAACGCCCCATACACCAACACCTGCACCGATCAGGCAGATAACGCTCTTGAGTACGGTACAAGCAGTAGAAATGAAAGAAGAAGTATCAACAGCACCCGTGCCTGCTGCAAATGCCTGAGTTACACAGGTAGATGCCATAACGCCTGCGATCGTGCAGAACATGGTTGCCTTCTTTGCACCACGGGTGAGCTTAGAGAGCCACTTGTGCTTCGGTGCAGAGGCAGTGGCTGCTGTCTCCATTGCGGTTGCATCGACCGCAGAAATATTCAGTTCGTTCATAGGTAAAAAGTCTCCCTCAAAAAAATAAAGTAATAATTGTCCGCAGCTTCAACCGATTCTTTTTTTAGACAATACCACACAAAGATCGTGCGGTATTGCCTTTATTCGGTTTCTTCACTGTCTGAGTTAAAAGCCGACATATATCTCTTTTTCTTCGGTTTCCTCAGATATTGCAGTACCAGCTTTATCTTTTTCTTTTGCTGATACTGTTGTAACTTCCTGTCCGGCGTTTGTCATATCCACCCCATAAGCCGAAAAACGTTCTCCTTTGGGCAGTTTCAAACGCATCTCTCTTCGGTTACTCACATAGTTTTCGATGTTAAATTCCTGCTCAGGATTGTCATCTAACAGCATAGGGTACTGCTTATGACGGGTAATATCAAACTTGTCCGAGAAGAACGGACGCACTCCTCGCACCTGCAGGATACATTTACCGCCGTCCATGACCGCCAGTTCGTCCTGAGATTTCAGCTCTTTTCCGAGCTTCTGATAGTTCATTCCGTAGCTCTCCGATTGTCCACGGTTGGTAGAGGTGTTGAAACTGTCGATAGTTTCTTTACCGAGACTTTCGGATATCTCTTTCAGCGTGGACTTCTCCTTGCCGCCCAAAAACAGCATCGTATCACAGTTGCCTTCAATCGTATCTGCATTATCTTTATATATAGCCTTTAGCTGGCTCTTAGCTTGCAAGATGATCGACGCACTGATTTCACGGCTTCGGATCGTCGCTATGAGCTTCTCAAACTGCGGAATTTCACCAATATTCGCAAACTCATCTAACAAACAGCGTACATGATAGGTCAGCTTTCCACCATTTGAATTGTCCGCTTTGGTACACAAAAGGTTGAATAGCTGGGAATACATGATAGCCACAAGAAAGTTGAATGTGGCATCAGTATCGGAGATGATGATAAAAAGTGCACTCAGCTCGTCACCGAGCTTGTCAAGGTGCAGCTCATCGTAGGAGGTGATCTCCAAGACCTCATCTATTGCAAAAGGTGCAAGTCGGGTGCTGCAGCTAATAAGGATAGACTTAGCTGTTTTTCCTGCCGCCAACTTGTATGCCTTGTATTGCTTGAGTGCAAATGCACCCATTCGCCGTTGTTCGGCATCGGGTTCAGCTTCAAAGACATCACCGTAATCAGCCATGACATCGGGATCATCGTGCTTTGTATGGTTTAGCCAGCACTCCACGATCTCAAATTCAAGGTCAATGCTGTTTTTGAACTCCTCATCGTCCTCACGGCACTCCGAATTGTTGATCATGTCGATCAAGGTTTCAAAGTTCCATTCGTCTTCGGGGTACATAGCAAAGATCAGGGCAATATACGCAGTATAAAGCAGTTTCTCCGCTTTCACCCAAAAATCATCGCCAGACGGCTGCTGAGAAGAAGTGTTCTTGATAAGCACTTCCACGAATTTCAGAATGTCCTTCTCACGGTTCTTCTTGCTGATATATGCGAACGGGTTATAATGCATCGACTTCGCAAAATCAATGGTATTGAATACTTTGATCTTGTACGGTTCATAGACAGGGATATATTTTCCCTTATCGTCCTTTTTGTACTTGCCGTCAGGTGTTTTCTGATATACTATTTTTCCGTCCACACGTTTCGGGCGACCCCTTTCAAGCATCTTTCCGCACTCCACAAGAACCGTGCCTTTCGGGTCAGTCACTACATAGGAGGAGTGCATCTGCATCAGGTTCGGCTTTACGAAAAAGCGTGTCTTACCTGAACCTGAGCCACCGATCACAAGAATGTTCTTGTTGCGGGCGAATTTCGGTGCAGAGGGCTTGCCCATTGTAAGTGATTCCGTCTTTGTGAGTATCACATTGTTTTCGGGACAGGATAAGTCCACATACGGCTCAATATCCTTTTCACCGCCCCATACGGCAGAGCCGTACTCCTCACCCTGACGGAACTTCTTCCTGTTTTTCGACTTGACGTAGAGGACGAGCCTCATTACTCCCGCCAAACCCAAGCCGATAAGAAGATCAAACGGGTGTAAACTTGGAAAGATCCTTGCAAATGCCACACCGAGATTACTCATGAAAGGCAGAAGCTTTTCCTGAAAGCCGTTGCCCTCAGCGGTTCGGTACGCAAAGCCGATCAGATTTCCCACATAAGAGAAAGCGACATAGGGAACAGCCTTGATGATCAGCTTTTTGAGTTTTCTCGTGTCGATCTGCAATTCGCAGACCTTTCCTTTCTGTTGGTATCGGCACAAAAGACTGCCGTAAAAATATCATCGCCCCTTGCCCGTGGAACGGGTGCAGGCTGGAAGTGGTTGTAGATCACCGTCTGTTCTCCCTTGTTTTCTCTCTCTGTTTCTGTTTGCGAGGTTTGTTCCTGATCTTCTGAGCCTGCTGCTGCATCTGCTCACGGGTGAACTCACCACGCTTCTGTGTCTTGCCCTGTCCCTTGCCGACATACTCCGAAAATGCTCTCTTGAAATCCTCTGTTTTGGCAGCGGAAAAGAAAACATGATAGGTAGGCGGCGTGGTACTTTTATCTCTTTTCAGGGCAAAATCCACATCGTACTTCCTTGCGGTTTTCAGAAAATCTCCGATATTCCTATCTGAAACCTCAATGCTGTCGAGCTTGGACGGCGACTTCGCCTGCAACTGCTTGTAGGTCATTCGCCCTTTTTTCTCTGCCTTGCCCGACATAAACTCCCGCAATGCCGATTTCAGCACATTAGCAGTAATTTTCTCCGCTTTAATCGAAATATCAATGGTTTTCTTCGCACCGTTCTCATAGTCCGAAGGCATCAGGCATCACCGCCTTCGTCTGCGGTCGGCATCTCAAAAGTGGAAAATGCTTCACTCTGGAGCCAACGGGTAATATCGCCCTGGACACTCATCACCTTATCGTAGTCGGACGAGTGATAAAGCAGATTCTCCCTGTTGGTCACATCAGTACCAACAATGCAGTAAGCATCTTCCGTATGCTCATCATCGACACCGACAGAACGCACCTCGACGCTGACCGCAATCAGGTTATCGTAGTTGATGAGATCGCCCTCCGGTGTCAGAATAGACTTAGCCATGATCTTCACCTTCCTTTCCAAAAAGCTCATTTGCCGTCTTTCAAGCAGCTACGTCCGGTTTCTTATTCGCACCCATAGCCACCACCCCCTCTCAGGAACGTTCAGTCATCATAAACGCCAAAATCTCTTTTGACAGCATACTCAGCCCACCGTCCCTCAGCATTTTCCTTGAACCGCTTGCCGTTGGCTTCGTTGAACAGAGTGCTGATAAGATAACTCTCATAGTTTCGCACATTGTCTGCACGCTTCATCTGCTCAATCGCATTTTCAAGGACGTTTATATCAACCTTTAGCATAGTGGACTTGACAACTTCTCTCGGAAAATCCTGTCCGCAGATACACTCTGTTTTCTTTCTGGAGCATATCCGCCGAACGATCATCTGAATGATCTCCTCAGCTTCTTCCTCATCACCAAGCCACTCTGCAAAGTAAGGAAAGTCGATGTTGGTTTTCACTACCTCGGTATAGATCTCTTTTTCGCTGATATATCCGTCGCTCTGTCCGTCTGTATGTCTTTCAGCAGCTTTTTCGCTGTCGGAGTGGGATTGATCGATAGATACTTGATCACTCCGTATTTGATTATTATTTATTATCTTCTTAGTATTTATTTGCCCCTGATTTTCTACCGCTTGTTTTTCTATGGGTAGAATTTCAAGGGGTAGATTTTCTATGCCTTGTTTTTCTGCCCCTTGCGGTGCTTTTCTTACGGAGCTTACTTTGGCATATGTATCATCATCGTCCCGGTCAGCATCAGGCGTATCTTTTTCGGAATACTCATAGAAGTCATAGACATACTCGATCCGACCGCTGTTCGTTTCATTCGGCATCAGCTTAGTCACATTGAGATACCCCCAATGCTTCAGTTCGTCCAATGCAGCCTTGATCGCTGTTTCTTTCTCTTTGCAGATCGCTGTCAGACCTGAGATAGAATAATCCCAATTCTCCGGCAAAGAAAGAACCTTACTCAGAAGCCCGATCGCTTTCAGGCTGAGGTTTGTTGACCGCAGATGATAGTTGCTCATTACGGTATAGTTTGCATTTTTATTGACACGGCACACCGATGAGGGCGTTGTTTTGACCTTTTTTGTTTTCTTAGCAGACATATCCATTCACCTCCTGTTTTCAGCTCAAGCGAGCTTCATTTGCGTGATCCTGAGCTTATTGACCATATAGGTCTTACCGCTGCATCGGAGGTAGCCTGCATCATAAAGTTCGTTCAGAGCGTTCCTGATAGTTTTCAAAGAATCATTCTCAAAGAACGGACAAAGCTCCTCTGCGGTATGATAGTCCGTATCGGGAAAATTGAGCATTCTCAGCAGTATAGCTGTTGCTTCGCAGGACAGCTTATCATCGCTGATTGTGATGATTTGGCGTTCAGACATAAAAACCTCCTATTTTTCATTTCGCTTAACTAAAACAGCAGACGTGATATTCGATTTTCAGGCATAAAAATAGCGGACAACGCTCCGATTATATGGAACATCGTCCGCCAAATGATTGCTTTTTTGATTGAATTTTAGAGGTCAAAAGCACAGATCCGCTTTATTAGTAACAATAGATTATCATTTTCTTGTTTGGCAAATACACGAGATATTTCCTGTCCCCTATACCGATTTTCTCTACCGGAATCGGCATTTTTCGCAGAGGACTAAATTTATTTCGTGTGTCTACCATAGGTCTACCAAGTCATGTTATCGGTTTTTTGTCTACCACAAATCTACCGAAATTCTACCAAAAAACATGGTTTTTTATGATTCTTGAAAGCTGCTGTAATTCGGTGTTTTTCAATTTTTGATACTCAAAAAGCTCGAAAAATCGGGCACAAAAGGAAACAAAAGACCACAAAAGAAATTAAAACGATTCACCGATTTAAAAACTTAAAATCCCTCGGGGTAAAACCCGTACCGGTTCAAGTCCGGTTAGCGGCACCATAAATCATCGTAAAATCGGGCTTTTTTGAAGTCCGATTTTATTTTTTTGTCCATTTATCTACCAGTCAGTCACATTTCTTTTATTTCTTCATGTCATCAGCCGTATTAGGGCTTCCTACACTCTTGCTTTCCGCAGCGGGCGGCCTTTCGACAGTTCCGCCACCGAGGATATTGGCGATCGTATTAGCTGAGTCAATCTTAGAGTTGAAATCCAAGTGACTGTAAAAATCAGCGGTAGTCCTCTTGCCAAATGGTAACACACTTTCGTATGATTGATAAACAACATAAATGCGCCTTAAAACAGGCTTCTCCTGTCTTTCAGAGGTTCATCGAGCAGTTTGTAGTTGATGTAGATCTCACGGGGCTCCCCTCGATATAGGCATCAAGGGTGATATACTCGATCACCTCCAGGCACATCTCACGGGTAAGCTCCTGCAAACGGTATCTGCCTTCTGTGAGCTTCTTGGTGTCAACGGAATACTGCTCTTCGTGGTGCTTCGCCTTGCGTGCGAGAAACTCTGCTTTAGCCTTTTCTTCGTCTTCTACAACAAGCTGAGCAAGGCTACGAATATCTTCAAGCACGATAGCATCCATATCCTGCATTTTAATGTAATGGCTGGGACAGTATCGCTTTCCGAATTTCATGTAAGAAGTGTAGTTGTAATTGTGGTGGATATACTTTCTCGGCTTCTTCTTACTGCCGCTTGTGGTATTGTTCCACGCAAGGCGGACTTTGTCTCCGCAGTCCTGACAGTAGATCAAACCGCTGAGCCACTACTGTTACGCTTGCCCTGCGACACCGATTGCTCCATCTCACGCACCCTGTCCCAAAGCTCCTGAGAAACAATAGCTTCATGCGTATTCTTCACAACGATTATGTCTTCCTCATCATTTTTGATGACCTTGTGATTTTTGTAGCTGACAGTTCTTGTGCGGAGCTGAACAAGATGTCCGAGATAGGTGTAATTGTGAAGTATCTGCCTGACTGTTTCAGGGCTCCATATATGCCTTGTACGGCGAGGATCTGGCTTGCCGAGCTTTGCGTAGTAGTAATATGAGGGAATTTGTACGCCGTCCTCATTAAGCTTATCAGCAATGTGATGCGGATTGTGACGAACGGAAATGCCCCTCAACGCCGTCCGAGCCTGCCGAGCGGAAAACAAACCGATGAAAACAGCACCCTCTCAGGAACGCTCCGAGAGGATGCTTTAATGTTGCTATGTATCATTTTAGTATCCACTGATTATGGGATATACCACAATACTGAATGTGAGTTGTGTGGGATAGGTTTTGTGTGCACCAATAGATTAAGTTTTGTGGGATATTATTTCTTACGAATCGCTTTTCTTTGAATTACATGAAGGACAGAGTACCTGTCCATTCTCTATTTCGGTTTTTCCACCCTTACTCCATGGAGTAATATGATCTGCTTCCCAGTTATTCCAATTACATTTTACCCCACATATTTTGCAAATACCGTTTCCACGTCGATAAATGACTTGACGCTGCGCCTCATCAAAACTTCTTTTAGAATCTTTTTGTGGAAGATTAGGAACATGGGTTAAAAGGCTTTCTTTAAGGAAATTATGTCTGTAAAGTAATGAATCTTCCGAGTCAGATGAATGAGATACTCTTTCATGGTAGACTACAAGACGTGGATCTTGCTTTTCTGGTTCTTTATGTTCGTCTAATAATCTCTCAGCTTCAAAATCAATAAACCACTTTGCAATATCAGCTTCTCGCTCACGAATATCATAGTTCGGCATTAAATCCATAATTAGTATAAATAGTGAAATGGTGCTGTATCTTTTCAACTCCGGTGATTTGACAGGAAACATTTTATTAAGATAATCCAAAATGTGATATATTGTTTTGGCATCAGTGGACGAAGTATTAAAATTCTTTGATTTTTCATACATTGCATTTAAATCTCTATCTTTTATATTGCAAATACCCTTGTTCAATTCAAGAAGTGTCATTTGAGCAGCTATGAGATCATAAGTAAAACGAGTATTGGAAAAATTGACTTTCGAGAAGAATTCATGATTAGTAAGCTCTTTTATAAAACCCTCATTCGTCCGGGCATTGCGTTCCTTTTTTCCTGATCTTTTAAAGTCGTACCATTTTGAAGCCTCAGGAACATTTCTCGTATTTCATCTTTGTTCTGTGTATCAAGTATAACGAAATCCAAATTATAGCTATCTATTATTGTTGCAATATCCATATCAAGTTCGCTATACTTTTTGTTTGCAACATCATAACCATTAACAGGTTCAGCATCTTTAGGCAAAGCGAACTCATCATCATAGAACGACCATATTGCACGAATACGTTGCTGACCGTCAATAACATCATATGTGTCATTGTTTTTTTCGTGCAAATAAATTTTAGGTACATCGAAGTCTCGTAAAATTGAATCAATCAATAGTTGCTTTTGTGCTTTTGTCCATACTGCTGGTCGCTGATAATCAGGATTAGTATCTATTCTCTTACGTTTTTTGAAAGTGTAAATAGCGGCCATGTTGCTTTTTTCAGCATAATTTCATCTCCTATATCAATTCATACTTGCGTTGTCAACCCACAGCTCACACTGCTGCATAACAGTAGCCACCGCATCGTCCATACCCTCCGGCGGATAGCGATGACTTTTCAGAAGTTTCTTTATCATCATTCGCATTCTGGCTCTTGCACTCTCACGCTTCTGCCAGTCTATCGTGCGATTACGGCGGAGCGTATCGGCAAGCTCCTTTGTGATAGCGATAAGCTCCTCGTTCTCGTAGAAGTCTTTTATCGCCTGCGGTTTGGTAAGTGCATCGTAGAAAGCAAGCTCATCAGCAGTCAGGCCGAGATCTTCGCCCGCTTTTTGGGCTTCTCTGATCTGCTTTGCAAGGTTAAGCATCTCCTGTATTACTTCCTCATTGGTAAGCATACCGTTGAGATAACGATTCATAGCGCCTTGCATGATCTCGCTGAATTTCTCCGATTTTACAAGGTTTGTCCGTTTGTAGATATGCACCTGTTCAGCAATCAGGCGTTTCAGCAGCTCAACAGCAAGGTTCTTTTCTTTCATTTTGGAGATCTCCTCCAAGAATTTCGGATCAAACAGTGAGAAGTCCTGTTCCTTGTCGGAGAAAAGGTTGATAACACCGTCACTCTTGATACTCTGCTTCAACAGCTCATTGATTTTGGCATTGATCTCAGGGAGTGAGAGCCTTTTACCTCCGCCCTGATTGAGAATACGCATCAGCAGGACACGGACAGCTTCAAAGAAGGCGGCTTCTTCACGCTCATCTTCCTCAGCGATAGAGGAACACAGCGAAAGTGCCTGTTTCAGCAGCAGGGCTTCTTTTGTGTAACTTTCTCTGTCTTTCTCCCTCTTTCTGTCCATGAGAAAATTGACCGCACCAGTGATCGTGCGTCCTGCCGTAAGCTCATTGCCGCCGAAAAATGCAGAATAATCATATTCATGGAGCAGATCACGGCAAACTTGCAGTTTCTCCTGAAACTTCGGATATGCTACCTTTGCAATATCCGTGTTGCCGTAATTCTTCTTGTCACGAACGGTATAATCGTTCATAGCCTGCTTCAATGCACCTGCGATACCGACATAATCAACGACCAGACCGCCCTCTTTATCACGGAACACTCTGTTGACACGGGCGATAGCCTGCATCAGATTGTAGCCCATCATCGGTTTATAGACATACATCGTCGCAAGGGACGGCACATCAAAGCCCGTCAGCCACATATCGACCACGATAGCGATTTTCAGCGAACTGTCATTGTCCTTGAATTTTGTTGCAAGCTCCTCTTTGTGGCGCTTGTTGCCGATGATACTGTGCCATTCTTCGGGATCTTTGTTAGAAGCCGTCATGACCACAGCGACCTTTTCCTCCCAGCCCGGACGAATTTCAAGGATACGCTTGTATATCTTCATAGCGATAGCACGGGAATATGCAACGATCATCGCCTTACCTGTCAGCAGGTTCTCACGATAGCTTTCATAATGGTCAAGAATATCGTCAACAAGGGACTTTATCGTATCATCGTGACCGAGGATAGCTTCCATTTGCCCAAGCTCACGCTTGCTTTTCTCTATTACGTCAGCATCGGCATTCTGCGCCATGTTCTCATATTCGGTGTCGATCAGTTTCAGGGTGTTTTCATTGAGTTTCAGCTTCATGACACGGCTCTCATAGTAAACGGGACGAGTAGCGCCGTCCTCGACAGCCTGTGTCATGTCATAGATGTCAATATAATCTCCGAATACTTCACGGGTGTTTCTGTCCTCCAGTGAGATAGGTGTACCTGTAAAGCCGATATATGTAGCGTTCGGGAGCGTATCACGGATAATTCGAGCTGTACCGATGACCTTACGGGCAACAAGCTCACCGTCCTCATTCTTCGTCATCTTGATCTTTTCGGTAAGACCGTACTGCCCTCTATGGGCTTCATCAGCCATAACAATGATATTTCTACGCTCAGACAGCGGCTCACCCGATTCCTCAAACTTCTGCATCGTGGTGAAGATAATGCCGTTTGCCTTGCGACCGTCAAGGAGTGTTTTCAGGTGTTCACAGCTTTCAGCGTGGACAGGCTCTTGACGGAGAAACGCCTTGCATTTCGCAAACTGCGAATAGAGCTGATCGTCAAGATCGTTTCTGTCCGTGATAACAACGATAGTCGGGCTTTCAAGGGCAGATTGAAGTAAATGGGCATAGAACACCATAGACAGCGACTTGCCCGAACCCTGCGTATGCCAGAACACACCTCCCTTACCGTCGGTGACAGTAGCTTTCTTGGTGGATTCGATAGCCTTGCGAACGGCAAAATACTGATGATAGCCTGCAAGTATCTTATAACTCTGCAAGCCCTCGTTGGAAAACAGGATAAAGTTTTTTAGAATGTCGAGCAGGCGGTCTTTCGTGAAGATACCCTCAAAGAACGTGTCAAATTGGGCAAACTGCGTATTTTCATAGCTGCCGTCTTTTGTTTTCCACTCCATATAGCGATCTTCGCCCGAAGTGATCGTGCCTGCACGGTTTTCGGAAAGGTCACTCATAACGCAGATAGCATTATAGATGAACATAGAGGGAATGGAGTGCATATAGTTCCTAATCTGCGTATAGGCTTCGGAAGCGTCCGTTTCCTCACGGGAGGGAGATTTCAGCTCCATAAGCACCACGGGCAGACCGTTGATGAACAGCAGGACATCGGGGCGCTTCTCGTCATTCTCTATGAAAGTCCACTGATTTGCAACGATAAATGAGTTGTTGTCCGTGTTTGCGTAGTCAACAAGATAGCAGATTGCAGAACGCTCCTCGCCCTTATCAGTATAGCGGACTTCGATGCCGTTTTGCAGATAGTCCATAAATACAGCGTTTTTCTGCACCAGCTCGCCGTTTTCAAAATTCTGGAGCTTAAAGAGTGCATCGCTGATCGCATCATCGGGGAGCGTGGGATTTAGCCGATACAAGGCTTCTGTAAGCTCGTCCATATACAGCGGTGTCTTATAGTCACGGTCTATTGCCGGACCGTAGGCGTGGGTGTAGCCCATTTCCTCAAATAGCTGTATTATTGCGTTTTCGTATTTTTCTTCGGTGTAAGGCATAAATATCTCACCTCAAATTCTCTTATATGCTATATCTCGTACTCTTTGTAAAAATACAGTATATCTATTGTTTAGTATTTCTGCAAAGGCTTCTAATTCGTTAATTCTAATCGGAAAATGAATAGTATTCTCATCATGTCGAGTCGCTGTCCATAGACGAGATGAAAAATCGTATCCTCCTTCAATTTTATGATAGCTCTTGAAATCTGTAATCGGATTATAGCCAATAGGAGTATCAGCAAATCGTTTCTCTTTGGAGTTCGGCTCATTAAGATTGATAGGGTGGGCGCTGAGAAGTGCGCGTATTTCTTTGAAATACTGCCTATCATCGAGAGACTTGTATAACTCTGGACGATTCAGAAAAACAGTATCATCAGGCAAAGGCATTTGCTTCTTTTCCTTATATAATACACGATATATCTGGTCAGTTGCTTCAAGAAGAATGTCAATATAAGTTATAAGCAATATCAAATGATTAAGATCGTGATTATTTCTGAAATCAATGGAATTAAGCTGTTTTACTGCTTCACGACTCCATATAATGCCAGAATGAACAGTATTAGCTCTTGAGTGATTGTCCTTATCATGAATGTAGTAACTGATGCGACGATCCAACAGCCTATTACAGTAACATTCAGCAAACTTTTCAATATATTCTGTTGGTAAGTTCATATCGTACTCCTAACATAAATGAAAATTTAGAGCAACAGATTCAAGCAATCCTTCTGAATATGATACAGC
>ERZ772991.962-NODE-962-length-29989-cov-3.621501_pt1 | contig 29989 bp, 37 predicted proteins | sample MGYA00511128_ERZ772991 | MGnify/ENA primary metagenome ERZ772991 (study PRJEB29015, sample SAMEA2737655) | human gut metagenome | biome: human gut; feature: human-associated habitat; material: faeces | place: China | collected 2012 ... | reverse complement strand
CCTGGAAAACAACAGAAATCAGGCTATTGAGCTGTTCCGGCGTCAGGCGGGCGGTCAGGTCGGAAGGAGACCAGAGTCCACTCACCACATGCGCCACGGCTTCCTCAACTTGCGCCCTGTTGTTCTGGTAGGCGGCGCGCCTCTTCCTGTTCTCCTGATACTGGTTTTCCAGCACTTTGGCATAATGGTCGTACACGGCGGCATAGGCCTCCTGCCGGGTGGCTGCCTCCGGAAGTTTTTCTTTCAGGGCCAGGAAGTAGAACCCGGGTTCCCCGGCATATTTCTCCCCCGCTATTTCCCGGAGGATCTGCTGGCCGAGCAGGGCGCGTGCGGGCATGGAGCCGTCATCCAGAGCGGCCTGGGCGCGGAACGCGGGATTGCGCTCCAGCAGGGCGGCAAGCTCCGGGTCCTGTTTGTTGTGGAGGATGAGGGCGTGGAGTTCTTCAATCCGCTGCGGGTCGGGCTTGTAGGCCGAAGCGGACGGAGCGGACGCGGGAAGGAGAGGACGCGTCAGGGGGGAATCGAACAGGGAACGGGGATGCGCGGGGGAAAGAGGCGTGGCCGACTGACGGGGAAACGCGGAGAAGAGGGAGTTTTCCCGGTCTTTTGCGTCCGTCGCGTCCTGGACGTTCCCGAAGGCTCCGAGGAGGGGGGCCGTTTGCTGGGCTTCCGCTCCGGGAGAGAGGAGGAACGAGGCGCGGGAGTCCGGTGCAGGGGGCGGCCCGGAGGCGGCCTCCGCGGAGTCTTGTGTTCCGGAGGGAGAGGGTGGCGGAACGTCTTTCCAGGCTTCTGTGAGGTTCAGGGACATGAATGAAAGGTGGCGAACATTAGAGAGGAGGCAGAAGACCTGCTTCACTGGCGGGAGTGGCGGTTTCCGGCTCTTCTCCCCCTTCCAGGGGGAGGAGGCCGTCGTCCGGTGAAGGGCAGGAAGCGTTGAACGGCGGCGGCAGGGAGGGAGCCTCTTTTTTCCTCTTCTTTCCTTCCACGTACTTTCCGCGTTCTTCGGCAGTAAGTATCTTGCTCTCTTCCGGGCGGCGGAAGCGCACCTCAAGCCCGTCAACGCGCCCTACGACGCCAAGCTGGCCGTGGCGCGCGCCGCGCGTGAGAAGAACCCCTTCCCCTTCGTGCCAGCCCAGGACAGGTACGCGGCAGCAGGCGCGACGGGAGCCGGTGCCGGGAAGGACGCCAATGAGTTCCGGCTTGTCTCCGTAGTATTCGATGACTTTTTCATAATCGTCCTTGGAGAGGTAGGCTCCCGGCTGCTCTTCCGGGATAGGGCGTATGTCCGTTGCCATGACGGCGGGGAGAGTGGGAGAGACTGTCTCTGTTTTTGTCTGCTGGGCGGTAGAGATGGACTGAGCGCGTTTTTCGCGGTGGGTTTTGTTGCGTTCCGCCTGGAGTTGGAGCGCCTTGTTAGCTTTTTCCCGCGTTCCGTCTCCGTAGGTGTGCTCCATATACTTGAACATGAGATCGTCCCGGGAGACGGCGTTTTCATCGTCCAGGCGGGAGGCGCTGGAAGCGATCAGGGCGCATGCCTGGCGGTATTGCTCATAGTAGGTACTCTTCGGGTGGCTCTGGCGCCAGAAAAGGTAGGCCGTGTAGGCGTCATGGCGGATTTGTCCGGCCCTGGCAAGGTATTCCTGGGCGGCGGAGCCTTCTTTTTCCTGGCGTCCCTTGTCCGTCCAGTACCAGGTCTCAGCCTTGTCCCGCCAACGCTGGTAGTAGACGGGGGCGATGTCTTTGGGATCGACAGCCTGAAAGAATTCGGAGGCATTGAGGTTGTCCTGAGCGGAGGAAAGGGAGAGCATGCTGGCAATCCTCTCTTCCGCGGCCAGGGACAGGAGCTCCAGATTGACGTCAAAGCCCGTCTTTTCATCGCACCATGTATGGATGAGGTTGTTCTTCCATGCGTTATACTGCGCGGCGGTTTTAAGGACGGGGGCGTTGTAGACATCCTCCTGCCAGGCGGCGTCGATTTCCGGCTTGTACTTGTGGAGCATCCCGAGGTTTTTTGCCTGGCGCCAGGCGACCATTTGCTCGGTGTCTCCGGGCTGGCGGTCGAATTTGGGACGGACGGAGACGCCTTTTTCCAGAAGTTTCCTTTCCTCTTCGGTGAAGGGGATTTGGCGCACTTGCTGGCGCAGGGCGGTTTGCAGTTCCCGTTCCAGCTTGCGGCGGGTGTCCGGGGCGATGTCGTCGTAGAGGCCGTCCTCGTACTGGGCGGCGGTGGCGAGAGGGTTTTCCTGGAGGTTGGACTTGAACTGCTCGATGCGGTCAAGCTGGTTGTATTTCCAATCCTCATATTCGTACTGGTTCTGGGAGATGACCTGGTTCTGGCGGGCGCGGCGCGTGATGTCTCGGGCCGAGGCGTAGTCCTTGCGGTCCAGGGCGGTCTGGAGGTTGTTCTGGTAGGCCTGGCGGGAGGTCTGGATTTCATGTTCCGCCGCCTTGCCGAAGGCGCGGATGCCGAGCTGCTGGCGGGTGTGTTGCAGGAGGGCTTCCGTCCGGAGGCGGGAGTCCGGGCTGATGTAGCCGGGACGGATGTCGGCCAACTGGTTGGAGTAGTCTTTTACCAGGGCGTCCAGGTGGCCGCGGTGGAGGCGGCCGTTTTCATCGTACAGGGCTTCTTCCGTTCCCGGCGCCAGGGAGGCGCGGCGGGTGAATTCTTCATCGAAGTCAGAGGTTGTCTGATGGATCAGTCCCTCAATGCGCTGGTCTTCCCCGAAGTCCTGGATGGCCTCGAATTTGCCGATGGCTGCGTCCAGAGCTTGTGCTCCGCGCTGAATGGCCTGCCGGGACGCCTCCCCGGCAAGGGTGGGCACGGAAACGGGCTGGGGCTGGGAAAGGCTGGCGCGCGCGCCCTGGTAGAGGGGAGAGTCCATGCGGGGGAGAGGGGGAAAAGTGAAAGGGGCTGTCAGGAAAGCCTCCGGGCGAGGGAGGATTTGGCAAGGAAGCGGTCGATGGGAAAGCAGTGTTCCCCGTAGTTGTTTTTGAAGTCCCGGCGGAAGCGGACGTGGGTGAACTGAGGGCGGTACATGCGGGCCAGGCGCCAGAGGGCGGAGAGGCGGGAACACTGGAAGATGATGTGGACGGTACGGGGGGATTCCTCATCCGGAACGGCCAGGCAGAAGCAGTCCGGAGCGGCGTGGATGATCCCGTCGTGTTCCAGGGTGTAGCGGATGAGGGAGGCGTAGGAACCGGGGGCGATTTGCTCCAGGTACTCGTAGGCCAGGGTGGTGCGGTTGTCGGTCATTGGCGGCGGGGAGGTGTGGTGCTGGAAGGAGAGGCGGACTGGCCGAGGAGGGCCACGAGAAGATCGTTCAGGGCGCTGCCCGCGTTGGTGGAAGATGCCCTGCTGGAGGAGATGGTGCCCGGAGACCATTGGAGGAAGTTCCCGGAAAGGTCATAGGCGGACTGGCCCGAGGAGAGGGCGCCTGTGAGCCAGGAGGGGAGCGTGGTGCCAGCCGTGGCCGCCCCTGCCGAAGCTCCGCCTCCAGCCGTCGCCTTCCCGCTTGTTCCCGCCGTGGCGGTGGGGGCTGCCGTTTCTTCCGGAGTGGCCGCGATGCCTCCGGCGGCGGCGGAAAGGAGGGTGGAAGCCCCCTGAATCCATGCGGCGTTCCGGGCGGATTTCGCCAGACGGTTGTATTGCCCGGCCTGGGCGTCCGCCTGCATCATGGAGAGGCGTCCCTGCTGGCGGGAGGCCATGGCTGCGGTGCGTTTACCGGAATCGGAGAGAGCGTTGGAGAGGGCCATGTCCGCAATGGATTTTTCAAAGACATCCGCCAGGGCGAGTTCGTTCTGCATGGAGGAACCTTCCGCCGCGAAGCCGGAGGAGGCTTGCCGGACACGGGCCGATGCCTGGTTGGAAGCCTGGTTTTCCCTCATGCGGGACATGTTGAGGGCAGCCAGGCGGGAGTCCGCCCGGGCTTCCTCCTCCAGGTTGTTGGCCTTGAGATTGTAGGCGGCTTGCTGGGCGCGGCCCTGGGAGCGGGCCACGGAAGCCATGGTCCTGTAGTTGCCGGAGGAAAGGGCGTTGCCGATAATTTGTCCCATGGGAAAAGGAAGGAAAAGGGTTATCCGACGATGGAGAGGCCGAGGATGCGCTCCAGAGGGTGCTGGTCATTGGAGTGCTGGGCGAGGGCGTCCTTGTGGAGAGCTTCCGCCAGGGCGGAGTTGGCCGCCTCCTCCAGCGTGAAGGAGAGCTGGGGCTGTCCGGTGATTTTGGGGGCCATGCGGGCAGCCAGCAGAAGAGACAAACCGCGCAGGAAGAGGGGCTGGGAGTCCGGCAGGATTTCAGCCTTGCCGAGGGCGTTGGTGATGTAGGTGAGTTCCAGCCCGTTGTCCGGCTCCGGCTGGTAGGTCGTGTGGAGGAGGATGTCCCGCCCGATCAGCTCAAAGGAGGAGTGGTTGATTTTCAGGGGGCGCAGGCAGTCCTCCGGCAGGCGGTAGACGCCGGGGGAGACGGGAGGGAGGATGCGGCGCAGGGTGGCGAAAGACCAGGAACCGAAGTTGAGGGCTTCCGCCAGGACGATGGGGAACCAGAGGTCGCATTCGCGGCCCGTGGGGCTCTCCCGCTTGTATTCCCGGTCCCCGAGGATATGCAGGGATTGTTCAAAGAGTGTTACCTTGTCCATCAGGGGGACACGGTAGCAGGAAGAGGAGAGTGTGGGAGGTGCTTACGGAATGAAGGGGGATGGGGAAAACATTATTTTTCCGCTTCTTCCAGGTTGCTGCATATGTCATTGCAAACTGAGTACACGGCCCATTTCAAAAAGGAACCCGGCGTCATGTCGCGGATGCTGGCCGCCAGGCGGATGGTTTCCCACTGCCGGGGCGTGAAGGAGGAGGGGCCGAGCTTGAAGCCGTTAAAGAATTCCAGGGATGGATCTGATGGTTCGGAGGCCGCCGCGAGGCGGTGTTCCAGAATGAGCACGCGGAGTTGCTGCTGGCGCTTTTTCCCGATTGACTTGTTGGAGCACCAGCCGTCCACCGTGCTTTTGGAAACGCCGAGGAGATCGGCCAGTTCCCCTCTGGAGAGGGCGAGGGAGGAGAGCAGGTTTTTCAGATCGTTGGGTGTTATTGGAGAATCCACGGGAAAAGAAATTTAGTAATTTCTAAATGATTTCTCAATGTTTTTTGAGTCTATATTGTTAATTTGGATTTTTTATTGACCGTTTCTTCTTCAAGGAAAAATAATGCGAGAAGTATGCAACAGGCACCTGTTCCACCTGACAAATACAAGGATTGCGCTTTTTTCAGTGGACGTTTCATCCGAATCATGTCGCGTTTCCTGATCCGGAAGATCTTTCAGGGAGCGTGTTTGAAATACGCCAGAAACATCATTTCTGAAGAGGGGCGAGGGATGCGTGAATTCCCGCATCCCGCCAGAAAAGACAACCAGCATGAAACGATGAGCAGAAGGTTACAGCCGACAGAACGCAGGGAGTGGTATTCAACCAAGGATGTAGAGGAAGTGTATGGGATTTCCCGCAAGACCCTGGAGCGCATCCGGAAGAATGCCAAAGATGAAGGAAAGCCGATCAAGGTAAGCAGACTGCCTTTTCAAAACGGTTCCGAGACGACGCGCAGGAGGCCGTTTATCCGAATTTCAAAGAAGTCCCTGGATGAATACATGAACTCTCACGCGGAGCAGGACGACGATGAATAACGAGTATTTGACCGTAGTTCTGCCCCATGGGCCGAAAGTCCTTTCCGCTAACGCTTCCGTTCCTAAGACGGCCAAAGGACTCCAGGTGGCCGCCCGGAAAAAACAGAAGGCGAAGCGGACGGCCCGGACCCTGGCCTGGGCCCTGACCCTGCAATGCCTGGGAGGACGCAAGTTCCGCCCGAACCGCTACCTGATCCGCTGGTTTTACAAATACGGCGAGCCACCGGACGATGACAATGCCGTGGCACGATGCAAGGCCTACCTGGACGGGGCGGCCAGCGCCATGGGCATCAATGACGTGGTGTTGCGCTTGAGAGGAGTGGAGCGTGTCAAGGATATGAAACGATGGAAGGAGCTGGAACTGGTGTTCTGGTACGAGGAAGGGGACGGAACGGTTTTTCATGAAAAACCGGCACGGAATTGTGAGGAAAAAGAGAAGGAAATCTGAATGGAAAGCGAGGAAAAAGCATGCCGGTGCCGTGGATCAAAATTGAGGTGATTCTTCCCGATAAACAGGAGGTTGTTACGATGGCGCACCTGCTCAAAATGAAGGACCCGGACACGGTGGTGGGCAAGTTGATCCGGCTGTGGGCATGGGCGGACCAGCAGACTGTAAGCGGCGATTGCGTGGGGATTACTTGCGCGTACATCGACCGGCTCACTTTCTGCAAGGGATTTGCAAAGGCTTTAATGTCAGTTGGATGGCTCGGGGGAGAGGATGGCGCTTTACAATTCCTCAATTTTGCCCGCCATAACGGAGAGACGGCCAAGGCCAGGGCGGAGTCCGCCAGGAGGATGGCAAAATCCCGTGCGGACAAAGAGCAACAGAACGGCAACAGGAATGGGGCGCAGGACGCAACGGATGTGACGGAAAACGGGAACGGCTGTGCGAAAAATGTTGCGCTAAAAGCGCAAACAGAGGGAGAAATAGAATTTAATAGGAATAAAGGAGGTGGGGGGAGAATTCCACCGTTTAGGGAGAAGGAGGCTCCGGGAGGGATTGCCCCCCGCCCCCGGATGTTCAGGAATGGGAGGCAAGAAAAGATCCCCCGGATTTTGACGCATTTGTCCGGTGGGTTCAGAGCCTGCGGCCCGGCTGGGACGTGGGAGGCCTCAACGCCAGAGAGCGGCAGGCCGCCTTGAGGGCGTTTGGTGGGTTGAGAAGGCCCGTGAGCGATACGGAAAAGACCGCCCTGAAGGAGTATTTGAGCCACGAACCCGAGCGGAGCAGCAAGTTTGACTATCCACCTGACCGTGAGTTGTTTTTCACGATTTTTCAGGAGGTCGTGCAGAAGGCGATGGCGTGGTTCCGCCGTACGGGACGTAAAACGCCCGCCGAGAAGGAATTTGCCCGGAAACAGGCCGCGGAACGACGGTGGAAGGAGGAGGAACGCTCCGTCAGGCAACGGGCGGAAAGGTTCCGCAGCGGACCGGAAGAACTTATCGAGGAATTAACCGCCCTGCGCCTGGCGCAGGGTGTAAAACCATTGACAGACAAAGAACTGGAAAAAATAAGACAAGGAGACTACACACAATGAACCAGACTGAAGACATGGAAGAACTGGACCCGGTGGGCATGATCCATCAGTTGGCCTGTTGTTTCACCCAGCAACGGATGATGGCATCGCAGGTGGCGGTGTTGACGGCGATTGCCAAAAACCCGGCGATTACCTCCGGCCCTATCGTCCGAATGACCGGATTGAGCGTGCCCAACACCGGGCGCATCCTCAATTACCTGGCGGAGGTGGGGGACGTGACCTTTGTACGGGAAGAGCCGCCAAGGCCGGATTATCCTTCCACCCGGCGACATTTCTACATTACGCCGGAAGGGGTGGGCACGGTGAAGAAGCTGGTGCATCACCTGGGCTGGGGGGAGATCAACCGGTTCCGCATCGTGAAGGAGAACGATTCTTCCCAACTTTACAAGTTCCTTTGATAATGGCATGGCCCAGCGAGGATTAACGGAAAAACAGCGTGCGTTCGCCAGGTATTGCTTCAGCGGCATGAGCCAGCGGGAAGCCTACCGCAAGGCTTTTCCCAACAAGAAGTTGAAGGATGCCTCCTGCGACGTGCAGGCAAGCAGGCTGTTAAAAAATGTTAAGGTGCAGGAGTACCTGGAAGAATTGCGCCAGCAGGCGCAGAGCGACGCCGTGCTGACCAAGCGCGCCCGGATGGAATGGTTGAGCCGGGTGGTGACGACGGCTCCCAATGCGGTGGACGGGGAATCCGACCTGTGCCAGGAGATGACGACGAGCGAGTTCGGCGTAAAATGCCGGATGCCCGACAAGCTCCGAGCCGTGCAGGAACTTAACAAAATGGACGGGGCGTACACTCCGGAAGAGGTGAAGGTGACGACGGAATGGAGTTTCAGCAGTTTGCTCAAGGAGCTGAAGAGCAGTGAGCTGGTGAGATGGAAGAAGGAGAGTGGAGCATAAGGCCAGCCGGGAAGAAATTGGATGTGCAGGGCGGACGTGAAGCGGCTCTGTTGTTTGACGGGGCATGCAGGAACGGGCGGACAAGGGGGCTTCGACTTGTCAAGCTTGCCTGCGGCGGTTATTATTCTCTCTAGATGGCTTTTATTGTTTATAAGCGTGACGGGCTGGCAATAGCTTTGCTCGACGGTCTGGCGGAAGATGAATTCCCCCAAGTGAGAATTAACCAGGTTGATGAGTTTTCTGACTGGGAGCTTGATGATTCGCAGTGTGAAGGGGAAAACTGGAAGGTATGGCCCGAAGAAGTGGTTTTTTACGAACTTCTGCCTTTGATGAGGGAGGTGGTGGAAAGGGTATCAATGTATAATTCATACGAGGAGTCCATTATAGGAAATAGTACAGGTGTGATGCTGATGAAAAAGGCTGTGGATGTTTGGGAAAAGAGAATGAGGGAAAAACGGGGGGTGCCAAGCTGCCTCCTTAAATGTTTTTCCGTTGAATCCGCCAAGGCTACCCTGAATTCCAGAAGAATCAGATTTCCCATCCGGATGCCTACAATGATTTGATGGAAGGCCAGTGCGTATGGCAAAGAAACCCTGACGTTAAAGATGAACAGAAGGAACTGGACCGCGTTGTTGAGGAACATAAGAAATATTTGAACAGAGCCCGTATTTGCTGTTTTTCCGAAGGGGGAGCAGGGAGCATGCTGCCGCAATGGGCATATTATGCAAACGATGCAAAAGGCGTCATGCTGGCGTTTAATGTAGATGCCGTCCTAAAAAGGTTTGCTCCCGGTGAGGGGAAGAAAGAGGCCATCGCCAAGAGGAGGGTATGGTATGTGAATAATGTGCAAAAGGAACAATGCTTTCAAGACAACCTTCTTGATTTGTATTATGTTAAGCATGCTTCTTGGAGGCATGAACGGGAATGGAGGGTCGTGCTGGATGCAGAGGAGGATGTAAAAAGGCTTAGGCTGGATGTGAAGGCTGGGAATAATGAAGCTGGTTTTCCCGTAGGTGTGAAACATTGTTCAGGGATGTATGCTAGGGAACCGGCGGTGATAGATACGGCTCGCACTGAATTATTCAACTGCATAAGTTCCTGGGAGGTCGAAACAGACAAGTGCAGAAAAGAATAGCTTGAGTTACGATTGCAAATTGACTGTCTGGAAAGGGATTTAGATGCTCAAAATAAGGAGCGTTTAAAATTTATGAGAATATGGTACTTGGTAAAATCAACACTATAGAATACAGTGATTTAAAATCCGTACTGTCTGATCTAAGATCTGAACTGTTGAAAAAAGACAACTGTTTGAACAGATGGAGACTGAAGTGAAGGTACGGAAACAATTTTGCGAGGTGGTAACTGGAGAAAATAATCTTAAAGAAGTAATTGTTCGCTATCCTTCGACTGTCAAGGTATATGATGACAAGCAGATTGTAGTGAAATTCTTCATTTAATATATTTTTTTTGATATACTTGTTGAAAATGGCAAGACTTTTAGTATAATATAGAAAGTTGACAGAGAGTGAAAATGGAAAAGTAAATAGAGTTTTTGGTATTGTAGATAAAATATTCTACATGGCTATTATCGCACTCGCTAATAAAAATCCTATATAGCAAAATTTTTTTAGATATGGAGATATGATATGAGACTTTTGAAACTTAAACTACGTAACTATCGATGTTTTGGCAACAACGAACAAATCATTCCGATTGACAACATTACATCGTTTATTGGCAACAATAGTTCAGGAAAAACTGCAGCATTGTTAGCGTTGAATTGCCTGTTTTCGAATAATAGCAGTGACCGTATCTTGAAACGAAGTGACTTCCATCTTCCGAAGGATACGAAACCGGAAAACTTAGAAACTCAAGAACTGTATATTGAAACGGTATTCACTTTTGATGAATTAGAAAATGGAGAAGACGGTACTTCTTCCGTTCCGACCTTTTTTAAGAGTCTTGTTGTAGATAGCCCTGATGGAACACCATATTTGCGTGTGCGTTTAGAAGCAACTTGGGAAAAAAGCAGTAATGTGGAAGGTGCAATTGAAAGTAGGATTTATTATATAACCTGTCCAGAGGGTGAGGAAATTACTGAAGAATTCAAAAGCTCCGCAAATCGAAAAGATTTGGATCGCATTCGAGTAATATATATACCTGCGGTTAGAGACCCTTCCAAGCAATTAAAAAATGCTTCGGGTACAATGATGCATCAGATTATGAACAGCATTAATTGGAGTGCAACTACACAGGAAAAAATCAAAACAAAAATTCAAGAGTTAAACGAACAATTTTTAGAAGAAAAAGGTGTGTCAATTCTTGGTACATCCATACATACACAGTGGGAATCATATGATTCGGATACAAGATATTCAAACGCTCAATTACGTTTCAATAGCACTGATATTGATTCTTCTATTAAAAAATCAGAGGTTGTATTTCTGCCCACAGTAACAGGAAAAGAATGTACGATTGATGATATGAGTGATGGCTTGCGTTCTCTGTTTTATATTTCCTTAGTTGATAGTATTCTTGATGTTGAGTCAAAAATTCAGCAGGAAATAGACACCGATCCCAAACATATTTCGTTTAATCATAAGCCTCCTATTTTAACGATTATTGCGTTAGAAGAGCCGGAAAATCACATTGCGCCCCATTTAATCGGACAGTTAACGACAAATTTGAAAAAAATAGCGTCAAAAAGCAACGCTCAGACTGTCTTTACTTCTCATTCTACTGCAATTATCAAACGATTTGACCCGGAGAAGTTAAGATATTTCCGCCTTAATGTGGATGATTGCACAACTAGCGTTCGTTCAATTACGTTGCCCGATAAAGAAAATTTGGCAGATCAATACAAGTTTATCAAGGAGGCAGTTAAAGCCTATCCTGAATTATATTTCGCTAAACTTGTTGTTTTAGGTGAAGGTGATAGTGAAGAAATCATATTACCAAAAGTCTGGAATGCTAAAAATGACGATGTGGATACAAGCGGCATATCAATTGTCCCTCTGGGCGGCAGGCATGTAAACCATTTTTGGAGGCTTCTCAATGATTTGAATATCCCATACATTACGCTGCTTGACTTAGATAAAGAACGAGAAGGCGGTGGATGGGGTCGAATTAAATATGTGCTTGAACAGTTAATAGAAAATGGTTATGACAAGGACAAACTATTAGGAGAAAATATAGATAGTTTATCTGACGAAGACTTTGGTAAGATGCACGATTGGGATGTTAATAATTCAGAAATTTTGCAAAGCTGGATTAATTATTTGGAAAAATATAACGTTTTCTTTTCGACACCTTTGGATATCGACTTTTTGATGTTAGAGCATTATGGCAATATTTATAAAAGTCTGTTGGGCGAAAAAGAAGGTCCTAGGCTGATTATTATGGAAAATGATAAGAAATGCCAAAAATATATTAAGGATATCGAAAATACTGGAAAACCTTATTCAGAGTATTGCACGCGTGTTGCAGATGACGTGAGACATACATTAAAAGAATGTGGCGGCGATGGAAAAACATATTCTGAGGAACAAAAGAGATTAATGGTGTGGTACACCTATTTCTTCCTTAACAGGGGAAAGCCATCAACTCATATTGAGGCATTCTCTCAAATTAGCAATGAGATGTTGGTTTCTACTATGCCGCCTGTGTTCAAACGCTTAATTTCTGCTGCAGAAAAAGCATTAAAGGAGAAACCTAATGAAGATTGTTGTACCAGAAAAATGGATACCGTGTGATGGCATTGTTTTAGAAGAAAATGCAGATGCAGCGGTTAGAACAGATAAAAGTGTTCTCGTTGTTGCTGGTCCAGGTGCAGGAAAAACTGAGTTGTTAGCTCAAAAAGCTAGCTATCTTTTTCAGACGAATACTTGCAGTGACCCACAAAAAATATTAGCGATAAGTTTTAAGAATGACGCCGCTGATAATCTTAAGAAAAGAGTCATAAAGAGATGCGGAAAAGAAATTGAAACTAGATTCATATCAATGACTTATGATGCATTTTCTAAAAGCATTTTAGATCATTTTCGTTTTGCTCTTCCAAATGTTTTAAGACCGGATGCCGGCTATTTGGTTAATGATGCAGATACTATTGATGCTGCTTTCAAGAAAGCAGGGTACAACAATCCATTAAATTTGTTAGCCTATAAGCTAAAGTCATACTATGAACGTGTTCTTGACTCAATAGAATTACCTTTTTCTCAGAATAATTTAGGAGAAACTGTATGGAAATTACTTCTGAAAGGATTTGATGATTATAAGCCAGTTTTATCCTTTAAGATGATATCTATCCTTGCAGAGTTTATTATCAAAACAAACCCCAAAATAAAGAGAGGTTTGCAACTCACCTATAAATTTGTCTTTTTGGATGAGTTTCAGGATACAACAGATTTGCAATACAAACTTGTAAAACAGTGTTTTTTGAATTCGGACTCAATAATGACAGCAGTTGGTGACAACAAACAACGTATTATGGTATGGGCTGGTGCACGAAAAACTGTTTTCGATGATTTTTCGTTAGAATTTAAGTCAGAGACTCAAAAACTGATCATGAATCATCGATCAGCTCCAAGACTTGTCGATTTGCAGAAGAAAATGTATGCTTCGCTAAATGAAAATGATTGCACTATATGTGTTTCTGACAAATGGAATCCAGATGATGGTACGATAACATTGCTCATTGCTGGAAATGAAGATATCGAAGCAAAAATAGTAGCAGAACGCATATTTGAAAAGGTTTCGTCAGGAATTGAGCCAAATAAGTTGTGCATTCTCTGTAAGCAAAAGCCTCAAGACTATGCTTCTAAAATCATTGATGAACTTAGAAATCACCAGATTTGTGCTCGTATCGAAAACGACTATCAGGACTTAATCAAAGAACCTATTGTGGAAATGCTAATTGCATTGCTGCGTTTAGCTGTTGATAGAAAACATCCTCATGATTGGGAATTCATTGTATCTATGGTGGTCAATCTCTGGAGCTTAGATTCGCTACAGTCAAATGATGATTATGTCAATATGCAAAATGATCTTGACGAAGAAATCAAGCAATTAAATATTATGATGGAAAGTATTACGGATGAAAAAGATTTTCGTGCTTTGCTAAAACATGCAATACAATTTTTGGGAGAGAAACGCATAAAATCCATGTTTCAGGCATATGGCCAGGGAACATATTTAAATGACCAATTAAATAAGTTTGAGAATTATATGTGGATGGAACTTGAAACGGCACAGATGGACTGGATACTTGCTATAGAAAACTTTGAGGGCTTACATTCCGTTCCGATTATGACAATCCACAAGAGTAAAGGATTAGAGTATGATGTCGTATATTTTGTAGGGCTTGAAGATTCTGCATTTTGGAATTTTAAAAATCAGCCTGATGAGGATAGGTGTACATTCTTTGTAGCGTTGTCTCGTGCTAAGAAAGAAATATTGTTTACTTTTTGCAAGTATCGCTATACAAGCAGATTTCGTTGGCAATCACATGATCAAATCAATGAATTTTTTGAATTGCTGAAGGTGCCAGGAATTGCAACCATAATAGAAGGGTAAATTCTTAAATGCGTTTATAGTATTTTGTTTTAAATACGTAATTTTATTAAACAGAAATTCCAGACTATCATGCTTAATTTTAGTTTGGGTTTTCAGCTTTTGCAGAAAATTTATTTTTTGTCATAGATTTGACATAAAGGTAGCGGAAATTCATACGCCCGATTGCCGGTTACGAAGAATGTTTTATCCAGTTCGACCTTGAGGAGAAGAGGAACGTTGCCATTTTGCCGGACCATGCCGCCTTCAAGAATGAACTTCCCCGGACTGCACCGATGCGCTGGGAGTTGAAGCTGTGGGATCTCTATTGCGTAGCCACGGTACGGCTGTAGAGCTGCGAGCCGGAAAGGAAGACGCGTGCCGGGGCGACGGTTCTTTTCGGCTGGGAAGAACTGGTGTTGGAAGGCTCCTTTCAAGAAATGAAGGAACAGCTTGACCGGAGGATGCGGGAGAAGGCGGAAGTCTTCGGGGAAGGGGCAGCCTATGAGGGATGCCGGGAAGGTGAAGAGGGAGGACTGGATTTCATGTTTATCCAGGGAGCCAGCTTCCACATTTTCCACGTGGACGTGAACAATTAACGGAGGATGAACCATGCAGGATATTGTTTTGGAAAAACCGTGCGGGGATGGTGAGCGGAAGATTCCGGATTCTCCGTACCTTGACGACATCAGCCAGGAGGAGGCGCGTTCCGCGTTCGTCCGCAACAGTTCCAACCCCGAACGGTTCGGGGAAGGGCTGAGGAGGGCGTATGTGGAGGATCTGGAATTCTTCCTGGCCTCCATCAAGAAATGGATGGTAGGGAAGAACGCCTCCCGGATTCTGTACGAGCTGGAGGTTTTCCGGCAGGGATTGAAAAAGAGGCATCTTGATTACATCCATGCGAATGCCAGGTGCGGGAATTTTGTGATTTCCGACTCACCGGATCACGAAAAGGAAAGCCGCAAGCTGCGGATTGCGGAAGCAAAACGCAGGGAGATTCTGGATTACATGGCGCGAAAGCACGACGAGGTTTTCAACAAGTACCATAACAGGCCTTATGCGTGGCTGGAGCCTTCCGGAGGGGAAGAGAGGAGGGAGCTGGAGTACAAGCTTGCCGTACTCAAGCGGATGCACTATTACATGCTCGACGTCAACGCCGCGCTGAACAGGGCGAAGGGCGACTGGAGAAAGCGGGAAGAGGAATTGAGAGCCATGGGGCTTTCCGAAGCGGAAATGGAGCCGCTGCTGCTTCCGGACGTACGGGGGCGTGTGGGCTTTTCCCCGGAAGGGCTTGCCAGAAGCAGGCGTTATATCCGAAAAACGGAGAAGTTGCTGATGGGGTTGATTGCTTCTGAGGAGAGCACGGGGGCTTCCTTCCATGGAAAGGAGGGCGCATGAGCAGCAGGAAAAAGAACCTCCCCTCCCCTGGCGAACGGAAAGGAGAGGCTTTCTGGCGGGAGTTGAACTCAGCGGACTGGGACGGGAAGTCCTGCTCCCTGGTGTTCGAGGAGTTTGTGGACGTTATGTTCTGTACTCTGAGTGCTGGGAAGGTGGAGTACAAGGGGCGCGCGATGTTCCAGAAAGACCGTGACCGGAAGATTGGAGTCTTCCAGCGCGCCATGCTCCTGCTGGGGGAGGAGATGGAACGGGAACCGTACCGGGATTTGCTGGGCAGGGTGTACCAGGATGTTGCCGGAACGGCGGGGAAAAGAGCTCTTTCCGCAGTTTATACGCCCGATGCCATCTGCAAGATGACTGCCGGGATGGGAATGGACATTGAACTTGTCAAGGCCCGTATCAGGCGGGGGGAAACGGTTTCCCTGTACGAACCCGCCTGCGGGGCGGCGCGGATGGTGCTGGCTGTGGCGGAATTGCTGGGAGAGCTCCGCATGGGGCTGCGCGTCACCTGTGAAGAGATTGATTTGGTCGCATGCAAGATCGCTTACGTCAATCTCAGCATGTGGGGCGTGCCTGCGGTGGTTTACCATGCGGATTCCCTGTCGCGGAAGTGCTGGGGAGGATGGAAGACCGCCGCCCTGGTTTTGATGGAAGCCCGGGAGGAGGAGGTGATGCGTCTGCGTCGCATGGTAGAGATGATGATGTCGCTGAAATGAAACCGATTCCGTAGCTTTGATGGGGGGCGTGCTCCCGCAGGAGGAACCCGGCAAGGAATGCCTCCTGCGGGAAGACCGGGAAAAAACCATTCGCAAAAAGATAAAAACAGCCTATATTGTCCAGAGATTGGATGACTGACATGACTCCTGAAGAATTTCTGGCATGGGCCCGGCACAAGCCCTTTGGCGATCCCTTTCCCAAGACGCAGACGGTCACGTTCCTGGTGCCCCTCCTTGGTGTGAGCCGGACGAATATTTTTACATGGATCTCCGGAAAAGTGAATCCCAGCAAGACGAGTCTTTTACTCATGGAAGCCCTGAAACGGGAAAACCGCATCCGCCTGGTGGAACGGGCGGAGGATTTTGCCCGGCACAAGCACGAGGGACAAACGAGAAAGTACACCAACGACCCCTACGCGAACCATCCGGAGGCGGTCGTTGGCCTTTTATCGGAGTACACGGATGACGAACGCTTGCTGGCCGCCGCATGGCTGCACGATACGATGGAGGATTGCGGCGTGAGTTATGGGGAGCTTTCCGCCGAGTTTGGCCCGTATGTGGCAACGCTCGTGTATTTGCTGACCAATGACGAGGAGGAAAAGGAGAGGCTGGGCAAGGCCCGCTACATGAGCAAAAAACTTGCGGCTCTTCCTCCGGACGCCCTGACGATCAAACTGTGCGACATGCTCAATAACATGGACGGTACGCGTTCCCGGAGGCAGGCGGAAACCTATGTGGAGATTTTAAGGAGGGTGCGGGAAAAGAAACCCTCCGTCTGGAACGGGACGCATGAGGCCCTGGCGGAGAGGATCATGGAAACCTACCGGCAAAAGATTTTCTAAAGAGTAGTTAGTTTCCCGTTGTTTTCCCATGCCCGGCAGAGCTTGCACCTGCCGGTTTTTTTGATGCCCCGGTTCTTCCTCCCCCCTCATTCCATGAGCACTCCATGGGCGGAGTTCTTCCTGTTACCTTGCTGCCGATGGGACGGCAGCGGCCCCCTCCGTGCGGAGACCGGGAAGAACCAGTCGCCGTCCCGTCACCAAAACATATATACATTAAATAACATTATGGCTATATCTACAAAACCGTTCCACCCGTTGGACGCTGAAAAAAATCGTCGTTATAAGGTAACAAAAAAGGAAGCCCCCAAAATTCCCTGGGCCTATTCGGATGATCTTGAACCCCATTTCTGGGAAGGATACGTTCGTATTTCCGATGACGGAGACTATAGTTTCTCTATCAGTGTTGATGATAATGGATACATCGAAATCGGAGGAGAGCGCGTAGTAGAAGTTACGGGGACTAATTCCTCAACGACTAAAACAGGAAGCAAATACCTCAAAAAAGGGTTTCATTACGTCAGACTTTACCATAAGAATGAGGAAGTTCCGGAGGAAATAGCTCCTTATCCCAATGCAGAACAGTTCGTTCCCAAAATGGGAGACGCTGAATTGGAACTTTGGGAAATTGACGCCCCCAAGAATAATATGAAAGCAGAAGACGCCGCCGCTCTTCTGGCTGCTTACAACGTATATGGGTATGCCAGTCGCAAATCTACCGATGAGGTATATGCTGCCATCGGAGGCTGGCTGAATAAGAAACATACTGGAGGAGACCCGCTCTATCACCATAGTTGCGCTCTCCGTATGAGTATCGGCCTGTCCCGTTTCGGCGTCAGCCTGAACGGCGTTCCCGGCGCAAATAACATTCTGGAGGAAGGAGATAAAACGGTACTCGGGGGCAACGAGCATGTCATCGTTAGTACAGATAGCATGGCTGCTTATATTTCCAGTAAAATTGGGGCTCCTGACTATAGTTCATTTGATGACTATAGCACGCCTCAGCCAGGAGACATTGCTATCTTCCATGTGCCGGGAGAAGGAAGTGTCGGACATATTGGAATGGGATCACAGGAGAATAACTTTACAGAAGGCAGTGGACCGGCTCAAAGGTACTGGCTTCTGTACAGATCAACTCTGGAAGATCCAGAAAAATCTGCATTCAAGTAACCGATATTTATTCCAGTCGGGGTCGGCGATCGCCGGCCCCGCTTTTTGATAAGAACCTGTTTTTTATTTTTTGGAAAAGGTTTACAGTGCGATTATTTTTAAACAAAATCAAAAAAGGAATGTCTTACCCTTTATCATGAATAAAGTATCTCTCCTTTATTGTCTGTTCTTCGGAATATTGGCGCAAATCGGTTGGAGTAATCCACCTCCTTCTTCCATAGCTACGCAGGGGGAAATTGAGCGGGATGGTTTCCTTCGGAGCACGGCTCGCAGTCTGAAAGAAAGCGACATTGTTCTGACTGTCATTATATACAAAGTCATCAAAACGGATAAGGGGACCACGCATTACGCCCGAGTTATTCAATCATTGAGAGGCGATATTCCTGTAGAAGCTCTAGTCAAATGGAGCGGACATGCCAACAAATTGCCTGTGGGTACCCCGGTAAAAACGGAACTGTATTCCGGTTGCATTCCGGTTTATGTCCTGACCTCATCAAAGAACGTCAAAGAACTGGGGAAAGATCCGGAGGACTTCACCCCTGCATCCACCGTATATTCCTCACAGGTTCTGCTGGGGGCTTACGACCTGGGTGATCATGTTGACTATTTTCCGATGACGGAGAGTGACCCGGGCCGTGCCATGAAAAAGCTCCTGCATATCGAACCGGCAAAAATCACCGCCGAATCGGAAGCAGCCCGCTTTAAACCGGAATCCGGCAAGTAACCTGGTTTTCTTCCTTCTCCTTTCTTTTTGATTCAACAGGCGGATATGATTATATCCGCCTTGGTTTTTTTGAAAAAAAGATATAAAAGGGAACATGAACAAGCATGGGGTTTTGGAACGAAACATTTTCTTCATCCTGGTATTCCTGATTGCAGCGGGCACATGGGGCGCCATGGCGGACAGTCCGGATGCTCCGCTCATGGACAGCGAGCAAATCAAAGCTTGCCAGCAGGGGCATATGGAAGTCCTTTCATCCTATCTGGGTTCCGGGAATACGGTGGTCATGGCCTGCTCGTACAAGGCGGAATGGGAGCCGCCCGCTTCCCTAACCGGCAAGGGTATTCTGACTACGTATGCCGTCATTGTCAGGTCGGAACATCAGGATTTTCCTGTGGGAACCAAAGTGAAATGGGTAAATTATATCGAATCCCCCGGTTCTGTTGCCCAGGAAATCATCGACCGCTGGAAGTCACCGGACGGCGAGCTTGTTTATATCATTAACCCCATAAAAGGAAGTGATGGGGAAGGAGAGGACATCGCCAAGGTAAAAAATGACATTCCGGAACTCCTCGACTGTATTAGGTTTTCCATTGCAAATAAGAGTTTTTATAATAATTTACGAGCCATGCTTGATATTCCGGTTCGGAGGGAGCAATGATTCCCATTTCCCTTTCTCCTGGGGGCATTCTTCGTGTGCTTCGCTGAAGGTGCGCAGGGCGTCGGCGGTGTGGGAGCAGACATCATGGAGGGGTTCCGTTTTTTTGAACATGATGGACAAATGGATTATCTATTATTTCTATGGTAAAAATATCTCTCCTTTGTTGTTTTCTATCCGGTCTGCTAGCCGTGGCACTGCATGCTCAAGAGCCTTCCTCCTCCTCTTCTTCTTCTCACTGTGTAGCCACGCAAGAGGAGATTGACAATGACCATGATAACTTCCTTCGCGGAACGGCACGGAAATTACGTCAGAACGACGTTGTTCTGGCGGTTATTCCCTATAAAACCGTAAAAACTGACCAGGGAACGGTGCATTATGCCCGTGTCGTCCAGTCATTGAGGGGAGATATTCCGGTGGAAGCCCTGGTCAAATGGCTCAATCTCTATAGTAAACTGCCTGCGGGCGGTAAACCGGAAACCAAATTGTTGTCCGGCAGTTCGTTCATGTATGTACTGGCCCCTTCAAAGAACGTCAAAGAACTGGGGAAAGATCCGGAAGACTTCACCCCTGCATCCACCGTATATTCCTCACAGGTTCTGCTGGGGGCTTACGACCTGGGTGATCATGTTGACTATTTTCCGATGACGGAGAGTGACCCGGGCCGTGCCATGAAAAAGCTCCTGCATATCGAACCGGCAAAAATCACCGCCGAATCGGAAGCAGCCCGCTTTAAACCGGAATCCGGCAAGTAACCTGGTTTTCTTCCTTCTCCTTTCTTTTTGATTCACCAGGGGCTGTCTCACGAAAAAGAGGCAGCCCCTTCTTCTTTTGCGCCCCCTGCTCATAACCTGATACTTCCCCTTCATTCCACAAGCCCTCCCCGTTTTTTCCGGATGGTTTTAGCATGTGGCCATGCTCAACTTTCTAGGAACTACGGAGAACTTCGCCGTTATCGAAAACATCCCGTATTCGATGACATGGAAGTTTTTTGATGCCTGGACCGGGGAACCGATACCGCTGGACGGCGTTACCTTCTCCGGGCGCATCTTCGTGGGGGAAAACGGGCGCGAACTGGAGCTGGACATCGCCAAGGGTGAAGAGTCCCACCTCCTTGTCGTCGGCTGTTCGGGCCTCCCGGAAGGCCGCTGGCCGTATGAAGTTTTTTGCGTATCGGACGAGGGGCTGCGGGAGCGCATGCTATCGGGCTGCATTGGCGTGATTGGTTCGCTGGAGGCCAAAACTGTTCTGGATGCACGTCCCACGGCGGACCGGACGCTCTCCGTCCGCCTCCCAGGAGACACGGCCCGCGCCCTCAAGCTTGAATGGCTCTCCTCCTCGCTGGCCCAGACTGCCGCCGCTTCCGCCTGGAATGCCTGGGAGAAGACGAAGGAAACCGCCGACAAACTGGAGGAAGCGGACCGGAAACTGGACGGCCTCATGGAAACCACCCAGGAAGCCATGGACCGGCTCGGCCAGGTGGACGGCCTCATGGAAGGCATCCACGCTGAAGTGGAAAGCGCCCACCAGGCCGCCCAAAAAGCGCAGGACATCCTTGAAAGCGGCATCCTGCAAGGGGAAAAGGGAGACACCCCCGTCATCGGGGAAAACGGCCACTGGTGGATTTCCGGCCAGGACACTGGCATCCGGGCGGAGGGCCGGGATGGCCTCACCCCGCATATCGGCGCCAACGGTCACTGGTGGATCGGGGAGGAGGACACGCAGGTCCAGGCGGAAGGGACGGACGGCATGGACGCCGACTTCATCCGCCGCATTTATATTTCTTCCGCGGAGGAACTGCCGGAAGAAGGAGAACGCGGCGTCTTCTACTACATCCCCAGCCCGGACGGCAATTACGACGTGTACGCCTGGGTGGACTTCCCGGACGGGGACTCCGCCTGGACGCCCATCAGTGAATCCACCCTCCAGCAGGCTACCGTCCGCGCCCACGGCACGGTCCGTCTCAGTACGGGCACCATCCTGACGAACGGCGGCATTGTCGGCGTCAATGAGGCCGGGCAGCTTCTGGTGCGTGAAGCCCGGACGGACGTTCCCGGAACAGTCAAGCTCTCCTCCTCCAAGCCTTCCCTGATCTCCCCCGGCCTGGTGGGAGTCAATGCCAGCGGCCAGCTCATCGTGCCGGAGGCCACAATCAACCAGGCGGGAACCATCAAGATCAACAACTCCAAATCAGTCGAACGCGGAGCCCAGGTCCAGACGAACAAGAACAATCTCGCCATGGTCCCCATCGCGGGAAACCGCTCTTACGGAGTCGTCGCCACGGGCACCCAGTTTCCCGTCATCCCTCATGAACGCCCCTACATCGTCTCCCTTCCCATTGCTTCGGATGACACGCGCCTCAATTCCGCCGCCCTCTACGGCACCCTGACCATCAACCTCCACCGCAGGGGATTTCTACGTTATACCTCTGGAGCCAATGCTGAAAACGGACTGGACTTTGCCACGGGCCGCTATCTGTCGCTGGATTACGGCACGGGCCTGGAGTCGGAGGAATACACCTCAACCATCGAGGGGTTGACGGACACCCGCTGCCGCCTGGCCGTCCATCGGTACGGAGACATCGTTTTCCATGACTCCTACGCCACCCCGGACAAGGGCGGCTCCGTCAAGCCCGGCCCCTCCTTCACCATGTCCGGTAAAGGAGTCCTCTCCCTGCTTCCCGCCGCGCCCGGCACGCTGGGAGGCATCAAGGTAGGAACGACGCTCTCCATCGCCAAGGATGGCACGCTCGACATTCAACTGGACACGGAGACCTTCCACGAAGCCAGCCCCCGCCCGGCCAGTTCCGCCGCCACCGCGGCCTGGATCAGAGGGAAGAACTTCGTCTCCCAGTCCGATTTGCAGGGTAAGGGCTTTGTTTCGGAAACCCGCGTCAAGGAACTGCTGGGCGGCTATCAGCCCCGCATGGGCATAGACGACCTCCTCCCCGTTACCCAGGAACAATTTGAAGCCCTTCCTTCCCGGAGTTCCAAAACCCTTTACATCATTTACTGATCCCGCATGAAAATTTCCCATCACTCCATCACCGCCAGGCAGGTCTATGACGCCCGCCTGGGCGAGAACAAGGTAAAGGCCATCTACCGGGGCGACGTGAAAATCTATCCGGACAACGCGGCACGCATCAGCCAGATCAGGCTGGACATCTCCGCCTGGTCGGGCACGCCGGACGGCTCCTTCTGGGAGCAGGCCATCGAGGCCGTCTCCGTCTACGCTTCTACTTCCCGCTACATTAAAATGACGGCGGACCGCACCTACATGGTCGGCAGCACATGGGGGAACTACCCGCTTGCCTCCTACCGAGGAGCGGGACTGTTCGAATTCGCATACAACGAAGGCCCTCTGCTCCAGAACGTCCGTCTGGGGGACAGCGCATCCCTCCAGATCAAACTGCCTTCGCTGAAAAGTTTTTCGATTGGCGGCACGCAGGAGTTCGACCAGCCGGTCAGCCGCGTCTATCCGGCATGCCCTTCCGGCACGGAAGTCCGGGGGTATTTCGGCAAGGGCCAGAAGCGCGTTTCCACGGGCGTGCGCATCGTGATCGTGAGCCTCCCCTCCGGGCAAGTCCTTCTGGACCGCCATCAGCAGCAAAACGGCCACTGCCGGGGCAGCTATGACTGGAACTACGGCTGGGTCGGCTCCGTGGCCGGGGACACGCAGGCCCGGCTGGAGCCCTACCCCCACCAGCCGCGCGGAGGCTGGGGCGGGTACTTTATCTATCCTGCCGCTTCCTGTTCCCTCACTGCCCGCATCATCCAGATCGTCCCGGAAGCCTGAAACTTATTCCCCCCTCCATCTACGATTAACTCCTCACTTTTGATGACCTCTGCCATGCAAATAGCCACCATCCCCGGAGAAACCTATGCCGTTACGGTCACCTCCCCCTGTACGGTCTGTGCCGTCATGCCCAAATCCTCTCCCCTTCTTTTGATTACCATTGAGAACCCCGGCCAGTATCTCGTTGTGGCTCCCACCACAGCCCTGTACATCGACGACGATTCCGCACTTGTCACCCGGTCTTTTAAGTCCGCCCCCGTGGGGATGTTTTCCCGCAAGGTTCCCTCCGGGGGCGCCATCGGCCAGGAATCCATCGAACTTTCCCTGGCTCCGGACGGCCCCAGGGACAACCTCAACTCCTGCGGCTTCGCGTTCGCCGTGGAAGAAGCAGGCATTCTCCGCTCCATCGCCATTGAAGGCCGCACGGGCTACGAATTCCACAAGAATCCAGTGTGGATGAAGCTCTGGCGCGCCGTTCCGGGGGCGGTTCCGGTGTGGCTGGCTGTTTCCCTGAACTCCGTCATCCAGCAAAACGACGCCCTCAACACCTGGGACTTTGAAGAAGGAGTGCCGCTCCGTGCCGGAGACCGCCTCGTTGCCACCACCCACCGGGAGGAGGGGAAGGAGAGCCGGGAGTTTTCCGTGGACGGGACGGACGACAAGCTTCTTGCCCGCGTGTGCGCCATCCCCGCCACAGAAGGTATCGGCTGCCTGGATGATTCCGGCAGCGTCGCCTGGAATTACCTTCCATCGGGAACCATCACCCTATCCAGGGAAGCCAACCTGGCGGATTACGCGCAGGTGGCCGTTCTTGATGAGTCCGTATTCGGCTCCACCCGCAAACGCCCCCAGACACTTTATGTCCTCCGGGCGGCCTCATCCCCTTCCAACTACCCGTAACCGCTAACCAAAACCATATAACACCATGGCTTCAACAACAACAAAACTCTATTTGGGCTCCACCCTCCTCGTGGACCTGACGGCCTTTGCCCTGGCAAGCAGCCTCACGGCTCACGCGGACAACGGTTCCATCCATGTGACTGACGGGGAACGTTCTTCCTGGAACGCCAAGCTCGACGCTTCGGCCCTGGCTTCATACGTCCAGTCAAGCACCCTCACAACCACCCTTGCTTCTTACGCCACGCAGGACTGGGTAACGCAACAAATCGCGGCAAAATCCCATATCCGCATTACGCCGGTGGAAACACTTCCCGCCGAAGGCGTACCGGATGTCATTTATCTGGTTCCCCCTGCCGGTGCGGGAGACTCCCATCTCCGGGAGCAATACGTCTACCTGAACGGAGAGTGGATCAAGGTGGGGGACACAGGAGTTTCCCTGGACGGCTACGCCACCGAGTCGTGGGTGAAGGGCCAGCTTGAACCCTACGCCAAATCTTCCGACGTGACGGACTCCATCGCCACGGCAAAGGAGGACGCCGTTTCGGAGGCTGCCACCCATGCCGAGGGCATCTACGCCAAAATCACCTCCATCACTCAGAGCGCCTATAACGCCCTGGCGGCAAAGGACATTCACACCCTCTACGCCATTACCGACTAACGATACTCCCTTTCCCCCCTTCCATGATCCGTGAACTCAAACTGGGAGACATCCCCCTGCTGCAACTCGCCTCCGGCATCACCGCTTCAGAGCCGGGTCTCGTCTCCGGCCAGCAGGTTGTTTCCTATGTCGAGGGGAGGCTTTCCTCCCTCGGCACCGGAACATGGAATGGGGGCACCGTTTCCAACGCCACCACCTTTGACGCCCCTGTCTGCATCAACTACGGAAACTGGCTGACTTACGGCAACTCCTCTATCCCGTGGTCTTCCATCCCTGCCGCCGCCGCGCCCAGCAAGCGCCAGATTGAGAGCTACACAAGCGCGGCTGCTCTCGCGCGTCCGGCCACCGGCCAAATCGGACAGGTTCTCCACCTTACCGCCAGCGGTCCCGCCTGGACGGATCTTCAACCCTCCGGAAGCACATCTTCTGCCAGGCCCAGCGTTCACCAGAACAGTCTTTTTCTGCTTACGGACTGGCACAGGTCGGAGAGCCTGCCTCCCGGATGGTACAAAGTGGAACTCGTTCTTTTTGCTTCCAGGGCTGCCACGACTCTCGACTTGCTTGACTCGCAGGCCGTCCAAACAGGCCGCGTCAAAAACGTGATGGGCATGGCGTGGCACAACGAGTCCATCCCTTACCTCTCCCTGACGGGGACCTCCTGGCTTGGCTACCAGGGCTCCCCGCAAGAGGGCATCTTCGCCTGCGTCCTTCAGATGAGCTTCTTGTATGAGCACATCCCGGGTGAGGCGGCATGGATGGGCTCCGGCCTGATTGAGGGCAAGGCCGGATGGATAAACGGCTCCCTGCGCTACACCTCAATCCAGAAACCGGAGGAAGTACACAATGTCACTACCCTTCTTCCGGACGACCCTCCCACGGAACCTCCTACGGAAGGTCCTACCGATCCTCCTACGGAAGGCCCCACCGAAATACCTACCGAAATACCTACGGAAGTACCCTCGGAAGTACCCTCGGAAATGCCGGAAGGCTTCTCCCATAATCTTCTTCACCCAGCCACTGACGCGCCATGATTTACCTGCATTATTTCACTTACCGCGGCCACGCCGACCTGCTGACCTGGACGTGCCGTGCCACCCTGGAAACCCTTGCCCATTCCCCTTATGTCCTTGGCAGGGATATTTCCATCGTTGTCGTTGACGATGCCAGCAATCCGTGTCCGGAAGCAGCCGTCTCGGAACTCAAGGCCATGGGTGCAACCTACCGCACCTCCACCTTTAAACGCAGAGGCAACCTCAACGGCCAGGACTGCATCATGGGGATTCTTTCCGAATTCAAACGCTCCATGCGCCGCAAAAAGGATATTGCCGTCAAGCTGGACTGCGACACATTGCTCCTCGGCACCACCTGGCTGGAACAATTCGTGAAGGACAGCTCCGCCCTCGTCACCGGCGCGGATGACCGGGGGTGCATTTACGGCATGTGCTATGGGCTCAAGGCCGTCCTCATAGACACCCTCATCGACCTCTTCACTCGTTGCCCCGTCGGGGACCGGTCTCAGGAAGACATCTACCTCGGCTACCGCGCCCGCAGGCTTGCCCAATCCCTTTCCGGGGACGGAATCTTCCTGCCCATCCCCATCTGGCTCAACAGTCCGGACACTCCCGGCGACAACGGCCCCCACGGCCAGCTCATCATCTACAACTGGTCGCGCGGCCTGGACATCGCCCCTCTCTATACAGGCTTCCAAGTCATCAACGTCTGTAACGGCATGCACCAGGGCAAAACCGCCATGGCGGATGTGCGGAAGCTGGTTGAGCGCCTCGTCTCCGGCAAATTCTCCGGTTCCTGATCCCATCTCCACCTGTCTTTGACCATGAAAATTGCGACGCTTACCGGCCACTCCTACGCCATTACCGCTTCCCGGCCCTGCACGGTTTCCGCCGTAGCGGGGGACGGTTCCCTCATCCCGCTGCTCTCCATCACCGTTCCCGGCCAGTACGTGCTGGTGGCCCCTTCCACCATGCTGGACATCAACGAGGATCACACTCTGGTGACTCCCATGAAGGGCCGCACCGGCATCACGGGGGGATTGCTCCAGGCCTCTCTGGGCATGCTGCAATCCCATTTTGAGGATAACTACATTCACGTCAACCGGGGAGACCGCAACAAATGGGACGACACGATCAGCTCACAGAATTTCGCCGACCATAAATACAACATGGACCTCCACCTCTATTCAGAAGAACACGCGTCCCTCAAGCAGCTCCTCGCAAACAAGGATGCCCTTCTGGCCCTCCTCAACCCGGACCAGACGCAAACGGCCTGACCTCTCCCTTTCCCCTTCTCCTGATTAACCCAAACCAAAAACAAAACCATGAATAATGCAACCAATACATGCAACCACCACACGGAAGAAATCGCCCACGCGATTTACAGCCAGCACCACAACGAACTCAATCCCGGCATTCCGCCGGACTGGGACGCCTTGCCTGAAAAAGAAAAACAGGCATGGCGCAAGGTTGCGGGCAATATCCTGCCCACGCTCGGGCAGCACGCCTTGGGCGACCTTCTGGCTTACGCCAAAAGGAAAATAAAAGAATCCTCCTCTACAGGGAAAAAAATCCTCTGGGGCCTTGTCAGCGCCGCCGTCCTGGCCGCCTTGAGCTGGCTGGCCTCCCTCGGGCTTACTTCCTGCGGTCACACGGTGGATATTTCCCAAGAAGGAGCCGCCATTTGCAAAGACGGAACCTGCCTGATCGTCAAGGACGGCCACGTCATCTTCAGGCCCGCGCCGGAAAAGGCTTCCCCCCGGGAGGAAGAAACTGCCGTCATCCGCCAGCAGAAATAATAACCTCCGAACCCAAATAACCGCCGCGATATGTGCCAGCCCTACGATTGGATTATCCGCCTCGTCAACACCCTCAAAGTCGTCTTTGCGACCAAGGACGGCGTGTTCGCTGTTCTTATTGCCGTGATGCTCGTGAGCATGGGCGTCCTCTACCACGACATGCGCCAGTACATGACCGAGCAAACCCGCGCCCAGGTGGAAACCGTCCGCGTGCTCACAGAACTCAAGGCGGAAATCTCCTCACTCAAACAAGCAGCCAAATAACCATGACCTCGACAGAACAAAAAATCGCCGCCCAGATCCTCTATCTGGAGGACAACCGCGCCACCGGGCCGGACTCGCTGCGCGTCACCCGCCTCCCCGCCGCCGACAAGGGCGGCGACTGGGAGATCTGCGGCATCTGCGACGGCATCGAACCCGTCGTATTCCGCCATCTCAAGTCCTTGCTTGACGCCGGGAAAAAGGAAAAAGCCTGGGAAGCCTCCCTCCAGTACGTACTGGACAACACGCAGGCCGTCCGCACCTGGTTCGGGGCGCAGGACTGCCCCGCCGTGGAATTCTTCCTGCGCGACTTCTTCTTCAATGCGGGGGTCAAATCCGCCTCGCTTGCCGTCCAGCGGGCCGTCAACGCCCGCAACGGCTCATTAAAGGAAGACGGTATCGCAGGCCCCGCCACGCGTTCCGCGTTCCAGGCGGCTCTCACCGCCAATGGGGAAACCGTCATGCTGATGCTCCTCCATCGTTTCCGTGAACAGCACTACCGTTCCTGCAAGCAATGGGGCGCCTTCGGCAAGGGCTGGATCAACCGCCTGGACGCCGCCGCGAGCTTCGCTGCCGGTCTTCTCCGCTAACCATATCGTTCCCGCCATGGCTACCGGAGCTCTCATCGCTGGCACTCTCGCCTCCATCGGTTCGTCTTTCTACCAACAAAAAAAGGCGGCTAAGGAACAAAAGCAGGCGGCGGCAGCCATGGCCTCGGCCATGGAAAAACAACCCACCGTCCAGGCTGCGGACATAGCCGCCCAGCAAACGCAGGACACCCGGGAACAAAGCGATCAGGCCGTCAACACGGCGGCTAAACGCCGCTTCTCGCTGAACCGCACCGTCAATCCCTCCGCCGCGTCCTCCCTGATGGGAGGGCGCAAGACGCTGGGCTGATATACCACCAAGCATTCCCTGCATCCTCATGGTCCGTCCCAACACACGCCTTGCCGCCCGCTACATCGACACCGCAGAAGCCCTCCTTGGCGACATGAGGGGGTACAGCGGAGACTGGGACTGGCTGCGCAAGCACATCATGCCCCGCACCCAGGCCGGGGCGGACCGTGAGGAACGACCGTCCCCCACCGCCAAGCGGCTGCATTCTACTGTCGCGATCAAATCCCTGCGCATCCTGACGGGCGCGCACATCATGTACATTACCCCGTCCAACCAGCGCTGGTTCTCCCTTCAGAGCGGGCTTCGCGGAAAGGAGAAATCCTCACGCGTGGATGAATGGTTTGCGGAATCCACGGAAATCATGTTTGCGGAGCTGGGACGCTCCAACTTCTACACGGAAATCCATGAAACATTTTTAGACCGCTGCCTGACGGGAACCGGGTGCCTCTTCTGTGATACTTTACCGGATGGCCGGTTGAACTTCCGGCATATCCCCTCCGGCACGTATGCCATCGCGGAGGGGGAAAACGGCCAGGTCAACACGCTCGTGCGCCAGTTCAAGCTCACACCCCACCAGGCGGCGGAAAAGTTCGGCTACAAAAAACTCCCGGAAAGCGTCCGCAAGGACTTTGACGCCCCCCGGAAGCGCTTCACCATGCGGCATGAATTCCTCCACCTGGTCTTCCCCCGGCAGAACTGCGACTTCGGGCATGATCTCGTGAATGCCAAGCGCATGAAATGGGCCTCCGTCTACCTCGCCTGGGGAGTGGAAAAACAAGTCATCCGGGAGGAGGGCTACAACGAATTTCCTTTTCTTGTTACTCGTTTTTTGCGCTATGGCGACGGCCCCTACGGCTACGCTCCCGGCCTGGATGTCATGGAGGAAATCACCGCTACCCTCAAGCTGGAACGCGTCATGGACGTACTGGCGGAAGTGGCCGCTTTCCCGCGGATTATTCAACTGGCCGAACAGGTCGGGGAAGTAGACTTGCGGGCAGGGGGCGTCACCACCGTCAAGGCGCAGGCGGCCCGTGAAAAACTCCCCCGCGAATGGGCTACTTCGGGCCGTTACGATGTCGGCAAAGACCGCATTGCCGACAAGGAGGAAAAAATCCGGGAGGCCTTCTTTGTGGACATGCTGATGCCTCTAGCCAACGTGGATCGGCAGATGACGGCAACCGAGATTAACGCCCGCCAGGAAGAGCGCGTCCTCTCCTTCTCCCCCTCCCTGACCCTCTTTGTAAGCGACTGCAATGTTCTCATGCACCGCATCTTCTCCATCCTGTTCAGGCAGGGCAAATTCCCCAAGGACGACGTACCCGCGGAACTCATCGTGCCGGACATGGGAGGGAGTGAAAACTATGAAATTGAAATCCCCAACGTCCAGTACCTCGGACGCATCTCCCAAGCCATCGCCAACGCCCAGCAGCAGGGACTCGAATACTTCATGCAGGTGGCTTTGAACTACACGCAGATTACCAAAGACACCTCGATGATCGAATACGTCAACCCGAGAA
>ERZ772991.958-NODE-958-length-30018-cov-6.485999_pt1 | contig 30018 bp, 23 predicted proteins | sample MGYA00511128_ERZ772991 | MGnify/ENA primary metagenome ERZ772991 (study PRJEB29015, sample SAMEA2737655) | human gut metagenome | biome: human gut; feature: human-associated habitat; material: faeces | place: China | collected 2012 ... | reverse complement strand
CAGACGTGAGACAGGGACTGCAGGATTCGGATTCTAAGGTGGCAGATATGCTGCGCCGTTCCGGAAAGCCGGTTGTTTTAGTTGTCAACAAAGTGGACAGTTTTGAAAAATTTATGCCGGATGTGTATGAGTTTTATAATCTGGGTATCGGGGATCCGTATCCGATTTCTGCATCCTCCATGTTAGGACTTGGAGATATGCTTGACGAGGTGGTAAAGAATTTCCCGGAATACAACAAAGATGAGGCGGAAGATGAGAGACCGAAGGTTGCGATCATCGGAAAACCAAATGTTGGAAAGTCATCCCTGATCAATAAACTTGCACAGGAGGACCGCGTGATCGTGTCCGATATTGCAGGTACGACCCGTGATGCAATCGATACGGATATCCGGTACAACGGAAAGGAATATGTGTTTATCGATACAGCAGGACTGCGCCGTAAGAATAAGATCAAGGAAGAAATCGAGCGTTATAGTATCATCCGTGCCGTGACGGCAGTGGAGCGCGCCGATGTGTGTATCATTGTGATCGATGCGACCGAGGGTGTGACCGAACAGGATGCAAAAATCGCAGGAATCGCTCATGAGCGTGGAAAGGGTATCATTATCGCAGTCAATAAATGGGATGCCATTGAAAAAGATGATAAGACAATCTACCGCCATACGGAGAAAATCCGTCAGATTTTAAGCTTTATGCCATATGCAGAAATTTTATTTATCTCTGCAAAATCAGGACAGCGTTTAAACAAACTGTTTGACATGATCGACCTTGTCATTGAGAATAACAGCATGCGTGTTGCAACCGGTGTCTTAAATGAGATCGTTGCGGAGGCAGTAGCAATGCAGCAGCCGCCTTCAGACAAAGGAAAACGTCTGAAAATCTACTATACCACACAGGTTGCGGTAAAGCCGCCAACGTTTGTTATTTTTGTCAACGACAAAGAATTGATGCATTTTTCTTATACCCGTTATCTGGAAAACCGTATCCGTGATACATTTGGATTCCGTGGAACGGCGTTAAAATTTATCATTCGTGAGAGGAAGGAAGAACAGTAATGCTTGGGGCAAGAGTCATAGCAGTGGCAGTGGGGTATTGTTTTGGGTTATTCCAGACAGGATATATTTATGGAGAAAAGCACGGCGTGGATATCAGAACACAGGGCAGCGGCAATGCGGGAACGACAAATACGCTGCGCGTGTTAGGCTGGAAGGCTGGATTAATCACTTTTCTGGGTGATCTGTTTAAAGCGATTTTTGCAGTGCTTCTGATCCGTTTCATTTTTATCGGAAAATATCCGGATGCGGTCAAGATCTTAGAACTTTACGCAGGGTTCGGAGCAGTTTTGGGACACAACTTCCCATTTTATCTGAAATTTAAGGGTGGAAAAGGGATTGCATGTACGTCCGGTATGATCCTTGCAGTGTGTCCGCTTGCAGCGCCAATCTGCCTGATACTGTTTATTGGATCAATCGCGATTACAAGATATGTATCGTTAGGTTCTATCCTTGTTGTGACAAGTTATCTGATCCAGGTACTGATATTTGGCCACATGGGATATCTTCATGTGGATACGGCATATCTGCCGGAATTTTACATTGTCAGTGCATGTTTTACAGCGATGGCATTATGGAGACACAAAGCCAATATTAAGCGTCTGCTTACTGGAACAGAAAACAAATTTGGAATGAAAAAGAATCAGGAGGAATGACAGAATGGCAAAGACAGCCGTTATTGGTGCAGGAAGCTGGGGTACGGCACTTTCTCTGGTATTACATACAAATGGAAACGATGTGACAGTCTGGTCGATCGTGGAGCAGGAAGTACAGATGCTCCGTGAAAAACACGAGCATGTGGATAAACTTCCGGGAGTGAAATTACCGGAAGATATTACATTTACCACAGATTTAAAAGAGGCGATCGAAGGAAAAGATTATCTGATCCTTGCGGTGCCGTCTGTTTTTACGAGAAGCACGGCAAAATCTATGGCACCTTTTGTAAAAAAGGGACAGGTGATCGTCTGTGTGGCAAAAGGTATTGAGGAAAATACCCTGATGACACTTTCTGATATCGTGGAGCAGGAAATTCCTGCTGCTGATGTGGCAGTGATGTGCGGACCGAGCCATGCAGAGGAAGTTGGAATCGGACTCCCGACCACAGTCGTTGCGGGTGCAAGAAAGAAGTCTGTGGCTGAGGGTGTGCAGGATATTTTCATGAATGAAGTATTCCGTGTATACACAAGTCCTGACGTCCTTGGAATGGAACTTGGCGGATCTTTAAAAAATGTGATCGCACTTGCAGCAGGTATGGCGGACGGACTTGGATACGGAGATAATACCAAGGCAGCGTTGATCACACGCGGTATATCTGAAATCAGCAGACTTGCAATTAAGATGGGGGCAAATGCAGAAACATTGAGCGGTCTGACCGGTATTGGTGATCTGATCGTAACCTGCGAGAGCAAACATTCCAGAAACCGCAAAGCCGGCATGCTGATGGGACAGGGATATACGATGAAGCAGGCGATGGATGAGGTAAAGATGGTCGTTGAGGGTGTTTACTCTGCAAAAGCAGCAATCGCGCTTGCAAGAAAGTATGAAGTGGCTATGCCGATCATCGAGGAGATCAATCACGTTCTGTTTGATGATAAACCGGCAAAAGACGCAGTGCGCGAGCTGATGCTGCGTGACCGCAGAGAAGAACACAGCAGCTTAGAGTGGGAAGAATAGGCAGGAGTAAAAATGGAACAGCAGACGATCAGAATTAAATATCATTCAAATGAAATAGAAAAACTTACCTATATTGACGGAAAGAGTGACTGGATCGATCTTCGCTCAGCAGAACACGTTGTATTAAAAAAAGGCGAATTTAAATTGATTAAACTTGGCGTGTCCATGCAGCTTCCGGCAGGATATGAGGCAGTTATTGTACCGAGAAGTTCTACCTACAAGAATTTTGGAATCATTCAGACAAACCACATGGGTGTTGTAGATGAAAGCTACTGCGGAGATGATGATGTGTGGATGATGCCGGCACTTGCAATGCGTGACACGGAGATCAATGTCAATGACCGCATCTGCCAGTTCCGCATCCAGAAACATCAGCCGGTCATCCGTTTTGAGGAGACAGATACACTTGGCAATGAAAACCGCGGCGGTATCGGAAGCACCGGAAGAGCGTAAATTATGATATATATATTTTGTGCCTTATACCATGAGGCAGAACCACTGATTCGTGAATATGGATTGAAGAAAAAGACAGATGAAACTTGTTTTCCTGTCTTTTTTTCTGAGGAAGAAAATATTCTTCTTACGGTAACGGGATGCGGAATGAACGCAGCGACGGCGGCCGTGGCGAGAATCTGTACGAAAAGAACTCCACAGCCGGCGGATTTTCTGGTCAATATCGGTACTTGCGCAAAAGTTTCTTACTCAAAAGGATCCGGTCAAACTTGTAGAAATGTATCGGAAAAAGAAACCGCAGCCGGAGATGGTCTACATTCTTCTGACAAGAGAAAAACAGTACAGGAACAGTCAGTAAAGGCAGGAGAAGTGTATCTGTGCAAAAAGATCATGGAGCATGTGACAGGGCGTACATTTTATCCGGATATTTTATACAGACATCCTTTTGAGGAAGCTGAAATTGTGACAGGTGCAATGCTTTATCATACAGAAAACAAAACAGAGTTAATCCCAAAATACGAAACGGCCATAAAAAATAGTGTGGCAGACGGTTTTCTTTATGATATGGAGGCCTCTTCCATATATCAGGCGGGAGCATATTTTTTCGGCCCGCATCAGATGTCTTTTTTAAAAGTTGTGACAGACGAGGGAAATGTGCAGGAATTGTCTGCAGAAATGCTGAAACAGGGCATTGCGGGCGCAGTTCCCGGAATCCGGAGTTACCTGGATGAACTGAGGAAGATCGACGGGATAAAAAAGCTGCAGAACAAAAAAGCGATGGGGGAAGTATCGGAGCTTGCACAGAAGTTAAATGAGGATATGCACTGTTCGGCTGTGATGCAGGCCGCAGTAATGCAGCATCTGAAATATGCAGTACTTGCCGGAATTGATTATCAGGGAATCATAGAAGAAATGTATCAGGCGGGGGAGCTGCCCTGTAAAGATAAAAGAGAGGGGAAACGCTGCTTTGAAGAGTTTGGACGAAAATTATTATAATCCGTTTTTTTCTCATATTTATGTGGAAGAAGAAATAGCAGAACATCCGCGGGTAAAGCAAATCTTAGCGTGTTTTATGAAAGCAGAGATTGTGTATATCAGACATTACAAAGATGTATTCTGCAGACGCAGACAGGACTATGAAGAACAACATCATGCGCAGAACCTGATCCTGGCAAAAAAGACAGGCAGTCTGATCTATCAGGGGGCACCGGTGTGCCAGAATTTTGGAAATACTTATTTTTATTATACATCCTGTATGATGAACTGCATCTATGACTGTGAATACTGCTATTTAAAAGGAATGTATCCCTCCGCGAATATCGTAATTTTTGTAAATATCGAAGATATTTTTGAAGAACTTCACCGGATGCTTTCAGAACATCCGGTTTATCTGTGTGTGTCCTATGATACAGATCTGCTTGCATTTGAGACAATGACCGGTTATGTCAGGGAGTGGGAGCATTTTGTTCTGGAAGAAAATAAAAGATCTACATATCCGCTTAAGATCGAAATCCGTACAAAGTCGGCGAATGTGAAGCTCTTTGACGATCTGATACCCGATAAAAATATAATCTATGCGTTTACACTTTCGCCGCAGCAGATCACAAAACAGTATGAGCATAATACGCCATCACTTTTGCAGCGTGTCCGCTGTGTGGCAGATGCGGTAAAAAAAGGATTCCCGGTGCGACTGTGTTTTGATCCGATGATTTACTGCCCGGACTGGGAAAAAGAGTACCATGAAATGTTAGAACTTGTCACAAAAGAAGTTCCAATGGATCAGATCTTTGATGTCAGTGTCGGCTCTTTCCGTGTATCGCAGGATTATCTGAAAAAAATGCGGAAAAACGAGCCGTATTCTGCAGTAGTGCAGTTCCCATTTCAGAATGACGGCGGGGTTTATCATTATGGAAAAGAGCTGACAGAACAGATGGAGAGATTTCTGATCAGACAGCTTTTAGAGTATGTGCCGGAAGAGAAGATCTTCCGGTGGGAGTCGTGAGAGGAAAACAGCTATGACACAGAAATATACAGCCATCGTAACGGGTGCCTCGTCTGGTATCGGACGCGCTATCAGTGGAAAATTAGGTGTGCTCGGATATGAAGTATTTGGGATCGGGCGCAGATTTGATACGGAAGAGGATAGAGACATTGCCGGAGTACTTCAGTGTGAAAATGATTTGAAAAATGCCATATTTCATCCAATCATCTGTGACCTCACCGATACGGATAAACTGTGCGCTATCGTGAAACAGGTCACATCGGAGCACACGGTAAAAGTCCTTGTCAATAATGCCGGTGCAGCTTACTATGGTCTGCACGAGGAACTGAATCCCAAAAAGATACAGGAAATGGTCCGTGTGAACTTAGAAGCACCGTTGATCTTAACCCAGCAATTATTACGGACGCTGAAAAAAAACGGCGGTTACATTATCAATATTTCATCTGTTACGGCAAAACAGCCGAGTCCGCACGGCTGTGCTTATGCGGCAACCAAAGCAGGACTTGCATCGTTTTCGTCAAGCCTGTTTGATGAGGCAAGAAAATACGGCGTCAAAGTGACGGCGGTTTACCCGGATATGACGGAGACAAATCTGTACCGGAACGCGGACTTTACGGTGGGAGAAGAAAAAGAATCTTATCTTACCCCGGAAGAAGTAGCAGAAGCAGTGGAATATGTGCTGACGCAGCGTGAAGGTATTGTAATCCCGGAACTGGTATTAAGACCGCAGTTTCACCGGATCCGTAAAAAGAAATGATTTCAGCGGAACATAAAATAAACCTTTTATAAAAAAAGAGGAACGTCTGTATCCGTCAATCTGTACAGTTTTTGATGGAAAAGCCGTCAGTTTGACGAAAAGATGGAAAAGATGCACAGAGCACTGTGACATCCTACAAGAAAAAACAAAATTCTTTGTGTAGGAGGCATATGGTGCTTTTTGCATCTTTTTTGTATAGTATAGTTATCAAATAACGAAACACAAATATCAGGAGGTATTTAGACCAATGGCAAGTTTATCATTAAAAAACATTTGCAAAGTTTATCCAAACGGTTTTGAGGCTGTTAAGGATTTCAACCTTGAAGTAGAAGATCAGGAGTTCATCATTTTCGTAGGACCATCCGGATGTGGTAAATCTACTACACTTCGTATGATCGCCGGACTTGAGGAGATTTCCTCTGGTGAGTTCTATATCGACGGAAAGCTCATGAACGATGTTGAGCCAAAAGACAGAGATATCGCAATGGTATTCCAGAACTACGCTCTGTATCCTCATATGACCGTTTTCGATAACATGGCATTCGGATTAAAATTAAGAAAAGTTCCTAAGGATGAAATCAAGAGAAAAGTTGAAGAAGCAGCTAAGATTCTTGACCTTGAGAAATTATTAGACCGTAAACCAAAGGCTTTATCCGGTGGACAGAGACAGCGTGTTGCTATGGGACGTGCCATCGTTCGTAATCCTAAGGTATTCCTTATGGATGAGCCGTTATCCAACCTGGATGCAAAACTTCGTGTACAGATGCGTTCTGAGATCGCTTCTTTACATAACAGATTAAAAGCAACTATCATCTATGTAACACATGATCAGACCGAGGCTATGACACTTGGTACCAGAATCGTTGTATTAAAAGATGGTGTTATCATGCAGGTTGATTCTCCGCAGAAATTATACAATGAGCCGAACAACTTATTCGTTGCAGGATTCATTGGTTCTCCGCAGATGAACTTCATCGATACAAAATGTAAAGTTGAGGGAGACAAAGTTTCTCTTACATTCGATAACACAACAATCGTATTACCACCAGCAAAAGCAAAGAAACTTGCAGATGCAGGATGCAACGGAAAGACAGTTGTTATGGGTATCAGACCAGAGGATATTGGAGATTCCGAGATTGAGATCGAAGCACACCAAGATTGCGCATTCGAGGCTGATGTAACAGGATACGAGTTATTAGGTTCTGAGGTATTATTATACTTCAAAGTAGCAGGCACAAGCATGACTGCAAAAGTTGATTCCAGAACAACAGCACGTATGGGAGATCACATCAAACTTGCTATTGATCCTGAGAAGATTCATGTTTTCGACAAAGAAACAGAATTGACAATTACCAACTAATTCGGTAAAATTAAACAGAACATCATTTAAAATAAAACTGGGTACAGTGATGTACCCAGTTTTTGTTCGTCAGTAAGGATGAAATTATAGATCGGATGATGGGTGGAACTAGACGAAGGGGAGATATCGGAAAGGAAATAGATTATGATTTCAAACCATAAAATACAGACAGCACTTGATGAGATAAAGGATATATCGAGAATTGATCTTGCACTTTACACGGAAAAAGGAAAGCCGGTTGCAGCAACATTTGAGCCGGAGGGAGATTTAGAAGGTGCAATCACATCTTTTGCAGATTCCATGGCTGAGAGCCAGATGCTCTCAGGATATCATTTTTTTAAGGTGATCGCTGATGGAGAGATAGAATATATTCTGCTGACCAAATCACAGGCAGAGGATGCTTATATGGTGGGACGCCTTGCAGTCTGCCAGATCAGAAACCTTGCGGCTGCCTACATGGAGCAGTTCGACCGCAACAATTTCATGCAGAATATTCTGCTTGGAAATATGTTGGTCGTAGATATGTACAATAAGGCGCAGAAACTTCATATCGAGCAGGCGGAGCGTGTGGTTTATGTGATCGATTTAGAAGATAAGAAAGATTCCACCGCAGTGGAGCTTGTGAAAAATCTCTTTGCAACCAAGATGCGTGATTATGTGACAGAAGTGGACGAGCAGAGCATCGTCCTGATCAAGGATGTTCGCGACGTGAAGAATGAAGATGAATTACAGAAATTGGCCGATATGATTGTGGACAATATGCATACCGAGGCAATGGTGCGCGTGAGGGTCGGCTACGGCAATCAGGTGAATAATCTGCCGGATATTGCAAAATCCTATCAGGAGGCAAAGATGGCGCTTGAGGTTGGAAAGATTTTCTATGCAGAAAAAGAGACGATCGCATATCGTTATCTTGGTATCGGGCGTCTGATCTACCAGCTTCCGATGAGTCTCTGTGAGATGTTTATTCATGAGGTGTTTGGGGATGAGATCCCGGATATTTTTAATGAAGAGACAACGACGACGATTCAGAAGTTTTTTGAAAACAATCTGAACATTTCAGAGACAGCCAGACAGCTTTATGTGCACAGAAATACTTTAGTGTACCGTCTGGAGCGATTAGAGAAAATCATTGGACTTGATATCCGTAAATTTGACGATGCGATGACGTTTAAACTTGCACTGATGGTTATTTCTCATATGCGGTATGCGAGACGTCAGGATACGGATCAGAGATAGCAATTCAGTATAAAAGTAATAGATTTAGCAGGAAAGGGAAAAAAGAAATGGCAAAGACAGGCGGCTATGACGAGAGCAGTATTTCCGTTCTCGAAGGGCTTGAGGCGGTAAGAAAAAGACCGGGAATGTATATCGGAAGTGTTTCGCGCAAAGGATTGAATCACCTGATCTACGAGATTGTGGACAATGCAGTGGATGAACATCTTGCGGGAGCCTGCGATACGATCCGTGTAACATTAGAAGCGGATGGTTCCTGTACCGTTGAGGATAACGGACGAGGCGTTCCGGTCGGCATGCATGCAAAGGGAGTTTCAGCTGCGCGTATTGTTTATACGACGCTGCATGCAGGAGGAAAGTTTGATGATTCCGCTTATAAGACCAGTGGAGGACTGCATGGAGTAGGTTCGTCTGTTGTAAATGCATTGTCGACACATATGGATGTCTGGATCAGCAGGGATGGTTACATTCATCACGATGGTTATGAGCGTGGTATTCCGGTGGTGGAACTGGAAAACGGGCTTCTTCCGACCATTGGAAAAACGAAAAAAACCGGTACGAAGGTCAATTTTCTTCCGGATCCTGAGATTTTTGAAAAGACCAGATTCAAAGAGGACGAAGTAAAAAGCCGTATGCATGAGACAGCATACTTGAACCCGGCACTGACGATTATTTATGAGGATAAACGTGGACCGGAAGTGGAACATATTGTATATCATGAGGAAGAGGGGATCATTGGTTTTGTCAAGGATCTGAACAAAAAGAACGAGGTGCTTCACGATGTGGTGTATTTTAAGGGCGAGCAGGACGGAATCACGGTTGAGGCAGCATTCCAGTATACCAATGAGTTCCATGAGAATATTTTAGGATTCTGCAACAATATTTTTAATGCGGAGGGTGGTACGCATATCACGGGATTTAAGACGGTGTTTACCACAGTCATCAATTCCTATGCGAGAGAACTTGGCATTTTAAAGGAAAAGGATTCTAATTTTACGGGAGCGGATGTCCGTAATGGTATGACGGCGATCGTTTCCATCAAACACCCGGATCCACGTTTTGAGGGACAGACCAAGACGAAACTGGACAATCAGGATGCAGCGCGTGTCACGGCAAAAGTGACCGGGGATGAGATACAGCTTTATTTTGACAAAAATTTAGAGGTATTAAAGACCGTGATCTCCTGCGCGGAGAAAGCGGCAAAGATCCGCAAGACCGAGGAGCGTGCAAAGACGAATCTTCTGACAAAACAGAAATTCTCTTTTGATTCCAACGGAAAGCTTGCCAACTGTGAGAGCAGGGACGCGTCGATCTGTGAGATATTTATCGTCGAGGGAGATTCCGCGGGAGGTTCTGCAAAGACGGCGCGTGACCGTAATTTTCAGGCAATCCTGCCGATCCGTGGTAAGATTTTAAATGTTGAGAAAGCAAGTATTGACAAGGTGCTTGCAAATGCAGAGATCAAGACGATGATCAATGCATTTGGATGTGGTTTTTCCGAAGGATACGGCAATGATTTTGACATCACGAAACTGCGCTATGACAAAATCATCATCATGGCAGATGCCGACGTCGATGGAGCACATATTTCCACACTGCTTCTGACACTGTTTTATCGTTTCATGCCGGAATTGATCTATGAGGGACATGTCTATGTGGCGATGCCGCCGTTATACAAAGCCATCCCGTCTAAGGGCGAGGAAGAGTACCTTTACGACGATGCAGCATTGGAGCGTTACCGCAAAAACCATAAGAGTAATTTTACCCTGCAGCGATATAAAGGTCTCGGTGAGATGGATGCGGAACAGCTCTGGGAGACGACATTGAATCCGGAAACGAGGATCTTAAAACGTATTGAGATCGAAGATGGACGTATGGCGTCCGATATCACGGAACTTTTGATGGGAAATGATGTGCCGCCGCGCAAGATGTTTATTTATGAACATGCAAAAGACGCAGCACTTGATATCTGATAGAGATGTGGGTGTTACTGGAACGACTGGCAGGGAGCAGACAGTAACATGTGGGCGGGAAGTGAGCAGTGCCAGCTGACTTGTGATGCCCTGAAAAACGGACAGAAATGGAGTATGATATGAATCAGGAAGAACAGATTATCCGCACCGAGTATTCGGAACTGATGCAGAAATCTTATATTGATTATGCCATGAGCGTTATCATCGCGCGTGCACTTCCGGACGTGAGGGACGGTTTAAAACCGGTGCAGCGAAGAACGCTTTATGATATGTATGAACTTGGCATCCGCTATGACAAGCCGTACCGTAAGTGTGCGCGTATTGTCGGTGATACGATGGGTAAATATCATCCGCACGGTGACAGTTCCATCTATGATGCGCTCGTCGTGATGGCGCAGGATTTCAAAAAAGGACTGCCGCTTGTGGATGGACACGGTAATTTTGGTTCCATCGAGGGAGATGGCGCCGCAGCAATGCGTTATACTGAGGCGCGTTTACAGAAGATTACACAGGAAGCCTATTTGGCGGACTTAGATAAAGATGTCGTAAACTTTGTCCCGAACTTTGATGAGACGGAAAAAGAGCCGGAGGTGCTCCCTGTCAAAGTTCCAAATCTGCTTTTAAACGGTGCAGAGGGAATCGCCGTCGGTATGACGACCAGTATCCCGCCGCACAATTTTGGCGAGGTCATTGACGGTGTGATCGCATATATGAAAGACCCGGACATCAATACCGAGCAGATGATGCAGTATATTCCGGGACCTGATTTTCCGACTGGTGGTATCGTTGCAAATAAGGATGAACTGTTAGCCGTTTATTCAACCGGTATGGGAAAAATCAAGATCCGCGGTAAAGTTGAAGTTGAAAAGGGAAAAGGCGGAAAAGACCGTCTTGTGATCACAGAGATCCCGTACACCATGATCGGTGCCAATATCGGAAAATTCTTAAACGATATCTACAGCCTTGTTGAGACAAAGAAAACTTCCGATATCGTTGATATCACAAACCAGTCCTCAAAAGAGGGAATACGCATCGTTCTGGAGCTGAAAAAGGGTGCAGATGTCGAAAATTTAAAAAATCTTCTCTACAAGAAAACAAAACTGGAAGATACCTTTGGCGTTAACATGTTAGCGGTAGCGGACGGAAAACCGGAAACTATGGGAATCGTGCCGATCATCCGCCATCATGTGAATTTCCAGTATGAGCTTGCAACACGCAAATATCAGACGCTTCTTGCAAAAGAGCGCGACAAAAAGGAAATTCAGGAAGGTCTGATCAAGGCAACGGATGTCATTGACCTGATCATTGAGATCCTGCGCGGAAGTAAAAATGTGAAGGATGCGAGAGCCTGCTTAACCGACGGTATCACAGATAACATCAATTTTAAATCCGAACAGTCAAAACGAGACGCTGCAAAACTTCGTTTTACGGAGAGACAGACCACGGCGATTCTTGAGATGCGTCTGCAGAAATTAATCGGACTCGAACTCGAAGCACTCTTAAAAGATCATGATGAGACCTTGAAAAATATCGCAAAATATGAGGATATTTTGGGAAGCCGCGCGGCTATGGCGAAAGTCATCATCAAAGAATTGGAGAGTTTTAAGAAAGAGTACGCAAAACCGAGAAAAACGGTGATCGATAACTTAGAGGAAGCGGTCGTTGAGGAGAAGAAGATCGAGGAGATGGATGTTGTATTCTTAATGGATCGTTTTGGATACGCAAAAACCGTGGATGTCGCAACGTATGAGAGAAATAAGGAGGCGGCAAACACAGAAAACCGCTATATCCTGACCTGCAAAAATACGGACAAGATCTGCATTTTTACCAATAAGGGACAGATGCATCTGTTAAAGGTGTTAGATCTTCCTTACGGTAAATTCCGAGACAAGGGAACGCCGATCGATAACCTGAGTAATTATAACAGCAGCGAGGAAAATTTTGTCTACATCACGAACCTTGCGGCAATCAGCCATTCCCAGGTGTTGTTTGGAACAAAATCTGCTATGCTTAAAGTCGTGGATGGAAGTGAGTTTGACGTTGCAAAACGAACCACGGCTGCGACAAAATTAAATGAGGGCGATGAGCTGATCTTTGTACAGGCACTTGCACTTGAGGAGACGCTCGTGATGCAGTCCGAAAAAGACTTTTTCCTACGGATCGACATTTCCAGTATCCCGGAAAAGAAAAAGGGAGCAGTCGGTGTGCGCGGCATGAAATTAGGTGCCGGGGACGCGCTTGCGGCGATCTATCTTCTGAATGCGGAAGATGTAGTAAATATTGAAGTAAAAGGCAAAGAAGTGGCATTAAACCGTCTGCGCACCGCGGGACGTGATACGAAGGGAACCAAACGATGAAACAGACAAAGGGCTTCCAGATCTGGCAGATTATTTATCCGGTCGGGCTTTACTATGTGGTATCAAGTCTCTGTTATTTTGCATTGGAGATACTTCTCGGCAGTGCAGATGAGACTTACATGCTGCGCCAGCTTGTGGGTGATGCAGTTACGATTCCGGTCATATTAAAATTTTATATGGCAGATCAAAACATCCGGGATACTGTTTACGGAAAAAAGAAGTTTCGCTTTAGCAGTGAGCAGGCAATCAATATTGCCGTGACTGTTGTGTCCGTAGCGGCACTTGGAATTGCAGTCAACAATATCATTGCGATGACATCATTAATTCAGGCATCAGAAGGGTTCCAGACTGCAAATCAGGCATTTTTTGCAGGCGCAGCAGTCTATGAGTTCCTTGGATCCTGTTTTCTGATCCCAATCGCGGAAGAATTATTATTCAGGGGCGTGGTTTATCAGAGACTAAAATTGATGTTGGGTGTCGCCCCTGCAATTATTTGTTCCGCATTGATCTTTGGACTGGTGCATGCGAACCTGGTGCAGTTTCTGTATGCGGCGGTTTTGGGATGTCTGCTTGCATTTTTGTATGAAAAAACAGGATTTTTCTATGTGCCGGTACTGGGACACATCGCAGCAAACACTGTGTCGGTCGTACGTGAGGAAACGGGATGGCTGTCCTTTGGCTATACGACGGATGCGAAAGGAATTGGATTTACGGCAGTGATGCTTGTGGTGGCTGGCGCTGTGATATGGGGGTTCTGGAAGTGGAAGAAGAATGTGGAATTTGACGAGAGAGCCTGAAGCTGCATGAACTATAGTTTATGAAACAAAAAGAATGATAGACAGCATATGTAAGCAGAGAGCCGGAAATGCGTATAAATTGCGGATTTTCCGGCTTTTATCAATACAGAAAAATGAAATTTTATGAGCGATAAGGAGTGGGTAAAAAGATATCTTTGCAGTGCACTAAGACGAAAATAGAGATGGGGTAAATGTATGATAAGAAAAATGGAAGAAAAGGATATATCTGATGTTTTGCAGATATGGCTTGAGACAAACATCAAGGCACATAGTTTTATAGACAAGGAATATTGGACCGGCAATTATGAAATGGTAAAACAGATTCTGCCGGAAGCAGAAGTATATGTATATGAAGAGGAAAAAAATGGTCAGATAGATGGTTTTATCGGAATAAATGATTGCTATATCGAGGGATTGTTTGTGAAAGAATCTGCACAATCGATGGGAATTGGAAAATGTCTGCTGGATTATGTAAAAAGCAGAAAAACCGAATTGTGTTTATGTGTATACGAAAAGAATGTGCATGCAATTTACTTTTATCAGAGGGAGAATTTCTTGATTCAGGCGGAAGAAACAGATGAAGATACAAACGAAAAAGAGTATGTTATGAGGTGGGGAAAATGAAAAATAAATTAGTCATGGCGATGATTACTGTTGTACTTGCAAGTGAGTGTTTTGCTGGATGCAGTAAAAAAACAATAGAAAATTCTGCTGCTTCAAACGCGTCAGTATTGGAAGAAAATGAGAAAGAAACAGAAAACGCGAAGAAAACAAAAAATGCAGAAGAGATGCCGGAAAAACTGAAAACAGGAAATACGGAAGAAATGTTAGAAAACATATCAGAAGACACAGAAAAAGAATCAGGTACAGAAATCTCTGAAACTACAGAAAATACTTCTGATGCACAGACACAAAAATATGTCGTGGAAAATCAGGGATATGTCTATTCCACCTACGGCGATATCGGTCAGTTAGGGGAAGATGGTAACTACTATAACTCAGATTATCCGGGGAAGGATGCATATGAAGTGCCTATATTTGAAACAACGGCAGATCTCACACATGATGGGATTGCGGATCTCGTTTCTGTAGTTGGATATGGCAGTGAGCCGGATGAAGCGGTAGACGATGTTATAAGCAACAGTTCGTATGGATGTTATGTGAAAGTATATCGTGGAACAAAAGACGGAGAATATGAGAGTCATCCGCGGTTTATCAGCCGAAACTTTCACCTGTCGCATGCAGGAAATGGAACGATATGTCTTTCAAAAATGGATTATCTGCTCATAAGCACAACCTACGAAATGCAGGGAACTGCCCAATATGACTTCGCAGCCTTTTATGTGGATGATGAAAAGGGAATTGTGATCGATGACACCTATGGTGTTGAATTTGCAGTTGACAAGGACGAACATCCGGACTGGAACGAATGTACACACAGGGAAGACGTTGTCCCGCTTTTGCAGGAAAAAATGACACACTACCTGAAAGATTCTATGCTTCTTCTGTCACTTGACATTGATAATGGTGCCCTGTACAGTTGTGAGGAAAAAACACTGGAGGGAAACGACTTCTTTGACCAGATATGGGAAAGAAACTATTAGTCCATGACAATGGAATTGAAACACATTGTAACAGATGAGCGAAAGAAATCAGGGAAAGAACAATGAATATGACAATGGTGATCTACACACTGTTTGTGCTTGTGGAGATGATCCTGCATCTGATCCGGCATTTCCGGTATCAGAAGGCAGAGGGAGAAACTTTGATGCACGCACAGAAAATGGACATCCGTCTGACACTGCTTATGGATCTGCTGCAGTTGCCGTTAAAGTCTTATTTTCACAAGGTTTCTGAATCTGTTTTCGGCAGTGATTCTGGTATTTGGGGAGGTATACCCAAATCAACTTGCCGGAAGCTACGCAGGCGATCGCAGACACGGTACATAAGAGTGTGGGATTTACCAAAAACTGTTTTGACCTCTTCAACATCTGTATCACGATCACAGTCGGACTGGTCTGTCAGGGACATCTGATCGGAATCGGGCTTGGAACGGTGGTGGCAGTGATCGGAGTCGGACGTGTAATCGCAATTTTTAACCATGGGTTTAAGAAAAAAATGGATGAGCTGGCAGGCATGGAAGCATAGATCTGCAGGTAAAAGAGCGGAAAGACACAGATACAATTTAAACACAATTTAATAGAAATAATAAAAATGCGAAGATGCAGAAAAAATAATGAAATTTTTTTGCATCTTTTTTCTATTGAATTGTTTGTATATATATTATTTCGAGAGAAAATAAATAAAAAAGACAGATAATATACATGCATTCCATACAATTATCATATTATCAGATAATATAAAGAAAAAACTGGTAGACAAACGAATATGAAAGTTGTATATTAATACATAACAAATCCGACAAAAGACAACTGTTTTTCAGGCAAAGACAGATGAGTGGATGGAGAAAGGAAGTTGAAGATGAAAGAGCAGAAATTAGACCGTTTTTCTGTAGCGGGCAGCTGTAAGACAGAAACCGGAATGTATGATCCGAGATTTGAACATGATAACTGCGGTATCGGTGCTGTTGTCAATATCAAAGGTATCAAGACACATGCAACGGTAGAGAATGCATTAAAGATCGTAGAAAACTTGAAACACAGAGCAGGTAAAGATGCAGAGGGCAAGACAGGTGACGGTGTTGGTATTCTGCTTCAGGTATCACACAAGTTTTTCTCCAAAGTGACAAAACCACTTGGAATCGAGCTTGGAGAGGAGAGAGACTACGGTGTCGGCATGTTTTTCTTCCCGCAGGATGAATTAAAACGCAACCAGGCGAAGAAAATGTTTGAGGTCATCGTGAACAAGGAAGGAATGGAGTTCTTAGGATGGAGAGAAGTTCCAACCGATCCGACCAAACTCGGACAGAAAGCAGTTGACTGTATGCCGTATATTATGCAGGGCTTTGTCAAACGTCCGGCAGAAGTGGCAAAGGGACTTGATTTTGACCGCAAACTGTATGTGGCAAGACGTGTTTTTGAACAGTCCAACGATGATACTTATGTGGTTTCTTTATCCAGCAGAACCATCGTATACAAAGGTATGTTCTTAGTAGAGCAGCTTCGCTTATTCTTTGCTGACTTACAGGATAAAGATTACGAATCAGCGATCGCAACCGTGCACTCCCGTTTCTCCACGAACACGAATCCAAGCTGGGAGAGAGCGCATCCGAACCGTTTTATCGTACATAACGGTGAGATCAACACCATCAAGGGTAATGCGGACAAGATGCTTGCCCGCGAGGAGACGATGGAGTCTGAGCACTTAAAAGGAGAACTGCAGAAGGTACTTCCGGTTATCAATTCCGAGGGTTCCGACTCCGCAATGCTTGATAATACCTTGGAATTTCTGGTTATGAGCGGCATGGAACTTCCACTTGCAGTTATGATCATGATCCCGGAGCCATGGGCAAACAACCGCATCATGTCACAGAAGAAAAAAGATTTCTATCAGTATTATGCGACGATGATGGAGCCGTGGGACGGACCTGCATCTATTCTGTTCTCCGACGGTGATATGATGGGAGCAGTGCTTGACCGCAACGGTCTGCGTCCTTCCCGTTATTACATTACAGATGATGATTATCTGATCCTCTCCTCCGAGGTCGGTGTACTTGATATCGATCCGACAAAGATTCTCGTAAAAGAGCGTCTGCGTCCTGGTAAAATGCTTTTAGTTGATACCGTTGCAGGCCGTGTGATCGACGATGATGAATTGAAAGAAACTTATGCAAACAAGCAGCCATATGGTGAATGGCTTGACCGCAACCTCTTAAAACTGGAAGATTTAAAGATTCCGAACGAGCGTGTGCCGGAATATACCAAGGAAGAACGCCAGAGAATGCAAAAAGCATTCGGTTATACTTTCGAGTCCCTGCGTGAAGCAATCCTTCCGATGGCAAAGAACGGCGGCGAGGGTACATCTGCCATGGGTATTGATACACCGCTTGCTGCACTTGCGAGTGACCATCAGCCGTTATTTAACTATTTCAAACAACTGTTCGCACAGGTAACAAACCCGCCGATCGATTCGATCCGTGAGAAAGTTGTAACATCCACAACAGTTTATATCGGTGAGGACGGTAACCTCTTAGAGGAAAAGGCAGAGAACTGTCAGGTATTAAAGGTTAATAACCCGATCCTGACAAACACAGACCTGATGAAGATCAAAGCCATGAAGGTGCCGGGATTTAAAGTAGAAGTGATCCCGATCATTTACTATAAAAACACAAGCCTTGAAAAGGCAATCGACCGTCTGTTTGTGGAAGCCGACCGTGCATACAGAGATGGCGCAAACATCCTGATCCTTTCTGACCGTGGAATCGATGAGAACCATGTTCCGATTCCTTCACTGCTTGCTGTCTCAGCCTTACAGCAGCATCTGGTAAGAACGAAAAAGAGAACATCGGTTGCGATGATCTTAGAGTCCGGCGAACCGAGAGAGGTACATCATTTTGCAACACTGCTCGGCTATGGTGCGTGCGCGATCAACCCATATCTGGTACAGGATACGGTAAAACAGCTTGTGGACGAGCATATGCTTGACAAAGATTACTATGCAGCCGTACAGGATTACAACAATGCAATCTTAAACGGTATCGTAAAGATCGCATCCAAGATGGGTATTTCCACGATCCAGTCTTACGAGGGTTCTAAGATCTTCGAGGCGATCGGTATTGATAAAAATGTCATTGACAAATATTTTACCAACACGGTCAGCCGTATTGGTGGTATCACATTAAAGGATATTGAAAATGATGTCAATGAGCTTCATTCTGCAGCCTACGATCCGCTTGGACTTGAATCCGATCTGACTTTAGAGAGCCGCGGACGCCATAAGATGAGAAGCGGAGCAGACCCGCATCTTTACAATCCTGCAACGATCCATCTGTTACAGGAAGCAACCAGACGTGGCGATTATGAGTTATTTAAACAGTATACAGATTTAGTAAATAAGGAAGAAAGAGAGATCACACTGCGTGGACTGATGGATTTCAATTATCCGAAAAAAGGCGTGCCGCTTGAAGAAGTCGAGAGTGTGGAATCTATTGTTCAGAGATTTAAAACAGGTGCTATGTCCTATGGTTCTATTTCACAGGAAGCGCATGAGACACTTGCGATCGCAATGAACCGTCTGCACGGTAAATCCAACTCCGGTGAAGGTGGTGAGGATGCAGAACGTATCGCAAGTAAAAACAGCAGTGTGAACCGCTGTTCTGCGATCAAACAGGTTGCATCCGGACGTTTCGGTGTCACCAGCCAGTATTTAGTCAGTGCACAGGAGATCCAGATCAAGATGGCACAGGGGGCAAAACCTGGTGAAGGCGGACATCTTCCGGGCAAAAAAGTTTATCCGTGGATCGCAAAGACCAGACTTTCCACTCCGGGCGTGGCTCTGATCTCTCCGCCGCCACATCACGATATTTATTCCATCGAGGATCTTGAGCAGCTGATCTTCGATTTAAAGAACTCAAACCGCGATGCGAGAATTACCGTAAAACTGGTATCTGAGGCAGGTGTTGGTACAGTCGCAGCCGGTGTTGCAAAAGCAGGTGCACAGGTTGTATTGATCTCCGGTTATGACGGCGGTACCGGTGCAGCTCCGGCAAGTTCCATCCACAATGCAGGACTTCCATGGGAGCTTGGACTTTCTGAGACACACCAGACGCTGATCATGAATGGACTTAGAAACAAAGTCCGCATTGAAACAGATGGGAAACTGATGAGCGGACGTGACGTTGCAATCGCAGCACTGCTCGGCGCAGAAGAATATGGTTTTGCAACCGCTCCGCTTGTAACGTTAGGCTGTGTCATGATGCGTGTATGTAACTTAGATACCTGTCCGGCAGGTATTGCAACACAGAACCCGGAACTCCGCAAACGTTTTGCAGGAAAACCGGAGTATGTTGAGAACTTCATGCGTTTCATCGCAGCAGAGTTAAGGGAATACATGGCAAAACTCGGCTGTAAGACGATCGATGAGATGGTCGGCAGAAGTGATCTGTTAAAGGTTCGTGAGGACTTAAGCGGCAGGGAGAAAGAAATTGATCTTTCCAAGATCTTAAACAACCCATTTGCAGACCAGAAAAAGAAAGTTATCTTTGATCCGAAACAGGTTTATGATTTCGAACTGGAAAAATCAAAAGATATCACGGTGCTCTTAAAACAGTTAGGACCGGCACTTGAAAAACAGCAGCGCAGAAGCATTGACGTGGAAGTGACCAACACCGATCGTTCCTTCGGTACGATCTTCGGTTCCGAGATCACCAAGAAATACGGCGGCGAGGGACTCCCGGAAGATACATTTATCGTAAAATGCAGCGGTGCAGGTGGACAGAGTTTTGGTGCGTTTATCCCGAAAGGGCTGACCTTAGAGTTAGTCGGAGATTCCAATGATTACTTCGGAAAGGGACTTTCCGGTGGAAAACTGGTTGTCTATGCACCGGCAGGCGTGAAATACAAAAAAGATGAGAACATCATCATTGGTAACGTGGCTCTTTATGGAGCAACCAGCGGAAAAGCATTTATCAGTGGTGTCGCAGGCGAGCGTTTCTGTGTCCGTAACTCCGGTGCATCCGCAGTTGTTGAAGGAGTCGGCGATCATGGATGTGAGTATATGACCGGCGGACGTGTCGTAGTCCTTGGTAAGACTGGAAAGAACTTTGCAGCAGGTATGAGCGGCGGTATCGCATATGTGCTCGACGAGGACAATGATCTGTATACAAGAATGAACAAAGAAATGGTATTTTCCGAAGAAATATCCAATAAATATGACGTTATGGAATTAAAGGATATGATCAAAGAACATGTAGCTTTGACCAATTCCGAAAAAGGAAAAGAAATCCTTGACAATTTCAGTGAGTATCTGCCGAAATTTAAAAAGGTCATTCCATACGATTATAACCGGATGCTGATGGCAATTGTTCAGATGGAGGAGAAAGGATTATCCTCAGAGCAGGCGCAGATTGAAGCATTCTATGCAAACACAAGAGGTTAAATAAGGAAGATGTTCATGTGGCAGCATTGCCGCATGGCATCACGATGGAGGATATAAATAATGGGAAAACCAACTGGATTTATAGATTATGAGAGAGAAGATGCGAAAGCGATCGAGCCGAAGGAGCGCATCAAAAATTTTAAGGAATTTCATATTCCACTTTCCATGGAAAAACAGCAGGTTCAGGGCGCAAGATGCATGAACTGCGGTGTGCCGTTCTGCCAGTCCGGTATGACCATCATGGGAATGACAAGCGGATGTCCGCTGCACAATCTGGTACCGGAGTGGAATGATCTTGTCTATACCGGAAACTGGGAACAGGCATATAACCGTTTAAAGAAAACCAACAACTTCCCGGAATTTACATCGCGCGTGTGCCCGGCACTCTGTGAGGCGGCCTGCACCTGCGGTCACTGGGAAGATCCGGTCACCTGTAAGGCAAACGAGCACGGCATTATTGAAAATGCTTATGAAAAGGGATATGCGGCAGCAAAACCGCCGAGAGTGCGTACCGGAAAGAAAGTTGCAATCATCGGTTCCGGTCCTGCAGGACTTGCCGCAGCAGACCAGTTAAATAAGCGTGGGCATCAGGTGACGGTGTTTGAACGTGACGACCGTGTCGGCGGACTTTTGATGTATGGTATCCCGAACATGAAACTGGAAAAATGGGTGATCGACCGTAAAGTGGATATCATGAAAGAAGAAGGCGTGGAATTTGTAACCAGCGTCAATGTCGGAAAAGATGTAAAGGCAGCGAAGTTATTAAAGGATTATGACCGCGTCATCTTAGCCTGCGGTGCAAAAAATCCGCGAGACATTAAGGCACCGGGACGTGATGCAAAGGGCATTTACTTTGCAGTGGATTTCTTAAAGGCAACCACAAAGAGTCTTTTAGATTCCGACCTGAAAGATAACAATTATATTTCTGCAAAAGGTAAAAAAGTGGTCATCATCGGTGGCGGTGATACCGGAAACGACTGTGTCGGAACATCCATCCGCCATGGCTGCGCGAGCGTGACACAGCTCGAGATGATGCCGAAAGCACCGGATACCAGAGCGGCGAATAATCCGTGGCCGGAGTGGCCGAAAGTCTGCAAGACAGACTACGGTCAGGAGGAAGCGATCGCTGTATTTGGACATGATCCACGTATCTACCAGACGACAGTCAAAGAGTTCTTAAAAGATAAAAATGGCAACTTAAACGGCATTATCACCGTAAAATTAGAGAGCAAAAAGGATGAAAAGACCGGACGCATGGTAATGTCAGAAGTGCCGGGTTCCGAGACGAAACTTGATGCAGATCTGGTTCTGATCGCAGCAGGATTCCTTGGAACCGAAAAATATGTTGCGGATGCATTTGGTGTTGAGTTAAATGCAAGAACGAACATTTCAACCGCAGAGGGCGCATATGCAACAAGTGTGAAAAATGTATTTGCAGCAGGTGATGTGCACAGAGGACAGTCTCTTGTCGTGTGGGCAATCCGTGAGGGACGTGAGGTCGCACATGCGGTGGATGAGAGTCTGATGGGATATTCCTATCTGTCAGTACAGTAAGGAAATAAAAATCGCTGATAAAAATCAAATAGAAAAAGACCGGAGTGTGGCTGATGAAAAAAATTGCATCCGCCATACGCTGGTCTTTTTGTGTTATATTAGACAACCGTGAAAGTGTGTATATTGCTTATTCGGTTTTATTTTTGTATAATATTGAAATAAATGTACTGGGAAATTAAATAAAACAGAGGAGAGAAGCAGTATGGCAGAAGAGGAATTTCAGGAACGAAGTTCCGTGAAAACTGAAACTGAAAAAGAGCAGAGTGTTGTGGAACAGGAAACGGTAAAAGATCCGGTTATCATAGAGAGTGAAGATGTGACGGAGGAAACAGAACCGGATTACATGCAGATGGAAGTCAAAAATCCGCGCATCGGGAAAGTTTTAAAGCTTGAAGAGGAAGCAAAGCGGCAGAATGAATTAGAGCAGCTTCGCAGCAAGCGGATCAGACAGCAGCAGGAATATATCAATCAGATGATCGACTCCGTGGAAGCAAATCTGAAGAATACAAAAGAAGAACAGAAGCTAAATGAGGAGTTTGAGCGCCATATCAGAACGGAAGTTTACCGGATGCATGGTATTAGTGAGGATAAACTTCAGGGCATGGAGGAGCGGCGCAATGCATGGTATCAGGGGGCTGCGTTTGCGCTGTTTTTTTTGTCGCTGATCTTAGTGGCAGTGTGCGGTGTTCTGCATGGATTTGGTTCGGAACTTTGTATTTTTATGGCATTTTATACGGCAATCGAGGGCACACTTCTTTCAAATGGCAGGAAACAGGCAGCGTTTTTTGAGGTGCTGATCAAGGTTTTATATCTGTTACTTTACCCTGTGATGCTGACGGTGTTTGTATGTTACGAACTGAAATTTAAGGAATATGATATGTTAGTTCCGATCTTTGTGATCGCTGGCGTGGTTGTTCTGATGCTCGGTGCGGTATCTTATTTTGCTTACGACCCATACCGTGTGGATAAGCGCAACCGCAAAAAAGCAAACAGTTACATAAAAGAGATGGAAAAGGCAGCGTTAAAGGAAGTACGTCTGAAAGAAAAAGCACTTGAAAAATTACAGCGGAAAAACGCGAAGAAGGCACAGAGAGAAAAAGTGCGCAAAGAAAAGGAAGAAGAAAGACGTACGAAACGGGAAGCACGCAAAGCGGAGCGGGAAGCAGCACGGCAGAAATCAGAACAGGAACAGCCGGCAGAAAAAATCATTGGATGGTGGGAAAAAATCCGTCATAAGAATGAGAAGAAAACTGAAAGTGAAGTGAAAGAGCAGATGACAGAAAACATTGCGAAAGACAAAAATGAGAGCGCAGAATAAAAGTCTGTTATGGTCAAAGACCAATAACATATAGAAATGCAGGAAGAAAGGACAAAATGAAACATGGAAGATTTTAAATTCAGCACACTGGAATATAAAAGACCAGATTTTGAAAAAACAGGTGCATTTGCAGAGGAGATCACGGAAAAAATCAAAAATGCAGCATCCTATGGAGAATTAAAAGGATATATGGAGCAGATGGAAGAAATGTCGAAAAATTTTTCGACGGACTGTACGATCGCATCCATCCGCCATACATTAGACACTACAGATGAGTTCTATGAAAAAGAAGATGCATATATCAACGATATGGTGCCGACCGTTATGCCGAAGCTTCTGGCTATGAATGATGCCCTGATGGAATCAAAGTTCCGCGGCGATATCGAAAACGAATATGGAAAACAGTATTTTGCACAGATGGATCTGCAGAAAAAGACATTCTGTGAGGAAAACATCCCACTGATGCAGCAGGAGTCAAGACTGTGCAGGGAATATGAAAAAATGATGGCAACCGCAGCAATCCCGTTTGACGGAAAAACATTAAACTTGTATGGGGTACAGAAGTACTTTGAACATGAGGACCGTGAAGTACGAAAAGCTGCTGTGAAGGCTTACTCTGATTTTTACCATGGCAATGAAAAACGCCTGGAAGAGATCTGGGATGAACTGATCAAAATCCGTACACAGATGGGAAAAAATCTTGGTTATGAGAACTTTATCCCGGTTGGATATATGCAGCAGGGACGTACCGATTACGGCATGGAGGAAGTAGCTGCTTTCCGTGAGCAGGTGCGTACCGTGTTAGTACCTCTGTGTGAAAAATTATATGAGGCACAGAGAAAACGTCTCGGCGTGGATACATTGATGTTTTATGATGAAAAACGTGTATTCCCGGATGGCAATGCAGTTCCGGCAGGAGATGATGATTTCATGGTGGATCAGGCGAGAAAAATGTATCATGAATTAAGCCCTGAGACAGGAGAATTCATTGATTTTATGATCGATCATGAGCTGATGGACTTGAAAAATAAACCGGGCAAAGCATCCACCGGATATATGACATCACTTGACCGCTACAAGGCACCGTTTGTATTTTCCTGTTTCAATCAGACAATCTTTGATATGCAGGTATTGTCACATGAGTTAGGCCATGCGTTTGCAGGATATATGGCAATGCGCAGCCAGCCGATCGCAGCATATTACAGCGAATCCACGGATATTGCAGAGATCCATTCCATGGCGATGGAACAGTTTGCTTATCCGTATGCAGAAAAATTCTTTGGAGAGCAGGCAGATAAATACCGTTTTGCACATTTGCAGGATGCACTGACGTTCGTACCGTTTGGTGTTGCAGTCGATGAATTCCAGCATATCTGCTACAGCAATCCGGATATGACACCGAAGGAGCGCACACTTGCATGGAAGAAATTAGAGGAAACCTACATGCCGTGGAGAAAATATGAGGCGGATGATTTCTTTGACCGCGGCGGCTACTGGTATCACAAGCTGCATATTTATCTCTACCCGTTCTATTACATCAACTATACACTGACGACGATGGGAGCGATGGAGTTTAAGACTAAGGACAGAAAAAATCATGAGGATGCATGGAAAGATTACTTAAATCTCTGTAAATGCGGTGGAAGCATGAGCTATTTAGAGACACTGCGCTATGCACATCTGATGAATCCGTTTGAACAGGGCACAGTGGAAAAAGCGATTGAACTTGCGAAAAATGATTTGTTAAACAGCAAATATATGTAAGAAAAAAGCAAAGAAACGGCGGTTATTTCCGTTTCTTTGCTTTCTTTTTTGCAACACTGTATCCGAAGGTGCCAAGCTTTTTGCCAAGCAGGAAATAGGCACCGTGGGAGTAAGTGACAAGTCCGGTGTCATTGAGATGAAAGGTATTTTTTTCATCAAAAAATTTATCGTCTACGGTAACATTCACCACATCAGCAAGAAACATGGTGTGACTGCCGAGCGGTTTGATCTCCCGCACTTTACATTCAATGTTGACCGGGCTTTCCGCAATACCCGGTGCAGAAATCTCCTTCGAGGGGAGCGGTGTCAGATGCATTTCTTTGAATTTGTCAATATCTTTTCCGGAGCGGACACCGCAGAAATCGGTCGCACGGACTAACTGCTCTGTTGTCAGATTTACAACAAATTCGCCGGATTCTTCGATCATGTGGTAAGAGTAGCGTTCCGGGCGGACAGAGATCGATAACATCGGTGGATTGGTACACACGGTACCTGCCCACGCTACGGTGATGATATTCGGTTTCCCGGCAAGGGCTGGATTGGTGCAGAGCGCATCCTCTTTTCCGGCAGGATACTGGCAGCTTACCATGACGGCAGGCAGCGGGTAGAGCATGTTGCCGGGTTTGAAATATTGTTTTGCCATAAAGCCTCCATTTATTTCAGCAGAAGATCCATGAGATATGCATAGACGTCTTCATTTTGTTTTTTCCAGTTATCACAGATCGCCTGCGCCTGTTCCCGGGTTTTTACGGTAAGTGTCAGGTCGATCAGGTTGGTTTCATGTACACGGAACTGACAGCGCACTGCATAATCCTGATTTGGTGTTTTGTAATAATCAGCAAGGATGGAGTTAACGCTGCGCAGTTCTAATTTATTTTTTTCTAAGAATGCAGTGGTGTCGCGTTCGATTGCAGGCGTGATCTTATCTTTGAAAAAACCAAGCGTCTCCTTACCGGCAGCAGTAATGGTATACTGTGTATTGCTGTGTGTGGATTCTGCGTGGATGAGACTTGCGTCCTCAAGATCGCTTAATACCTGCTGGACGCGGAAATAATCCGTGTAATCCTGCTCTAAAAAGAAATTAGATATCTGTGTGTTGGTCAATGGAAAATCCACTTTATCGAGCATGTTTAAAATTGTCAGTTTATAGATTGTGATTGGTTCTGCCATAATATAGATGCCCTCTTTCTTTTATAATCAGATATTCTTTCCCTGCCAGAGGTCACGCTCACGCAGGCATTTCTGGATCGTATTTAAAACTCTTTTTTTGTCGGTGCTCCATAAGGGTGCAAGTAAAAGATTCCTCGGCCCGTCCCCTGTGAGCCGGTGGATGACGATCTCCGGCGGCAGCAGTGCGATGCAGTCTGCAATCAGGTCACAGTATTCCTCCAGTGTAAAAAGTGGAAACGGATCTGCCATATAGGCAGTCCCAAGATAGGTTCCTTTCAATATATGAAGGAGCTGGAGTTTTATTCCGGTGACCGGAAGGCTGCCAACATAACGGACGGAGGAGAGCATATCTTCTTTTGTCTCACCCGGAAGTCCAAGGATCAGATGAGTAATGACCGGAATGTTTCTTTTATGCAAATCTGTTACCGCCTGCTCAAACTGGGAGAGGGTAAAACCGCTTCGGATCGCGTGAAGTGTTTTGTCATGGATAGTCTGAAGTCCAAGTTCAATCCAGACCGGTTTTCTGCGGTTTAACTCGTCGAGGAGATCTAAGACATCCGGTGGAAGACAGTCACAGCGGGTTGCGATGGACAATGCTGCCACATCCGGTTCTTCAATGGCTTCCGTAAAGATCCGTCTTAAATATTCTACCGGTGCATAGGTATTGGTATATGCCTGAAAATAAGCGATGAACTTTTTACAGCCTGTTTTTGCCTGAATCCGTTTTTTGGCGGAAAGAATCTGCGCATGAACAGACAAGTCAGGCGCGGCGGCAAAATCCCCCGAACCGCCTGCACTGCAGAAAATGCAGCCACGGTTCCCCAGAGTACCGTCGCGGTTTGGACAGGTCATACCGCCGTTTAAGGAGAGGCGGTAGACCTTTTCCCCGAAAGTCTGTTTTAATTCATAATCTAAAGAATGATACCGTTTGTCGCCCCAGATCATCATTTGATATGGGATTTGACAGCTTCGCTTACAACTTCTGCGACACGCGGGTCAAAAGCCTCCGGCATGATAAATTCGTCACATAACTGATCCTCGGAAACAAGACCTGCGATCGCTTCTGCGGCGGCAAGTTTCATTTCTTCCGTGATCTGTGTGGCACGTCCCTCTAAGGCGCCTTTGAAGATACCAGGGAATGCGACAACGTTGTTGACCTGATTCGGGAAGTCACTTCTTCCGGTTCCGACCACGCGTGCACCGGCTGCTTTTGCAACGTCCGGCATGATCTCCGGTACCGGGTTTGCCATTGCAAACAGGATGGAATCGTGATTCATGGAAGATACCATCTCCGGTGTTACAATGTTTGGTGCGGAAACACCAACAAAAATATCAGCACCTTTTAATGCATCGGCAAGTGTTCCATGCTCATTTGCAAGGTTTGTTACTTCGGTCATTTTCTGCTGCATCCAGTTTAAGCTTGGATAATCTTTTCCGATGATGCCCTCACGGTCACACATGATCACATTTTTAAAACCGTATGTTAAAAGTAATTTTGTGATGGCAACGCCAGCAGATCCAGCACCGTTTACAACGACGCGGCAGTCCTCTTTTTTCTTGCCGGTCACCTTTAATGCATTGATGATACCTGCAAGTACTACGATAGCAGTACCGTGCTGGTCGTCATGAAATACCGGAATGTCGAGCATTTCTTTTAAACGTTCCTCAATCTCAAAGCAGCGTGGTGCGGAGATATCCTCCAAGTTGATACCGCCGAATGCCGGTGCAATGTTCTTAACGGTAGCGATGATCTCTTCGGTATCCTGTGTGTCAAGACAGATCGGAACAGCGTTGACATTGCCGAATTCCTTGAATAATACGCATTTGCCCTCCATAACCGGCATAGCTGCGTATGCACCGATATTGCCGAGGCCTAACACGGCACTTCCGTCGGAAACAACGGCAACGGTGTTGGCTTTCATGGTATATGTATAAGCTGCCTCAGGATCTTTGGCAATGACCTTGCAAGGCTCTGCAACGCCCGGTGTGTACGCAATCGCGAGATCTTCGCGGCTCTTTACTTTAGATTTGGCAACGGTCTCTAATTTACCGTTCCACTGTTTATGCATCTCTAATGCTTTATTTTCCATAGTAATCCTCATTTCTGAGCAACTTGTTGCGAAGAGGCGACGAGAATCTCAAATTCTCGTCTGTCATGTTTTTTATGCCTTGTCATAGAAGCTATTTGTTTTTGCTCAGAAACAAATAGCCGTGCGAAAAATAAGCTATCGAGCTTATTTTTCACACTAGAATCTCTCCTGTTATCCTTGTTTTCATTTATGATAACATTAACAATTTCACAAATCAAGAAAAGTTGATGGAGAATTCGTGGGAATGTTTGTTGAAAACGTTTGTAATAAGGAATATACTGGATGTAGTGTGTTTTGAGAATTGTTTCATTGGTAAAACTGTGGGTTTGGTAACTGGCAGTATCAGGAGAAAAAATGAGTAAAATTGATGAGTTACGATTGGGATTTGAAACGGCATATATCAATGGTTCGGCTGCATCTAACAGCCTTTATCGACCGCAGTTTGTGTCTAATAACCATAAAGAGGGAAAGAAGGTGCTCTCATCCGTTGAGGATGAACTTTTGAAATGTGACAGGTTTCAGATCAGTGTGGCATTTATCACGATGAGTGGCATCACACCGCTTCTTCAGACACTAAAAGAATTGGAAAACAAAAATATTCCCGGGGAAATTTTAACCACAAATTATCTGAATTTCAGTGAACCTGGGGCATTAAAAAAGCTGAATGATTTATCGAATATTACCTTAAAGATGTATGATGTGGAAGCAGCGGACGAAGGGTTTCATACCAAAGGATATATTTTTAGAAAAGACGAAATTTACCGGATCATTATCGGCAGTTCGAATATTACAAGTGCGGCGCTTACCAGTAATCGTGAATGGAATACAAAGCTGATCTCAACCGAACAGGGGGAGATGGCGAAAGAAATCGTTGCTGAGTTTAAAGAACTGTGGAATTCGCCGTATGCTTTATCATTTGATACTTTTTATGAAAATTATAAAGAACGGTATCAGATCATAAAACATCAGAGGGAAGCTGCAAAATTAGATGAGATAACGTCAATTGAAAAATATACGTTACAGCCGAACAGTATGCAGGTTGGGTTTATCACAAATCTGAAAAAAATTCTTGCAGCAGGGGAAAAACGGGCGCTTCTTATTTCAGCTACCGGGGAACGTGGTATATTTGTGACAGGTGGAAGAAACTCAGGATTTACAAGGGTTTCGGAAGCCTTGTCCTAGACGTTTCCGTGTGATAATTGTCCGGATTATCTCCGGATGGGAAAACTTAACAGGTATTTTTACTGATAGGACTAAATTGACACAAAGAATCGAAGATTTAATCGGTTCCATATTGAAGTCAATATGGTCTTATTTTTTATACCCTTTTTTCGGGTGGCTCCCGATGGGTGGAAAGGAGAGTTGAATTTATGATTTTAGAATTTATTGGCAGAGTTTTACTGAA
>ERZ772991.950-NODE-950-length-30232-cov-4.301521_pt1 | contig 30232 bp, 20 predicted proteins | sample MGYA00511128_ERZ772991 | MGnify/ENA primary metagenome ERZ772991 (study PRJEB29015, sample SAMEA2737655) | human gut metagenome | biome: human gut; feature: human-associated habitat; material: faeces | place: China | collected 2012 ... | reverse complement strand
GTATGCCGGCAGGGAAAACACATGCGTAGAAAGCGAAAAACGAAATCAGGTATGTATGCCGGCAGGAAAAACACATGCGTAGGTAGCGAAAAACGAAATTAGGCATGTAGAGAATAAAAAACACAAAATTGCGAGGAATACCATGAAAATAGATGCAATGAAAAAAGACGATTTTTACAGACAGATGTTCAAACTGACCATCCCGATCATTATACAGAATCTGCTCAGTGCAGCGGTAAATTCCGCGGATGTCATTATGTTAAACTATGTGGGACAGTCCGCAATATCTGCAGTATCCCTGGCGTCAAATTTTTCAAATGTCCTGTTTATGGTATATTACGGACTGGGGACGGGAGCCACTCTCTTGTGCGCCCAATATTATGGAAAGGGGAACCTGGAAGCAATTCATACTGTAGAAGGAATCACACTTCGTTTCTCTATGGCAATCTCAGGTATTGTTGCGCTGATTGCATTTTTCCTCCCTCAGAAGATGATGCTTCTCTTTACTCCTGATCAGGAGCTGATCACCATCGGTGCCTCTTATCTGCGGATCATGGGCATCACATACCTGTGCTGGGGCATCACGGAAGTATATCTAGCCATTCTGCGAAGCGTAGGTCGTGTGACGGTCAGTATGGCGTTGAATATGCTGGCTTTCGTATTGAATGTCATTCTGAATGCCACATTTATCTTCGGACTGTTCGGCATGCCAAAGCTGGGAGTTACCGGTGTCGCCATTGCCACAGCACTGTCCCGACTGGTGGAACTGGTGGCATGCGTCATTGTATCTTCCTTGAGCAAAAATGTAAAACTGCATCCGAAGTACCTGTTCGTTCACAGTAAGGTTCTGACACAAGATTTCATGCGTCTGTCTCTGCCCGCACTTTGCAACGATGTATCCTGGAGTGTGGCGTTTTCCATGTATTCCGTGATCCTGGGGCATCTGGGAACAGATGCGGTGGCTGCTAATTCACTGGTCGTCGTAGTGCGCAATATCGGTACGGTGTTCTGTTTTGCCATTGCCAGTGCAGGTAGCATATTGCTGGGAAATATTATGGGACAAGGCGATCTGGAGAAGTCGAAGAGTTACGCTTCCCGGATGTTGAAGATGACGGTAATCGCCGGAGCTATAGGCGGCCTGATCGTACTGGCAATTACACCCTTTGTGTTACGGTTTGCTACATTGAATGAAACTGCCATGCATTATCTGAAATATATGCTGCTCATTAATACTTATTATATTATGGGTGCTGCCGTGAATACGGCGCTGATCGCCGGAGTATTCCGTGCCGGTGGAGATACGAAGTTCGGACTGATCTGCGATACGATCGATATGTGGTGCTATGCGATCCCTCTGGGATTCTTCGCCGCATTTGTACTGAAACTCCCGGTGCTGTGGGTCTATTTCCTGTTATGCACGGATGAATTCGTCAAATGGCCCTGGGTCATTAAGCATTACCGCGAGGGCAAATGGGCGAAGAATATTACCAGAGAAGAAGTATGATCCTGAATTTAATTACATAGCCTTTTCCTGCTCTTGTTGAATCTCGGGGAAAACAGATAACATGGGCTTCACGTCTTCTTTTTTAATGATACGTGCCACGTAATTTTTGGTGATCTTCATTACTACGGGAGACAGGGCTATGACACCGATCAGGTTGGGAATCGCCATCAGCCCGTTGAAGGTATCGGACAGATCCCAGGCAAGACCTAAGTTCATGGTGCAGCCGATGAAGATCATCAGTACGAATGCAACCTTGTAGACAATGGTGGATTTCGTACCGAATAAATATTCACATGCCTTGGAGCCGTAGTGACTCCAGCCCAGTACAGTAGAGAAGGCGAACAGCAGGATCGCAATGGCGATGAAGGCGGGACCGAAGCTGCCGAATACGGTAGCAAAAGCCTGACCTACCAGAGCGGAACCGGACACATCCACCAGTACGGCACCGGTATCCAGGTCGATCAGTCCGGAGGACAGAACTGCGAAAGCCGTCAGTGTACATACCACCATGGTGTCGGCGAATACTTCGAAAATGCCCCACATACCCTGGCGTACGGGCTCTTTTACGTTGGAACTGGAATGCACCATAACGGAGGAACCAAGACCGGCTTCGTTGGAGAATACGCCACGCTTCATGCCCCAGGTCAGAGCCAGCTTCACTCCGGAGCCCACGATACCGCCGCCCACGGCGCGCAGACCAAAAGCTCCTTTGAATATTGCGGTAAATACGGCACCCACGTGACCGATATTTGCAAAGAAGATTACCAGTGCACCGATGACATAAGCGATGGCCATAAAGGGAACCAGCTTCTCAGTGACAGCTGCGATCCGCTTTAATCCGCCGACAATGACCAGCGCACCGATGATCACCAGAACAATGCCGGTGGCGGTAGCGGGAATGGAAAAGGCGGAGGTCATATTCGCTGCAATCGAATTGACCTGACTCATGTTGCCGATACCAAAGGAGGCTAACAGACAGAAAGCAGAGAACAACACAGCCAGTACGGCACCGATCTGTTTGCAGCCCTTATAGGAGCCGAGACCGTCCTTCAGATAGTACATGGCACCTCCGCTCCATTCCCCTTTGGAGTTCTTGCGGCGGTAATAGATGCCCAGTACATTTTCCGAGTAGTTGGTCATCATGCCGAAGAAAGCTACAATCCACATCCAGAAGATGGCACCGGGACCGCCGGCGACCAGTGCACTTGCCACGCCGACGATATTACCGGTACCGATCGTGGCAGCCAGTGCGGTGCACAGCGACTGGAACTGGGAGATGGACTGATCATCAGCATCCGTGTGCTTTGTTACGTGTTTGTCGTGAAAGATGCCGCCTACTGTATTTTTGAACCAGTGTCCGATGTGGGACAACTGGAAAAATTTCGTCAGGATCGTCATCAGGATACCGGTGCCCACCAACAGCACCAGCATGGGGACACCCCATACGAAACCATTGATGGCATTGTTCACATTGGCTATGAGCTCTACCATATACATTCTCCTCCTTTGTTTTCAGGTAAAAGAAAAAGCGCAGACACCCGAAGATGTCCACGCTGACATAGTTACCTGATCTGTATTTCGTTTCTGATTTTTTCCCAGTATAACATATAGGAAAAGATGCCGCAAGAGAAAATTTTTCTCAAAACCCCTATTGACCTAAAGTTAGCTTTAGGTATTATGATAAAATCATCCCGTAAGAAACGTTTCTAACGGAAAAAAAGGTGAAAATAAGGAACGAAGCATAAGTTTTGAAAGGAGAAGCAAAATGTATCAGAATACTTTGACTTTAAATAATGGTGTGAAGATCCAGCAACTGGGACTGGGAACCTGGTTTATTCCCGATGACCAGGCGGCAGAGGCAGTAAAGGCAGCAGTGGCACTGGGCTACCGTCATATCGATACCGCACAGGCCTACGGCAACGAGCGTGGTGTGGGAGATGGTGTGAGAACCTGTGGCGTACCCAGAGAGGAACTGTTCGTGGTATCCAAGGTGGCAGCAGAGCACAAGACTTACGAATCCGCAGCCGCAAGCATCGACGAGACCCTGGCAAAAATGGGACTGGATTATCTGGATATGATGATCATTCACTCTCCCCAGCCCTGGGTGGAAGTCAACCAGAGTGAGAACCGTTATGTGGAAGGCAACAGAGCAGCCTGGAGAGCACTGGAGGACGCTTATAAGGCCGGAAAGCTGAAAGCAATCGGTATTTCCAATTTCCAGGTGGGAGACATTGAGAGCCTGCTGGAGACCGCTGAGATCAAACCGATGGTTAACCAGATCCTGTGCCACATCAGCAACACTCCGTTGGAACTGGTAGAGTACTGCCAGAAGAACGGCATTGCAGTAGAGGCTTATTCCCCTATTGCCCACGGAGAGATCCTGCATCAGCCCGAGATTCAGGCCATGGCAGAAAAATACGGTGTTTCCGTACCGCAGCTGTGCATCCGGTATACTTTGCAGTTAGGCACCATCTCTCTGCCCAAGACCGGCAATCCCGAGCATATGAAGACCAATGCTGAGGTAGACTTTGAGATCAGCGCAGAGGATATGGACGTCTTGAAGAACATCAAGCATATTGAAAGCTATGGCGCTAACAGCGGATTCCCCGTATACGGTGGAAAACTGTAAGACATTATCTGTCGTGGCTGTTGTCGTAGATGGGCTGGATCTCAGGGGGAAGATTATCGGGAAGCATGGCATGGATCCCGTCTTCGTTGCCGTCTTCCATAGCTTTCTCATAGTACCAGCATTTGAATTTCAGCATATCCAGAGTCTTTTCCAGCTGTTTCATTTCGTCTTCCACTGCGGCCTTGCGGGCTTCGAACATGGCCTTGCGGTCCGCATAAGTGGAAGGCCCTTCCTCCACCCACTCGAAGAACTGGCGGCTATTTTGCTCTGGCGATCTATACCTTTGAGCGGTCGCAGATTCTGGGAGGAGAGATGTTCGTGACGATCACTTTTTCCTGCATTGTGGGGGCAGCCTATCATGTGAAATTCGGTCTGGCAGAGTATGTATTCCTGCAGCTTGGCCGGGATCGTACAGCCAAAGACATGATGCTGGATCTTTCTTCTTTAAAAATTTTCGAATGATAGCTAAGGATTTTCTGAGAATTTCCGATATTCTTATATAGGAAAATACAGACACCATGGATGGATAAATAGCTACGGATGGCTGCCTCATGTGAGGCGACCATCCGTTTTTGCGTGAAGCGAGAACATCGCATGCCTGCATGAAGATTTGACGGGCATTGCGACAGGGCAGCAATCACTGCTCAGAGAGGGAGAGTACTATGGCAATAACAGGAATCGGCTACGGAAGGACATTTGTGTATGAGGCACAGAAGCGAGTAAATGCAGGGGATGTACAGAGTGCGCAGGGAAGTGCGACGGAGACAGCAGAATCCCGTTTCGCGGAGAGCATTGAGGAATTGGCAAAAGAAGACAACACCGTGAAGACTCCGGTGACCCGCGGCGTACAGCTGGCCCGCCATATCGAGGGAAAGGACAAGGTGCCCTATGGAGAAATGGCTGAGGACGGCGTCATTGAATACAACGGGGTGACCTTCGTCTGCGATTATGAGCATAATCGTCTGACACTGGGAGACACCACCAATAAAGAGGACTGTATCAATATCCCGCTGTCTGGCGGTGGAAGTCTGCTGGTGAACCGAGACAACATTGATGCCCTGTCCAAGGCCATCGGCATGTTCAGGCCGGAGGATGTGAAACGGATCCTGGAGGCGCTGGCAAAGGATAACAAGATCCAGCAGATGAAGAAAGAACTGGATGACATGGAGAACGGCGATGATGTGGATAACAGTGAGGAAGCATCGGAGACCGCCGACACGGACAAGGCAGCGGGAACGGATCCTTCCGGGACGGCCGGAGAGCCGGGAAAAGAGGATTTAAGTCTCATGGCACAGATCAAAGAGAAGATGCAGGAGATCTACGACAAGCTTCAGAACGGAGACACGGATACCAAGTTCCAGATCGGCAATCAAGAATTTACGATCAAGGAGTGGGATCATTTCTTAGAGAAATTCGACAGTGTGCAGGATGCCACCCGGGCGGCACTGGAGGAAAAAATCGAAAAGGAAAAGGTAGAACGGCTGGAAGAGAAACTGACAGGTATGTCGGAGACAGCAGAAGAGCCGGATGAGGTGGATAGTATCCTGGCCCAGAGTGTGAAAACCACAGAAGAGGGCAGTGACCCTAAGACCTGGTATATCACCTGCTTTAGCGAAGATGGCATCTGGTGTAAGAAATTCACCGAAGGACAGGAAGGAGAGGATCTGTGGCGTATGGAATTTACGGATCCTTCCCAGTACCAGAAGGTGTTAAATTATTTACAGAGCTTCGCAGAGGGGGAAGAAGTTCCGCATGCAGAGGAAGAGGACTTCTGGAGAAGATTCCTTGAGGAAGACGCACGGTAGATCTGGCGTCAATCAGGATTTTTCCGATATTCCCGAGGAGACTTTCCGTAAACTTTTTTGAACAGGTCCTTAAAATAGTTGCTGTCGTTGAAGCCGTATTCCAGAGCAATATCCGTGATGGAACTGTTGGTGGTAAGAAGCGCCGTCTGGGCGTGTTTGAGCCGTACATAGTTTAAATATTCCTTGAAGCCCATGCCGGTGATCAATTTGAATTTCTTGCTGAAGTAAGTGGGGCTTAAGGAAGCCACGGAGGAGACTTCCTCCAGTGTCAGGGGCTTGCGGAAATTGTTGTAAATGTATTTTGTGGCAAGCAGGATATCCGCATCCCGGGAATTTAGTAGATCCGGCTCCTTCTCATTCATGACGGAATGCCGCATCAGCAGGAGCAGAAGCTCTTCCAGATAGCAACGCTCAAAATGCTCGGAGTATTGGTCGAAGCGGGAATTCTCGGTGAGCATACGGGTCAGCAGAGAGCGCAGATATTCCTGGTATACCGTAGGAATGCTGCCCATGAAGGAATGTAGCTGTAGCCCCTGCCCGGATATGGAAGTGAGGCTGTCGGCAGACCGGTCCGATAAATGCAGATATTCTTCTTTGAAATAGATCATTACGATCTCGCAGACCTCTCCGGCAGAATACAGAGAATGATGCAGTTCTCCCGGAGCGATGAAGACCAGATCTCCGGCTTCCATCTGATAGACTGTATCTTTTAACAGGAAACGGCAGCTTCCCGACCAGAGATAAAAAATTTCATAAAAGCTGTGATAATGATCGGGCTGCAGGGGAGAAAAATCACCTCTGCGGCCTTTTTCCACGGTGATCCGGTCAATATCTTTTCTACCCTGTTTACCTTTTTTCGTTGTGATATCCATAGCTGCTCCTTCACTTTTTAAATCTACTGACATTGATACAGTCAGAATACCACAAAAAAACAGTACTTTCAACATAAACAAGCTATAAAAACAGCAGTAAATATTAAAAAATTACGCTATTATAATAATTGAAAAAGGAACCCGCCTCTTTCAAAAATACTTTTCTCTCTATCCCCCTCGGTACACTCCCCCCCTCGCCGAGGGGAATTTTTTGCGCAAAAATCACAGAAAACAGGCAGTCTCGTTACAATGGATTGCGCATTTTCCAAAGGATTGTTACCATAAGGGTACAGATCGGCCGGCATACGGTGCTAAAGCAAAGGTGCTAAAGCAAAGGTGCTAAAGCACCTGAGAGTTTGTAGAGTACAGAAAGGTATAGGGATTAGTATGGATAAAAAGAAAACGGGCAATCTGATCCGGGAAGCCAGACAATGCAAAAATTATACCCAGAGTGAACTGGGAAGGATGTTAGGGGTGACCAACAAAGCGGTATCCCGGTGGGAGAATGGAGAAAGTTTTCCGGATATCGGCGTATTGGAGTCCCTGTCCCATCTGTTGGAACTGCCGATTCAGGACATTGTGACCGGAGAGCGGGCGGGAGACCGGGAGGAGGCTGTGACGGAAGTCGTGAGACTGGCAAAGCTCCAGGAGCAGCGGAAACGTGAAAAGAGGCTCCTGTATCTGATCGTGCTGGGGCTTTTGATCTATCACTGTGTCATCGGGATCTGTTTATTTTCCGGAAGAGGGTTGTTTGGGGGAAGAGATATTGCCTGCCAGGTGGCCGGAATCTCCATGGCGGGGACGCTGACGATGCTGTGGCTTGTATACCGGTATTTCGGAAAGGAAGAGGATGTGAAAATGATTCCCTCCAGTCAATTAAGCAGAGGACTTGGAATAGCATCCCTTGCGATGCTATTGTGGAGTGTTGGAATCATGTATTTAAGCTTCGGAATGGTCCGGGCAGGAAGTGTTCCCCTTGGTATGGAACTCAGCTCCCTGGGACCGTTTTTGAACAATCAGCTTTGTGCGGGCTATGCCCTGAATGTAATATTTCTGGCAGTGGAAATGTACCGTCTGCTCATGGAGCGGACGGTACTGCATCCGGGATGTGTGATCTCACCGGCGGTCATCTATCTGGATTTCTTTTACATAGACATTCTGGGCCGGATGGATACCCTGGACAGCGTCTGGAAGGCACTGGACAGAGGGACGGTACTCATTTTGCTGGAGGCAGTGTCGGGAATTGTATTTTTGTTTATACAGTCCCACCGTTCTCGTTCTCACGCATCCGATAGCCCACACCAATCTCAGTGAAGACATACTGGGGCTGCGCGGGATTCTGTTCCAGCTTTCTGCGGATGTTCGCCATGTTGACCCGGAGGATCTGATTATTATTGTCCATATAGGGACCCCAGATGGCATTCATGATATAGCTGTAGGTCAGAACTCTGCCGGAATTTTCCGCTAAAAGTGTAAGCAGCTGGTATTCAATCTGGGTCAGATGTACCTCTTCGCCCCGCAGGCGGATCAGTCGTTTCTCGAAATCAATCTCCAGATCCAGTGCCTTATATACATGACCGGGAGTCTGGGCGTGGCTGTGCCGCAGAGAAGTGCGGATCCTTGCCATGAGCTCGCCGGTGCCGAAAGGTTTTGTGATATAATCATCCGCCCCCAGATCCAGAGCGGAGACCTTCTCCTGCTCCTTGGTGCGGGCAGATATGATGATTACCGGAACATCGCTCCAGGAACGGAGTTTCTGTAATACCTCCAGCCCGTCCATGTCCGGCAGCCCTAAATCTAACAGGATCACATTGGGGCAGAAAGAAGTGCTGAGACTCAGTCCCTCTCTGCCGTTTAAGGCATGCATGATCTTGTAGCCTTCCCGGTCCATGGTAGCGGTGATGAAATTACTGATACTTCTATCGTCTTCGATTAAGAGAACTTTGATCTTATTCATATCTGTGATCCATATCCTTTCCGGTATTTTCAAGAGTTCTGTCTTATGTGGCTGAGAGTACACTTATTTTTCTGAAGCGACAACTCCCACCTTGGGCAGTGTGAAACAGAATTCCGCGCCATCCGCATGATTCCGGCCACTCAGCGTTCCGTGATGGGCGGTGATGATGGTCTTGCAGATGGATAGACCGATACCCATGCCCTTGCGGGAATCCGAGCTCTGGGAATTGTTGTAGGTACCCGTCTCGAACAGATTCTGTAATTTTTCTTCCGACAATCCTTTTCCGTAGTCTCTCACAATAAAAGATACATGCTCCGGATGATCCTCCACGATGAAATCAATGGGCAGGATACTTCCGGAATGAACGATGGCGTTTTCCAGCAGATTGATGGTGACCTGCTCGATCAGCACCGCATCCATGGGGATCATCAGAAATTCCTCGGGGATCTTGACCCGGATGGCGGCATCGGGATAGCGTTTTTTCAGTTTCTCCAAAGCTTCTCCCACCACTTCCTCCACCGGTTCCTCTGTGGTATTGATGCTTAAGCTGTCTCCCTGGATACGAGTGACGGACAGCAGATTTTCCACCATATTCAACAGCCAGTTGGAATCCTCATAGATATTGGTCATGATCGTACGCTGTTCGGTGGAGCTTAGATCGTTCTGACTTTCCAGAAACAGGGAGCTGTTGCCGATGATGCCGGTGAGCGGCGTGCGCAGATCGTGGGAGATGGCGCGCAGTAGATTTGCACGCATCTTTTCCATTTCGGCCTCTGCCAGCCGCTTTTCCCGCTCTGCGATCATCTCGGACTGGATGGTCATATGGGAGGTCATGGTACACAGGATCAGAGTGATCCCACTCATCAGCAGGAAGGTGATAGGGTAGCCGGTCAGTGAGAAATTAAGCTTATAATACGGATAGGTGAACAGATAATTGATCGCTATTACGGAAAAAAGGGTGCAGGCAATGCCGTAGCCGTAGCCCACCGTCCATCTGGCGATGATCACCAGTGCCAGAATGTAGAACAGTGCTACATTGGCATGGTTGTCCGGTACTATATGCTGATATAAAAAAGAGGCAAGAGTGGCGCACAGCATGCAGGCGGCACAGATCAGGATACTGATGGCGTGTCTGGTAAAGGGTGGTTTTAAGCGGAAGCTTTTCCGCGGTGATTTTTTATCGTAAAGTGATCGGAACACGGTGTGATCCTCCATGAAATATTGTTAGTCGTTTTGTAAATTTATTATAACTATAGTACCATTACTTTGCAATGCAAGGTGTAAAGAAGTAGTTAAGGATATATGAAAACCGGTATATTTTCCCCTAAAGCTACGGCAAAAGGCAGGTATCCTCAGGAAAATCCAAGACACAAAAAATAGGAACATATACTTTCGTTAGGTTGACATCAGGAAAAACATTAGATTAAAATGTAGTATGGCGGCGGTCCTGAAAGGGCGGACCGTCTATGTGGACAGGAGAGGAATAGGTTATGTTTCTGACAGGATGGGCACTATTGCCGGCCATCGCACTGGTGGTATGGATCTATAGACAGGATAAGGTGGAGAAGGAGCCGAGGGGATTATTGTGGAAAATATTCCTGTTTGGTGTATTGTCTGTGATCCCCGCCATGATACTGGAAATCATTCTGGATGAAGTATTTCTGGTATTTATGGATGCAGATACGCTGTGTTACGTGATCCTGGATAATTTTATCGGGGTGGCACTGATCGAGGAACTTTGCAAGATGCAGGCGGCCAAATGGGCGGCATGGAAGCATCCGGCATTTAATTATAAATTCGATGCCATCGTGTACTGTGTGACTTCGGCATTAGGATTTGCAGCCATTGAAAATATTCTGTATTGTCTGGGCGGTGACATTGGGACGGCAGTGACCAGAGCCCTGTTGTCCGTGCCTTCCCATGCCATTGATGGCGTGATCATGGGATATTTCTTCGGTGTGGCGAAGGAGGCAGAACTTGCAGGCACTAAAAAACGCAGGAAACGCTACCTGAAGCTCAGCGTGTTCATGCCGATGATCGAACACGGTATCTATGATTCCGCATTGTCTCTGGATGCGGACTGGATCTTCGTTTTCTTTTTCCTGTTTGTGATCGTGGTGGATGTCTGGGCCTATAAATTTGTGAAAAAGCAGTCTGGGCAGGACCGGGAGCTGTCTGCATAAAGATTGCGTTAAGACCCCGTGAAAATTTTATAAATTCACGAAAAACGGTAGGATCGGGTCTTTGCTTCATGTTAAGATAAAGAAAACATAAAGAAAGGAAAGACCAATATTGAAGTTATTAAATCCAAAGATCCGGCAAAAATTTGCAGAATCCTTGAAGGCGGTCCTGCCGGTAGTAGGGATCGTGATCGTATTAAGCTTTACCATAGCTCCCATTACCTCCAGTATCCTGCTGTGCTTTCTGGTGGGGGCGGTGATGGTCATGGTCGGTATGATGTTTTTCACCCTGGGTGCGGAGATGTCCATGACCCCTATGGGAGAAAAAGTGGGTGCCAGAATGACCCAGAGTAAAAACATTCTGCTGATCGTAGTGTTATCTTTTCTGTTGGGAGTGGTGATCACCATTTCCGAGCCTGACTTGCAGGTGCTGGCGACACAGGTGCCTTCGGTTCCGAATATGACGCTGATCCTGGCAGTGGCAGTGGGGGTTGGAATCTTCCTGGTCATTGCCCTTCTGCGTATGTTGATCGGTGTGGCCCTGCCGCCATTGTTGACCTTTTTCTACATGGTAGTGTTCGTTCTTGCATTTTTCGTACCGGAAAACTTCCGGGCAGTGGCGTTTGATTCCGGAGGTGTGACCACGGGACCCATGACAGTTCCTTTTATCATGGCACTTGGTGTCGGTATTGCGTCCATCCGTAATGACCACCATGCGGCGGACGACAGCTTCGGTCTGGTAGCACTGTGCTCCATCGGCCCGATCCTGGCGGTCATGGCGCTGGGGCTGATCTATAAGCCGACCAATGCGGATTACCAGCCGGTGGCGATCCCGGAGATCGCTGATTCCGTGGAACTGGCGCAGCTTTTTGCTCATGGGATTCCGGATTATATGAAAGAGATCGCACTCTCATTACTTCCCATTGTATTGTTTTTCGGTCTGTTCCAGATATTTGCCCTGCGGCTGTCGGGGAAGACACTGGCGAAGATTCTGATCGGTCTGGTGTATACTTATATCGGTCTGGTACTGTTCCTGACCGGCGCAAATGTGGGCTTTATGCCTGCCGGTAATTACCTCGGTCAGGTCATGGCAGCCAGATCCTACAGGTGGGTACTGGTGCCGGTGGGAGCACTGATTGGTTACTTTATCGTAAAAGCGGAGCCCGCGGTCTATGTACTGAATCATCAGGTAGAGGAGCTGACGGACGGTGCCATCTCTGCCAGATCCATGGGTGTTTCTCTTTCCGTGGGCGTATCCTTATCCGTAGCACTGGCGATGATCCGCGTGCTGACGGGGATCCCGATTCTATGGTTTTTGATCCCGGGCTACGGTGTGGCGATCGGACTATCCTTTTTTGTACCGAAGATATTCACAGCGATAGCCTTCGACTCCGGCGGTGTGGCGAGCGGTCCCATGACAGCTACCTTTTTACTGCCGTTAGCGCAGGGCGCCTGTGTGGCGGTGGGCGGCAATTTAGTCGCAGATGCTTTCGGTGTGGTAGCAATGGTAGCCATGACACCGCTGATCACGATCCAGATATTGGGAATGGTATATCAGTTAAAGCAGCAGAAGAGCGGTGCAGGCGTATTTGCCGGTGCGGCGGATGCATTTGGTGCTTTGGATGAGAATGCCATCATTGAACTGTAGGAGGTGTGCCCATGAGTGAATTATATATGATGGTCACCATTACCAATCGTCAGCTGACGAGGAAATTCGTGGAATGCTATAAAGAAAAAGGCGCACAGGTCGGCAGTGTTACCGTCGGCATGGGAACCGCGGCGAATGAGATCTTAGATTATTTTGGACTGGACGGCATGGAGAAGAGCGTATTGTTCCATCTTGTCACAGATGCTTCCTGGCGGCAGATCAAGGCTGCCCTGCGCAAAAAGATGCAGATTGATCTCCCAGGTATGGGAATCGCATTTATCATTCCCGTGAGCAGTGTCGGCGGCAAGAAAGCATTGAATTACCTGACCTGCGGGCAGGAATTCGTAAAAGGAGAGGAGTCCACATTGAAAGAGACGAAGAATGAGCTTCTGGTAGTGATAGCCAATCATGGATATACGGAACTGGTCATGGATGCAGCGAGAGAAGTACATGCGGCAGGCGGCACAGTCATCCATGCCAAGGGCACCGGAACAGAGAATGCACAGCAGTTTCTGGGCGTGACACTGGTGCCGGAAAAAGAAATGTTGTTCATTGTGGTAAAAAGTGAGCAGAAAAATTCCATCATGCGTGCTATAATGGAAAAAGCAGGACTGGAGAGTAAAGCACAAAGCATCGTATTCTCCCTTCCTGTGACAGATACTGCAGGCATGCGCCTGATGGAGGAGATGGGAGAGACATGACAAACGGCTTATCCGGACCCAGGAAGCAGTTCCTGGACGTGCTCCGGGTACTGGCAACCTGTTCAGTGGTGCTGATGCATGTACTGACAGGTGCGACAGATGTGACAGATGCGTCGATAGTGCCGGAATACCGGTCATTATTGCTGTCAGTTATGGATCTGGTGACCTGGTGTGTTCCTATATTTTTATTGATCTCGGGATATTTGTTCCTGAATCCGGAACGTACATTGACTTATCCGGTCATGATTAAAAAATATTGCAGGAGGATTGCGCTGGCGATCCTCCTATTCGGCGTTCCGTATGCAGCTTCCGAGCTGGTAGTGGCGGAGCGGACCTTCCGGATCAGGATGATCCCGGAGGCACTGAAGATGACTCTGATGGGACATACCTGGTCCCATATGTGGTATCTGTATCTGATCTTGTTTTTATATCTGATCACGCCGCTTCTGAAAAAAGTGCTGCGTGTGCTGCCGGTGTGGGGTGTTGCGGCAGTGATGGCAGTGATCTTCTTGGGAAGCAGTGTGGCACCGTTTCTGAATAAGGTACTGGATGTCAACAGTATTCCGGTATTGCCGGATGGCGGTGTGTATTTCCTGTATTATCTGTGTGGATATTTCTTCGCGGTGAGAGAAGTAGGTGTGGACAAGGCAGAGAGTTCCGGAACGTCCGGGAAAGGCATGGAAGCCGGGCTCGATACGGAGCCGGTCAGAGGGAAACGGATAGGAAACGTGTGGCTGATGGCAGCGGCAGTGCTGATGATGGGAATGATCCTCAGCAGGACACTCGCCGGATTCTCCATCCAGATGGCATACAATTATCCGTTTACAGTACTGCTTGCAGTGCTTCTGTTCGCTGCAGGATGGAATGGGAGTATTAAAAAACACCGGATCCCCTGGCAGGAGGCGGGAGCCTTGAGCTTCGCCGTATACCTGGTACATCCGGTGTATGTGAACCTGTTGTATAAATTCGTGAAGATCACACCCTTTACGGTGTTGGAACAATGCGGTGTGCAGTCTGTAGCCGCCGGGCAAGCGGTATTGATTTTGCTGCTGGCTGCATTCTGCCTGGTAGTGCTGGCACTGGCAACGGCTACCGCGTGGGTGCTTCGGAAGATTCCGGTGTTAAGAAAATTCGTGTTGTGATCAGAAGTGAAAGATAGGTGACAAATCTGGTTTTGCATTACAAATATTTGATAATAGCATACCCCTTGCCAGCAGAAGACTTCTATGCTAGAATGTGCACAAAGCATAGAAGTTTTCTATTTCTACAGATATCTTGTGAAGTTCTGAATAGCGAGTCGGAAAGTCCATGCTTTTATTCCAAATTTACAACATTCTAAAATAACAGCGGGGTTTTGACCGCGATATACGTACTTTGTATGGGACATAGGTATGTCTGCTTTTGTTACTATAATCTCATAAACATGGAATGTCTGATCCTGCGGTTATAACAAACACAGGAAGGAATTCTATGGGAAAGGCATTCCAAACATAATGGCAAGGTACGGTATCGGGATATCGTGTAAATGTTATAGGGAGAATTTATGATAGAAATTAAACCAGAAGCGAAAAAGACGGATGGTATTACAAATGATTTAGTTGAAATCACTCGACCGTCGATTGAAAAAATGATTTATGTTATTAGAGATAAGCAAGTCATGTTGGATAGTGATCTTGCCATTCTTTACCAAGTAGAGACAGGGGCATTGAATAGAGCAGTAAAAAGAAATATTAGTAGATTTCCAGAAGATTTTCGTTTTCAGCTCACGAAAGAGGAGTATCAGAACTTGAGATGCCAAACTGGCATTTCAAGTTTTGCGCAGGGCGAAAATAATTATGGTGGTCGTAGGACTCTTCCTTATGTATTTACAGAACAGGGAATCTCTATGTTGGCTAGTGTTCTACATAGCGAAGTGGCAATTAAGGTAAGTATTGGTATTATGCGCGCATTCGTGGAAATGAGGCGATTTATTGCTAATAACGCCTTGCTTTTTGAGCGTATCAGTAATGTGGAGTTAAAACAACTGGAATATCAAAAGCAAACGGATGAAAAATTGGATCAGATATTTGAATATATATCGGACCATGAGGAATCAAATCAGAAAGTCTTTTTTGATGGACAGATATATGATGCTTTTAGCCTAATTGTTAGCCTGATTCAAAAAGCGGAAAAGGAAATCGTTTTAATTGATGGCTATGTGGATATAGGAACGCTGAATCTTCTCACAAAAAAGAATGAAAATGTGACTGTTGTGATGTATACATTGAAAAGAACCAAGTTATCTCAAGAAGATGTTAATAATTTCAACAGCCAGTATCCTTTACTGGAAGTGCGGTACACGAAAGTATTTCATGATCGCTTTTTAATCTTGGATAAGAAAAATGTTTATCATATAGGAGCCTCCTTAAAAGATGCAGGAAAAAAGTGTTTTGGAATTTCTCTGATTGAGGATGCTGGTATTGTGAGAGACATTCTTCAGAGATTGGAGATTGAAACAGAGGAGTAAAAACGCACCATATTTGGAATTCAATCATCAGGCGATAGTTGCTGACTTTGGCTGTGATCAAGAAGGAGCCTCGACCAGAGGCTCCTTCTTGATTTGGCTTATGATGCTAGTCTGATCACTTTCGCTGCCAGCGCCCGGAAGCACCGCAAGGCAGTACCAGCCCACTCTCGGTGACGGGGAGGCCGATCTCTTCGGCTTCCACATGACCGCCGAACTTTTTCGTCAGGGTGGAATTCATCATATAGGACAGCACGGCGGGCTGCAATCCTGTAGTGTACGAATTGATCAGGAAGAACAGCGCATCATCGGATAAAAGCTGTGCGGTCAGTCCTACGAAATCCCAGATATTATCTTCTATTTTCCAGATCTCGCCCTTGGGTCCTCTGCCGTAGGAAGGAGGATCCATGATGATGCCGTCGTATTTGTTGCCCCGGCGGATCTCACGCTCTACGAACTTCATACAGTCGTCCACCAGCCAGCGGATAGGAGCATCGGCAAGCCCGCTGGCAGCAGCATTCTCCTTTGCCCAGCCGACCATACCCTTGGACGCATCCACATGGGTCACAGCAGCTCCCGCAGCTGCGGCGGATACAGTGGCACCGCCGGTGTAAGCGAAGAGGTTCAGCACCTTCACGGGGCGGCCTGCCTCATGGATCAGACCGGAGAACCAGTCCCAGTTCACAGCCTGCTCCGGGAACAGGCCGGTATGCTTGAAGCTGAAGGGCTTCAGATGGAAGGTCAGAGGATCAGCCTTACCGGAGGCTTCCTTCTGAAAAGGCAGGGTATAATGAATCGCCCATTCATCCGGCAGATGGAAGAACTCCCATTCTCCGCCGCCCTTGGCACTTCTGTGGTAATGACCGTTTTTCTGCTTCCAGCCCTTATGATCGTGGGGCGTCTTCCAGATGACCTGGGGATCCGGACGCACCAGAATATAATCTCCCCAACGCTCTAACTTTTCTCCGCTGGACGTATCCAGCACTTCATAATCTTTCCAATGATCTGCAATCCACATATAGAAACCTTTCTGTGTGTATACTTTGTAACTAACTTTTATAGGACATAATAATAGAATATAATACCGGAAAGACTTTTTCAAGGAATACTTGCTATTGAACCGCATTGAGCCGCATTGAGCCATTTAAAGTCCTCTTCGGTCGATTCATGTCATATTTGGGTCGATTCATGCAGAAACCGGTTTTACTGAGAGAAGGTGTGGTACGTTATCTTTAAGATAATGGGTATCACTATGCCCATCGGAAAGAGGTAAAACGCTATGAAAAAACGAGTATTGAGCATGTTACTGGCATTTATTCTCTGCTTCTCCACACTACCCATGACAGCAATCGCACAGGAGGCTGATGCGGTGACAGAACAGGAAGCAGACTCTGCGGAAGAGCAGGAGGAAGCAGAAGCAGCGGCGGCACCGGAGGCAGAGACTTCGTCCGATAAGAGCACCACTGTGGAAACTCCCGGCACGGAAGATTCCACTGCGGGCGAAGCCCCCGATAAAAGTGTCAGCGATAGTGATGCCGGCACGCAGGACACCGGGGCAGATGATGAGAAGAAGGCAGCAGTGCAGAAGGTACAGGCACTCATCGACGCTCTGCCGGAGACAGTGACGGTGGAAAATGCAGAAAGTGTCAGTGCACAGCTGGAAGCTATCGACGAGGCTATGGCGGAACTGACCGAGGAACAGCGTGAAGAGCTGGATATGACACGGCTTCATGCCATTTCTGAAGTGTTGAATACACCGATGACGGTTCCGATGACGGTGGCGGAAGGTCAGCATGTTGACCATCCCATCTGCGGCGCGACATGCACAGATGAGAATAACCATAGCATTGTGACAGAGTGGCAGCCCATAGGCAGCGAAACAGAACTGAAAGCTGCAACGGAAGGATATTACTACCTGACACAGGATATCGTGACAACGGGAACATGGGAACCGAACAATAACGTGGTGCTTTGTCTGAATGGTCACAGCATTGCGGCAAACGGGGATTTTGGTGTCATTGAGATCAAGGGAGCGAATAGACAATTTACTCTCTGTGACTGCAATAGTAGTGCGAGTACGCACTATTTCATCAAAAGCGTGGAAAATAATTTAACTCGATGGGTGCCGTGCGAGGAAAATACGGAGAACCGCATCTCCGTTACCGGTGGAGTTATCACTCACAGCGTGAGAACGTCGGATTTAGGTGTGAAAGTGGATAAGAACGCCACTTTTACCATGTACGGTGGAACTATTTGTGGTAATAAGCTCCAAGGCAGTTATAATGGAGCCGGTGTGTATGTGCATGATAGCACATTTAATATGTATGGCGGTGCAATCAGAGGCAATGCTGCAAGTTGGGGTGGTGGCGTCGCTGCGCTCGGTAGCACATTTAACATGTATGGTGGTGTAATCAGCGACAACATGGTCTCTGCTTCTGCTGGCGGTGTACTGTTGTCGGACAAAAGCGTCATGAACATGTCCGGCAATGCACAGATTAGTAACAACATTGCTCCCACCAAATGGACGACATCAGGTGGCGGAGTGTATATATTTGCCAGCACTGACGGAGAAGTCAGTAACTGCTTATATATGTCCGATAATGCGAAAATCAGCGGCAATACAGCCACTAGCGGCGGTGCTGTGTATGTACGTAAAAACGGTCAGGTTACCATGAGCGGCAATGCGCAGATTAGCAATAACACGGCAACCGAGAATGGTGGCGGCGTCTATGTAGAAAATAGTACTTTTAAAATTGCCGGCGGTGCTCCTCGGGTCTGTGACAACTTGTGTCAAGATGTTCAGAACAATGTCTATCTGGCTACCGGCAATGCAATTCGGATTAGTAAATTATCCACATTCACCGGCAAAATCGGCGTATCCACCCAGGATACGCCCACTGGGAGCAACCTCGTAACGGTTGCCGCTGCAGCTGTGGAGTCTGGGGCTGTTGGTTCCCTGACCGAAGAATATGTGGATCATATTAGCAGTGATAAAGAGAACCTCTATCCGGTTCTTGTGAACGGTGAGGTGAAACTGTCGGCGACCGTACCGCATCGGCATCCCGTTTGTGGAGAGACCTGTGGTGACAGTGGGAAGCATAGCAATCAGACATGGATAGGTGTTTCCAGGCTGAGTGACATCAAGAGTAGTGGCAATTATTATCTGACAGACAATGTTACACTGGATGAAACATGGAACTGCAATATTAGTGTAAACCTTTGCTTAAATGGAAAAACAATCACCGGTGCAGCAGGAGAGGAGACCATTAGGGTTGCGAAAGGAACGACACTGACTATCACTGACTGTCAGAATGAGGTCGGCAAGATTACCCATGCACAGGATAATATAGGACGAGGTATAATGTCCTTGGGTACCTTGATACTGTATAACGGCGAAATTACCAAAAACCAGATTGCCAAAGGTAGTGGTGCCGGTGTATACGTAGATGGTGGTAATTTTTACATGTATAAGGGCAGTATCTCTGATAACAAAGTAACCATAAACGGTAACGGCGGCGGTGTGTATGCAAAAGATAGCACCAACTTCGTTATATCCGGTGGTAGTATTGACAGCAACCATGCACCGTCTAGCGGTGGTGGTATATACTATGAATCTACAATTAGTAAGTCAGTAAAATTCAATATATCTGGTGGTAATATCGTTAGAAACACAGCCGTTACTGGTAACGGTGGTGGTATATGGCTGAAGAGTGCATATGGAAATATGAGGTTTACCATGTCCGGTGGTAGGATTTCAAACAACGTCGCTAGCAAAAACGGCGGTGGTGTATATATTTCTGAGCCCTATTACGGCAAGTTTACTGTGTCCAGTACGGCACAAATCACCGACAACGCGGGTAATAGAAACGATAACAATGTCTATTTGCCCAGCGGCAAGACCATTCTCATCGGCTCGAATGGGCTGGACAGCTCCGCCAAGATTGGCGTGACCATGGGACAGGTTCTCGATACGGACAAGTATGTTGCCATCGCCAAGGGTGCAAGCAATGATTACACACTGACCGCGAATGACCTGAATGCTTTCAACAGCGATATCGGCTATAAGAGGTATGCGCTAGACAACGCTGTCAACTTTTCAAACGGCGAATTACATGTGCATCGTCTCTGTGGCACGGCGAACTGCACCCTTACTTATCACGAAAATGTGCTGTGGACTGCAATCAACACGGAAGCGGAGTTGCGTGCCATCAAGGGTGGAACGGACATGCAGTATTACTATCTAACAGATAATATTAAACTGAATGATACGAGCTGGAATCCGACAGGCTTCATCTCGCTTTGTTTGAATGGTCACAGCATCACAGCTAACGGCAATTTTGATGCCATCACAGTAGGCTCCGAAGATAGCTCAACTGCCGGTGATTTACACGTTTGCGACTGCACCGGCAACGGAAAAATCACTCATGCTGAGGACAAGACCGGGCGAGGCGTGTATGTACACCCCCGCAGTAGCTTCCACTTGTGGGGCGGCAGCATCACCGGCAACAGCACCAATGACTGCGGCGGTGTGTACTTAAACGGCGGCTTCGGCTATCTGTCTGGTGGCAGCATCACAAACAACAGCGCAAATGAGGGCGGTGGTGTTGCGATACGTACAGCTAGTTTTCATAATCCTGATACACAGAATTCTAGGATCTCTGGCTATTTTTACATGTACGGTGGAACGATTACTGGCAACACGGCAACCAACGGAGGCGGTGTTGCCGTGAAAGATAAGACATCGTTCCGAACCTTTGGCGGCAGTGTTATCGGTAACACGGCAACTGCTAACGGTGGCGGTGTGTATGTAGAGTCAAGTACTGCGAACATGAGTGTCGACGGGACAGCGGACCATACCGGGGACGTGAACATCACCGGCAACAAGGATGCAAAAGGCAACGATAGCAATGTCTATCTGCCCGGCGGCACGAATATCTCCATTGGTCAAAACGTGCTGCATAATATCCGTATTGGTGTGACGCTTGAAAAGCTGCCTGCGGAGGGAAATTTTGTGAAGTTTGTCGAGGCAGCCACGGGTGTTACCCTGACGGATAAAATTGCGGGCGGGTTCACCATCGACAATAATAGCAGCAACACATACAGTGTGCAGAACATCGACAACAGTCTGTATGTGGTAAACGGTGCGCTGCATAAGCATGCAATCTGTGGCGCAAGTTGCAGCCACGAGACTAAACATGACGATGTTCTGTGGACTCCACTGACCTATAATGCAGATACACAGAAGATGATGTGTGGTGGAACGATAGTAAGCAGTAGTAATGGCACAAAAGGGATGGAATATGTGCTTCCTACTGGAAACTACTACTTACTGGACAATATTACGTTTACCGGTACGATTAAAATCTCCGGTGACGTAAATCTCTGTCTGAACGGAAAGTGCATCACCAATTTAGCACAGAATTATGCTTCGACGATTGCTGTTCTCGCGAGGGGCAATCTGACACTATGTGACCACGAGGACGGTACTATCACCTCAAAAGATCAGAAGTCTTATGGTGTGCAGTTCAAGGCTTACAATGGCATTCCTAAATTCACCATGTATGGCGGCACCATCACCGGAACTGATGCTGGTGTGTGTCAGGACGCCAGTGCCGGTGTGTTCAATATGTATGGTGGCGCTATCACCGGCAATAGAGTAGGAGCAGATATTCCTGCGGAGATTACAATGACGGTCGGTGGGACGGCAAGGATTATAGGCAACACCAAAAAGGATGTTTTCCTGTACGAAAAGGATGAAAACTCAAAATCAATTATCCACATTGATCCAAGTCTGACGAATGCTGCAAGTATTGGTGTGGCTACTACCAATAGCCCCAGGCCAAAGGCTCCGGTTCAGATTGCTACCGGAGCAACCGGCTTGGTGGACTATACTAAGATTTTCAAGCCGGACAATACAGATAGGGGCTATATGGTTATAAAGGATGAGCAGGGTAATCTGTACCTTAGCACCCACCAGCACAGTTGGAAATACAAGCCGGGCGCAGACGGCAAGTCGATTACCGCCACCTGCGTTAATACAACGAACTGTCCCAACATTGACGGCGGCAGCGTGACCATCAAGGCACCTGAGGAGAATACTCTGATCTACGATGGCAGCAACAAAACGGCAATACTTGAGAACAAACTGCTCACCGGTGAGAAGGATCCCACAATCAGCTACACGGTTGGAAACGGACAGGGTGCTACACTCCCTGACGGTTCCTATCCCACCAATGTCGGTGCTTATACCGCAAGCATCACAGTGGGTGGTGTGACAGCCAGTGTGACTTATGAGATTCAAAAGGCAGATCCCGCAGCGAAAAATTTTGTCTTTACCGCACCGGGCAGCTTGACATATGACGGCACGGCAAAGACTGCAGACATCAAGACTGCGACGAACATCACCGGCATGGGCGATGTTATGGTGAAATACTATCAGGGCGAGACGGAAGTGCAGCCCATGAATGCGGGTGAATACAAGGTTAAAATTAGTGTGACGGACGGCACGAATTTTAACGCAGCAAGTGACCTGACGGATGAAAACTGGGCGTTTACGATTACTCCCATTATTACCGAACCGACTGTGGAACTGAGCGGTAACACAACTTATACTTATACCGGCGAACGGATTACGCCGGATGTTACCGTAACCATCGATGGCAGACCGCTGACGAAGGGTACGGACTACACCATTATTTACGGTGATAACGTAAACGCCGGTACGAATGCCGGTTCCGTAACCGTTAAAGCAAAGGGAAATTATGGATTTGCAGATGTTGTTAAGAAATTTGCCATTGAGAAGGCGGATCCGAAGCTGAACTTCGAGAAGCCTGCTGTGACGACCTCCTATGGAACGAATCCTGCTAACAATGAGCTCACCAATAAGGGTGACGGCGCGGTGAATTACCAAAGCAGCGACAATTCCGTCGTAACTGTGAATGAAAAAGGTGAGGTTACCGTTGTCGGAGTGGGCGAGACCACCATTACCGCGACAGCCGCCGAGACAACGAACTACAAGGTAGGCACGGCAAGCTATAAATTGACGGTGAATAAGGCACGTGTCCATATTGTACAGGCTACCGTTGCTAACAAGGATTACGATGGAAACGTGAATGCTGACGTCACAGGGGTAGTTTTTGCCAACGAGGCAGACGTGAGAATAGACGGTCGGGTAGCGGGTACGGACTACACGGTGACCGGTGCTTTCCAAAGTGAAAACGCCGGGAAACAGGATGCAGAGGTAACGGTAAAACTTCTTGGTGAGTTTGCCTCTCACTATGAACTGACCGGCGGAATATATAAGACCAGGGCAACTATTACTGCAAAGCCTATCAGCATTGCAATCGCGCTCACGCAAGACCGCAGCTACGAGCGGAATAATACCTCCGTGACCATTTTAGAAGTGACCTTCAAAGACAGCACAAACACACTTGTTGCAACGCTGACAAGTTCCGATTATACCGCGACCGGCAAGATGGTTAATGCGAATGTCGGCACAGACAAAAAAGTTACCGTTACGGTGACCCTGCAGGGAAAAGCGGCAGACAACTATAAGCTTGTTTCCAACATGACCACCGCAAAGGTAGCGATTACGCAGGCTAAGGGCGGTGTATTGCAGGAGGAGAACTTAAAGCAGAAATTCTCCGACCGGAAGCAGAAGACCTTCACACCCGATTACACAGGACTTCCTGCCGGGGAGACATGGACATACAGCATTTCCGAGGCACAAACTTCGGGATCTGCAAAGGTGGAACCGGCTATGATTAATACAGCCGGAAAGATCACCTACAGGCTGACAGCCGGTGCGGAAAATGACACCATCTGTTGGACGGTAACGATTTCCAATCCAAATTATGAAAAATTTACCAAGGATTTAGTACTGACCCTGACGGCGAAAGAACCTCAGGAGACACTGCGCATCACCGGTGACAACACTGTGGCCTATGGACAGAAGCTGCTACTGAGCACGGTCGGCGGTTCCGGCACAGGTGAGATTACTTACAGAGTGGATGCAGGCAGCACAGGCAATGCAACGATTAATCAGAATGGCGTTCTGACTCCGGTTAAGGTCGGAAGCGTTGTTATCACAGCAACCAAGGCAGGTGATATCGATTACAGTGAGATCACCAGTGCACCTTTTGTCATTATGATTACCCGGGCTGCTACAAGCGGTGAACCGAAGTACAATAAGATTACCACAGGCGGTATGACCCTGGCAGACGCAGGACTGACGTTGGCAGGCAGCACCATTCATCCGGCAGACGGTACACTGGAGTGGATAGATGATGCAGGTGTACTTCCCAATGACACGGCAGTCGAGATGAACAAGACTTACAAGTGGCGCTTCATCCCTGCGGATACCAATTATGAGATTCTGACCGGTGAAATCGAACTTTACCATGTGGACGCTCCGGCAGTCACTGCACAGCCCAAGAGTGTATCTGTGACAGTAGGAGACACAGCAACGTTTGAAGTTACTGCAACCGGTACGGACGTAACCTATCAGTGGCAGATCGACAGAAACGACGGTAATGGATTTGTGAACATCACCGGAGCTACCGGTGCAACCTACACCATAGGAGTAACGGATAGAGACTGCAACGGATTTAAGTACCGGTGTGTTCTCAGCAATGCGGCCGGTTCAGTTACCACCGATACCGTAGTATTGACGGTACAGTATCAGATCATTGAAGGCGCGAACGGCTCCTGGAACCAGAATACGGACGGAAGAAGTCTCAAAATCAGAGGAAACGGTGAATATTCCAAGTTCCAGAATGTAAAGGTAGATGGGAATATCATTGATTCCAAGAACTATACCGTGAGTGAGGGCTCCACGATCATCGAATTACATGCAGATTACCTGAAGACTCTGTCCGAGGGCAGTCACACCTTTGAGATCGTATGGACAGACGGCGCCGCAGGCACCAGCTTTACGGTAGCAAGGAACACCTCCGGCAGCAATAATACCGGCAGCAATAACACCGGCAATAACGATAATAATGACAGTACGGACAACTCAGCTGCCGCAGCTCCCACCGCTGCTGCTACTGCGCAGGAACTGGACAAGGTTCCGGCTACCGGAGATCCTCTCGGTATCTGGCTGATGCTCTTTGCGATATCCCTGACCGGACTCGCAGGAATGCTGGCGAGAAGAAAGAAGAACTAAGAATAACGTAAATAATATAGAAACCTCGCTACAGAGATGATACCTGTAGCGAGGCTTTTTGTCTTGCAATCTTATTTTTCATTTATTATTGACACTATACTTACCTTTTATTATAATATAAATGAACCACTGAACTCGCGAATGCGATGTAGGTGGTGTTTTATTTTGGATATATTACTAATCCATACATATTTGTCTCATTTGCTTTCAAATTTAATTTTTCCGCTTCCTTTAACGTCACCATAACCCGTTTTACAAAGAGTTTGTCAATTACAGTTCCCACTCGTTTGGGTAACTCTTCTTTCCGAATTTCGATTTTGAAATATAAATGTACAAAAAATGAAACGAAATCACATATTTGAATAAAATAGGATTCTGATGAATTTTTTTCCATAATATCCTCGATCATATTGCTGATCGGATGATTGACAAACCCAGGCAAATATTTGGATTGGATCGGATTAAATGCACGTATAGCTCTGGCTGTCTTTCTCATAGGTGCTATTCTGCCCTCATCCGTAATCACTAAATAATTCCATTGCCCATCGCTGTCATTCTCGATACGTTGTATATTATATTTCAATGCATTTTCAAGAACGTGATAGTTATTATCTTTAAATTTTTTCTTATCAATAATCACATTTACAATCTTTAAATCCATCTTTGCAATTGTTAACGTAAATGCTTTTATTATATCTTGTTTTGTTTCTTTTGACCAATGATACTCACGATATGGATTTTTATCCGTCAAAAAATGTTTTGTATGCATCTCTTCTGATACATGAAAGCCATATTTATCTTTTAATTCTCTTCTCAAAATACGCATTTTTTCAAAATTTTGCTGCCAGCTCTCTGCAGGCATATACAAACTTGTTAAAATAAAATGGTCTGATGAATTCATTGTTACTCCGTCATCCCCTGTTTCATCAAAATATGCTATATATGTTTTCATCAATTCCCCTTTCATATTTTAGACATTTTAATGCCACTCAGTTTTAATAATGAAAACTATGGTGATTCACCAAAATACTGAAATTAAATAAGATTTGAAATAGAAAATTTACTTATAGATAGAGAATAGCAAACTATTCTCAGCCTGTCAACATGACAAAATAACATTCAAATCAGGCTTTCGCACATTACAGCGATAGCAAACTAATCTGTTGACGATAAGCCATTTCTTGTATATAATAAATCGTATCACTGTATACAATTAAGAAAATGTACAAGAAGAAAAATTTGAGGAGGCTATTATGACAGGAAATACGTTAGGCTGGGTAATTGTGGCATTCGTGCTGTATTTACTCATGATGATCGCTATCGGAGCGTTTTATGCAAAGGGCAATAACAATTCCGAAGACTACTTTTTGGGAGGCAGAAAGCTGAACGGCTTCGTCGCTGCGCTGTCCGCGCAGGCGTCGGATATGAGCGGATGGCTGCTGATGGGGCTGCCGGGAGCTATTTACTTAACCGGTGTCGGAGGTGACGGCTGGATCGCCATCGGACTTTTCATCGGCACGACGCTGAACTGGCTGTTCATTGCCACGAAGCTGCGCAGATATACGATCCGCGCCAACAATTCCGTTACGCTGCCGACTTATTTTGAGAACCGCTTCCATGATGAGAAGAAGGTATTGATGGCGGTTTCTTCTATTACTATTGTAGTATTTTTCCTGGTATATTGCGCGTCTGCGCTTTCTGCCGGAGGTCAGCTGTTTGAGTCCGTGTTCGGTATTGATTATCATGTGGCACTGACCATCGGTGCGCTGGTAGTTTTGGTCTATACCTTCCTCGGCGGATTTACCGCGGTATGTGTGACAGACTTTATCCAGGGTATGCTGATGCTAGTCGGTATTCTGGCAGTACCGCTGTTCGCTTATCATTTTCTGACAACCGGCGGCACTACATTGTCAGCCGGTCTGGAAGCCAGCGGTGCTGACAGTGCCAACTTCCTGAACCTGATGAAGAACGGTGACGGCAGCAACAATATCATCAGCGTGATCTCCGGTCTCGGCTGGGGACTGGGATATTTCGGAATGCCCCACATCCTGGTACGATTTATGGCAGTCCGGGATGAGAAGGAAATGACCAAGTCCAAGGCTACTGCCATCAGCTGGGTAGCATTATCCCTGGGATTTGCAGTATTTATCGGTATCCTGGGCAGAGCTTATCTGCCGGAGCTGGTGAATGGCAATAATGAGAAGGTATTTATTGAGATGATCAAGAAGGTATTTACCGTAGAGATGCGGGCTCCGTTCGTTGCAGGATTGTTCCTCTGCGGTATCCTGGCGGCGATCATGTCTACGGCGGATTCCCAGCTGTTGGTCAGCGCCTCCAGTGTGGCGGAGGATATCTTCAAGGGACTGCTCAAGAAGGATGCGGATGACAAGACGGTCATGAATGTCAGCCGTGTCACTGTACTGGTGGTAGCTGTGCTGGCTTACATCATCGCATGGAACCCGAACAACACCGTAATGGGACTGGTATCCAATGCGTGGGCAGGCTTAGGTGCTGCTTTCGGACCTCTGGTAGTGATGTCCTTATATTGGAAGAGAACCAACTTCCCAGGAGCGGTAGCTGGAATTGTCACCGGTGCACTTGCCGTTATCATCTGGGATTACATTCCTCTCGTGGGCGGACAGACCCTGGGCAAAGCTACCGGATTGTATTCCCTGGTAGTAGGCTTCGGGCTGGGACTCATCGCTATCATCGCAGTCAGCCTCGCTACCAAGGCTCCTTCCGAAGAAATGCTGCAAGAGTTCGAGGACGTGAAGGCGAACCGGCTGTAACAGACCGTTGATGAAATAAATATTGACAGACAAAAATACTGATGGACAGCGAAGATATCTGCCTGTCAGTATTTTTATGTATTTGTGTTGGCGAGGGTATGGGAGGCAAAAACAAGCTATCTGTACCCAGCAGAACTTGCGAAAGCGGGTATGTGAGACAAAATCAGGTCGATTATACCCTCCACCTTTGTACATCGGGGCACAGATAAGGATTTTGCCGTAATAAGCCCCGTCGATACCGGGATATCGGGGCGTAGATAAGGATTTTGCCGTAATAAGCCTCGTCGATACTGGGACATCGGGGCGCAGAAAGAGATTTTGTCAGAATAGGCCCCGGGGATATCGGACCAGCGGGGCGCAGCAAGAGATTTTGCCAGGATAAGCCCCGGGGATCTCGGACCAGCGGGGCTTAGAAAGAGATTTTGCCAGGATAAGCCCCGGGGATCTCGGACTAGCGGGGCTTAGAAAGAGATTTTGTCAGAATAAGCCCCGGGGATCTCGGACCAGCGGGGCGCAGAAAGAGATTTTGCCAGGATAAGCCCCGGCGATATCAGAACAGCGGGGCGCAGCAAGAGATTTTGCCAGGATAAGCCCCGACGATATCGGACCAGCGGGGCGCAGCAAGAGATTTTGTCAGGATAAGCCCGACGGCAACTGAGAGCATCCAAGGGGGAACGGTTTCATTTGCCATAAAAAATATTGGGCAATATTATACTGGGCTATATTATATAAGAAGAAACTCACAAAAATACAGTGGCGAACCTGTGCAAAACAGCAAAAAGGAATTGTTTTAAAAAAAATACAATTTTTTGAAAAAAAGTCTTGCAATGCCCGTAAATTCAATGTATACTAATCCTTGCTGTGGCATGATAGCTGTGAAACGTGAGGTTGCCGGTTCCCAGTAATGGAGATCGGGTTTTCCGTGGAGCGAATGTCAAGTTAGAAAACTGACGGCAAGTCACTGTACCAATTAACATCTGCCTTGAGCAGTAACAACGTGTAAGTTTATGACCGGAGAGAAGAAAGCGTTGCACAAAGGTCGCAGACACACACGGGAAAGTGTACAGTCACCGCTTGTCCGTACAAAAAGTAAGTATTAACTTACAAAAGTGCGAAAAGGAGGCGACTTTTTTTATGGCAAATCAGGTAATGAGAATTACATTGAAAGCTTATGAACATCAGCTTGTTGATGCATCTGCCAAAAAAATCATCGAAACTGTTAAGAAGACCGGAGCTCAGGTGAGTGGTCCCGTGCCTCTTCCTACCAAGAAGGAAGTTGTTACCATTCTGAGAGCAGTACACAAGTACAAGGACTCCAGAGAACAGTTCGAGCAGAGAACTCACAAGAGACTGATCGACATCATGGCTCCCACTCAGAAGACTGTTGATGCTCTTCAGAGACTGGAAATGCCTGCCGGTGTTTACATCGACATTAAGATGAAGAACAACTAATAAGTATTTCAAAGTAAAGCCAAAACAACAAAAACCTCTACTTAGACGTAAGAACACAGTGCGATGAACAATCGCCAGGGAAATGCGCGAAGCGTATTTCTAAGTGTTTCGCAGAAACACTTTGGGTTTTGCAAGAAACACTTTGGTCCGCTATGTAGAACACAGGAGGTAAAAATGAAGAAAGCAATTTTGACAACAAAAGTTGGAATGACTCAGATCTTCAATGAAGATGGCGTGCTCGTTCCCGTAACCGTGCTTCAGGCTGGTCCCTGCGTGGTTACTCAGGTAAAGACCGTGGAGAATGATGGCTACAGTGCTGTACAGGTAGGCTTCGTTGACAAGAAGGATAAGGTTGTTAACAAGGATGCCAGCGGCAAGAAGCAGATCGTACACAGACATGGTGTTAACAAAGCAGAGCAGGGCCACTTCAAGAAGGCTGGCGTAAGCTCCAAGAGATATGTAAGAGAGTTCAAGTTTGAGAACGCTGAGGAGTACACCCTTGGTGCAGAGATCAAAGCTGACATCTTCGCTGCAGGCGATAAGGTAGACGCTTCCGCAATCTCCAAAGGTAAGGGCTTCCAGGGCGCAATCAAGAGATTTGGACAGCACAGAGGACCTATGGCTCATGGTTCCAAGTTCCATCGTCATCAGGGTTCCAATGGTGCATGTTCCTCCCCTAGCCGTGTATTCAAGGGCAAGGGAATGCCTGGACATATGGGTTGTGTAAAGGTAACTGTTCAGAATCTTGAGGTCGTAAGAGTAGATGCTGAGAAGAATCTGCTTCTGGTAAAGGGTGCAGTACCCGGACCTAAGAAAGCTTTAGTAACCATCAAAGAGACCGTTAAGGTTGAGGCATAGTTTAGGACGAAAGGAGGACCAATCAGATGGCAAACGTATCTGTTTACAATATGGAAGGCAAAGAAGTTGGTACAATCGAATTAAACGATGCAGTGTTTGGTGTGGAAGTGAACGAGCACCTGGTACACATGGCAGTTGTACAGCAGCTTGCAAATAATCGTCAGGGAA
>ERZ772991.942-NODE-942-length-30494-cov-6.819278_pt1 | contig 30494 bp, 20 predicted proteins | sample MGYA00511128_ERZ772991 | MGnify/ENA primary metagenome ERZ772991 (study PRJEB29015, sample SAMEA2737655) | human gut metagenome | biome: human gut; feature: human-associated habitat; material: faeces | place: China | collected 2012 ... | reverse complement strand
GAGAGCATCTGCCTTACAAGCAGAGGGTCATAGGTTCGAGCCCTATAGGTCCCATTACATCAGAAGTTCTGATGACAATTTAATATGGCGGAATAGCTCAGTTGGCTAGAGCATACGGTTCATACCCGTAGTGTCGAGAGTTCGAATCTCCCTTCCGCTACTTCAAGACCTCAGAGATTCTGAGGTCTTTTGTTGTATACCGGCAAAATTTTTTATATAATAAGTTTATGATACGAATCCTATACAGGCAGAATTCAATTTTACTTTTAAAGATGCAGGAGAGGAGAACTATGAAACAAAAATATAAGAAGCTGGCATTTTTCATATTATTACTAAGTATGCTTACCGGCTGTATGTTATTGAGTGGCTGTACGGAAAATAAAGAAAATGGATCACAGAGCAGCTATATTGTAGATTCGGATGAGCTGCAGGATACAGAAAATCAGATGGAATTCGTACCGGGTTCTATGAAAGGTTCAAAACAGGAGGAAACGTCGGAAAACGAAGAACAGGGTCAGACAGAGCAAAGTCGTCAGACTGTCGCGGAAGAAAATGATGCGGAGCAGGCAAAGACGGCAGGTAATCTGGAAGTACATTTTATAGATGTGGGACAGGGGGATGCGACTCTGATCAAATGTGATGGTCATTCTATGCTGATCGATGCGGGAAATAATGATAAAGGTACACTTGTACAGAATTATCTGCAGCATCAGGGAGTGGAGACTCTTGACTATGTGATCGGCACGCACCCGGATGCAGACCACATCGGAGGAATGGATGTCGTTCTTTATAAATTTGACTGTAAGACGATCATCATGCCGGATGTTGCAAATAACACGCGCACTTATGATGATGTTGTGCAGACGATGAAAAATAAGGGATATAAGACCACTTATCCGGTTGTCGGGGAGACATACACGATCGGTGGAGCAGCATTTACGATCATTGCCCCAAACAAAGAGTATGGAAATGATATGAATTCCTGGTCGGTCGGCGTCCTTTTACAGAATGGAAACCACCGGTTTTTGTTTACCGGGGATGCGGAAGAGGGAGCAGAACAGGATATCCTGCAGAATGGCATCGATATCTCGGCGGATGTCTATAAGGTTGCACACCATGGAAGCAATACGGCAACATCCCAGGCATTTCTTGATGCAGTACATCCGACGTATGCGGTAATCAGTGCTGGGGAAGGCAATTCTTATGGACATCCGCATGCGGAAGTATTAAACAGACTCCGTGCAGCCGGAGTATCTGTTTTCCGCACGGATGAGCAGGGAACGATCGTTGCCGCGTCAGACGGAACAACACTTACCTGGAATATGTCTCCATCAGAGAGCTGGCAGGCAGGGGAAGCAAAAAAGAGTCAGGACACAGATAAAAGTGAAAAGTCAACTGACAGTCAGAACAATGCAGAAACAGATGCAGCCGTAAGTAATCCGACAGACCAGACGGATGGAAATTCGGATGTGATCGTTCACATCACGAAAACGGGAGAAAAATATCACTCTGCCGGATGTCAGTATTTAAGAAAAAGTGATATTGAAGTGACATTATCAGAGGCAAAAGCAAGAGGACTTACACCGTGTTCAAAGTGTAATCCACCACAGTAAAAATATTAATAGAAGGGAAAAGAAAAATATGCGCGTAGGAATGGGATATGATGTTCATAAATTAGTGGAGGGCAGGGACCTGATCATTGGAGGGGTAAAGATCCCACATACATTAGGACTTTTGGGACACTCGGATGCAGATGTATTGCTTCATGCCATCATGGATGCACTGCTCGGAGCAGCAGCACTTGGAGATATCGGAAAGCATTTTCCGGATACAGATCCGAAATATGAAGGAATTTCAAGCATGAAGCTGTTGGAACATGTGGCAGAACTGATCGCAGAAAAAGGGTATATTGTGGAAAATATCGATGCGACGATCATCGCACAGAAACCAAAGATGCGTCCGCATATCGAACAGATGGAGAAGAATATTGCAGCAGCACTTAAAATATCAGAAGATCAGATCAATGTGAAAGCGACCACAGAAGAGGGACTGGGATTTACCGGAACGGAACAGGGAATCTCTGCACAGGCAATCTGTGCGTTGACAACGATCTATGAGAGCAGTGTCAGCGTGGCGGATTCTGCAGGAGGCTGTGCGGGCTGTCCCGGACGTGCCTGTGGAAGATAAAAGTATAAATAAAATATAAAATGTATTGACACGATCACAGAAATAAGATATGATAAACCATATTTTGGCGAATTGAAATGAGACTCAGATATATTTTTTGTAAGGACATCAGGGGATATTCAAAACAAGGATATATACTGGGTCTTTTTATGTACAAAAGAAGGGAAAATGAGTATATGAAAAAAAGGACGATACGTTTCTGTTGTGGAGTTATGGCTGCGGGCCTGCTGATCTGTGGCATACCGTCTGGGGGAGCAGAGGGAGTAACCCAAAATCATTTGTTGTGGAATGTGGCTGCGGCGGCTGAGACAGCAGTTACAGTGTCGAATGAGAATGAGTTTCTGTCGGCACTTGCACAAAAGCAGAAGAATATTGTTGTAACTGGAAGTTTTTCCGTCAGAGGTCAGGCAGAAGCGAGCGGACAGATGATGCCTGTTGAGATACCGGACGGGACAGTGATTACTGGAAATAATACAGGAAGTATTACGTTCAGCGGACCAATCCAGATCATGGGAGACGGTGTTGTGATCCGGGATATCCAGATTGGTTTTATCTCTACCAATAGTATGAATTCTGTGCCGCATCGTGAGATTTTTCTTGCAGGGCACAGCCTTACACTGGATAATGTAAAAACATATTTGCCGGGAGGAGGGGACGCCAGCCTGGGTGGTTTTGGCGGCACAGAAAAAGAACTTCTTCCAACCATCTATGCAGGAGGATATCACAGTAATACAGCGGTGGGGACGAAAGCGTCACTCACAGTTGTAAATGCAAACAGTGATACAATGTTCCAGAATATCTATATGGGACATAAAGCGTCAGCAGGTGAGAGGACTGCCTATACGGGGAGTGTGGAGTTAAATCTGGACGCAGATGCAAAAGTGCGGGATATTATTTCGGCAGAGGACACAACATCTGCATCACTTGTTTTTTCAGGTGGACAAAATGGAATGGATGAGATCAGCATTTCAGGGATCAAAGGAAATGCCAACACGGTGTTGACTGTAAAAAATTGTGCTGTGTCAGGTGTCGTTACAACAGGGATTAAAGATATTGTTTTAGAGGCAGGAGGAAGACTGCAGCCGAAAGATGAAACAGCGCAGTTAAACAATATTACACTGAAAAACGGTGGTTGTCTGGATCTTACAAAAATAATAGATGCTCAGGTAAAGGGCAATTTCACAAGTGGTGGCAGTGCGGCAAAGGGAAAGCTTGTTCTTGATCAAAATGGATACGTTCAGATCAATGGACAGGTAAGCGGTGTTACACAGTTTCAGGTGGGAAGTCATGCTATATCTGGTAATCTTTTAAATGAGCATACCTATATCATAGCAGAGAATGGAACAGCAGGAAATTTTGTGTTATCAGATAAAGATATCAATAACAACTATAGCCTGGTCTGCAAAAATGGGATATGGACAGCGTATCGCAATTATGTACCGGAGAAACGTGAACTTGAAAGTATCGAGATAAAATCCTGCCCGAAAAATGTTTACACCGGTAATATTCCGGCAGACATTACAGATAAAACTGATGATGCGCCATATCTGGATGTGATATGGAAGGATCAGTATGGAGAAGATTACACGTTTGATGAAGTTGCAAATGAATATGATGGCTATGGATTTTATAATCATATGATACTAATCCGCTCTGATGACTGGAATAGTGATGATGAAGAAATTCAACAGAAAATGGACTGGGGAAACCCAATCTATCTGGATGTGGATAAAAATGAGTCAGACCGCTATTATCTGATTGCATATGGTGAAGTGAAAACAGGAAAATACACCTTATTATTATGTTCGGAGCCGTTTGATGATCTTGATACTGTGGCAGATGTAAAAGCACTGAAAGATACCGTGTTGGCGGAAAAGGAAATAATATTCACAGATGAACCAGGTGTATCACATCAGCATGTGGCGGGCGAGCCGGTAAAAGAAAACGAGATAGCTGCGACCTGTACCCAAAAAGGAAGCTATGATAAGGTAGTTTATTGTAAGGATAAAGATTGCGGGGAAGAGCTTTTCCGTGAGAACATAACGGTTCCGGCATCAGGACACAAAAAAGGAGAGCCGGTCACTGAAAATCGCGTGGAAGCGAAAGTGGGTGTGGACGGAAGTTATGATAAAGTAGTATACTGCACCAGATGTAAAGAAGAACTCAGCCGTGAAAAAGTGGTGATCCCAGCTCTGAAGGAGCCTGATAAGGAGGAGCCGACAGAGAAGCCGACGGAGAAACCAACAGAGAAGCCGACGGAGAAGCCGACAGAAACACCGACAGAGAAACCAACAGAGAAACCGACAGAAACACCGACGGAAACGCCAACGGAGAAACCGGTGCACAAACACAGTTATGTGTTGAAAAAAACGACAGAGGCAACCTGCATGAAAGAGGGAGAAAAAATTTATTCCTGTGCATGTGGGGATAGTTATACAGAAAAGATTGCAAAGAAATCCCATACACCGGAGAAAAAACTGACACCTGCAAAACCGGGCAGCAATGGAAAAAACGTAACGATATGCAGTGTGTGCAAAACAGTGCTCAAACAGGATACAATCTATGCACCTAAAACATTAAAATTGTCGAAAGAACGCTATGTTTACGACGGAAAAGTAAAAAAACCGGGAATCAAAGTGACAGATAGTAAGGGGAAAGTGATTTCAGGCAGTGCTTATAAAATTTCGTACCAGAATAGCAAAAATGTTGGAAAAGCAACTGTGACGGTAAAATTTCAGGGAAATTATACGGGAACATTGAAAAAGACATTTGAAATCTGTCCGAAGGGAACTTCCATCAGCAATGTAAAAGCCGGGAAAAAATCGTTTTCCGTAAAATGGAAAAAACAGACATCTCAGACAAGCGGATATGAGATCGCTTATGCAACAGACACATCATTTTCCAAAAAGAAAACGAAGACAGTGGTGATCAAAAGCAATAAGACGATATCCAAAGAAATCAAGGGACTAAAGCCGGGAAAGAAATACTATGTGAAAGTACGGACATATAAAGAAATAAAATCCGGTACAAAAAAAGTAAAAATTTATTCGGATTGGTCAAATACAAAAACAGTCAGGATAAAAAAATAGGATAGGAAAACAGCGGTTCAAGATGAATGATACATAACATCTGACCGCTGTTTTTCTGTAATTATTTAAAGAGTCTGATACCGTTTGATACGTCGTTTGATGCTTTCAATATCGATCGGTTCAAAAATAAGATCGTTGATCAGATCCGATGATAAGGCATTTCGAACCTGGTTTAAATTGCTTTCTTTGCAGATTGCAATAATGGGAGTCGATGATGCCCACGACTCGTGCTTTAATTCATCCCACAATTGCCTGCCATCATCTCCGGTTTCGGACACATCTATAAAAACAGCAGGAACATGGTTATTTTTATCCATAATGGCATAGCGTATTTCCGTAACGGAAGATACTTTTATGAGTCTGTCCGGGTAAGAATATGCAAATTTTAAAGTGGAAGCAACATTTCTGGAATGTGTATATAATAAAATATTTTTCATGGCAGTGTCTGGTTTCTGTGCAGAAACACCATACTCGGAAAAACATTGTTTCCCGGATTTTTTTGAATTCCCAAGTGCAGTGTCTGCTTTCTGAAAAAGTGTTGTGTAGGAAGTTTCATAAGGCTCTGTGAATGCAATACCGATACTGATCGTAACGTTTTCAGGAATGGATAAAGCTTCTTTATCTAAAATTGCATCTAAAAGTTCCTGTGCTTTTTCATAGACAGCCTGTCTGGAGGCTATATCCCGCATAAAAGCAACAAATTCGTCTCCGCCGATGCGTCCGATAATGTCGGAACCGGAAAAATGAGATGCAAGAATACCGGCTACGACAGAGATTGTATGATCGCCCATTTTATGCCCAAAGATGTCATTGACAGCTTTGAAATTGTCGATATCTATGGCAAACAATGCATGTAATTCTTCCGGAGTGGATAAAAGTATGTGGGAAATGGCGTGCTCTGCTGTGGCCTTATTCAGCAGATGCGTCATCTCATCCACTTCTGATTTAATCCGCAGAGCTTCCTGTTTTTGTAAAATATGATTCAGTCTGCGGTTCGTCTTTAAAATATTGTCAATACGGTGACGTGCAATGGCAGGTTCAGTGGGTTTACTGAGAAAGTCGCTTGCGCCTAATTCGAAAGCTTTCGTCTGTACTTCCGGAGTGTCGGTGGTTGTCAGAACCACGACTGGAATTTGTTTAAACTCCGGCATTTCCTGGCGGTGTTTTAAAACATCGAAACCATCCATTCCCTGCATGACAAGATCTAAAAGGACAAGGTCAATCATATTTTTTTTATCTTTGATCATCTGCAGACATTCCTCACCGGAAGATACTTCAAGAATATTGAAGGCCGGAGAGAATATTTCATTTAAAACGGCATGCTGTAAGCGTGAATCATCTACGATTAGCAAAGTTTCTTTTGACTGTTCCATATTAAAAAATCCTTCGTATCAGTTATAAATTATCCCCCTGGAAACCACAGGATACTATCTATAATGTAACATGGAAAATGGTTGTGTGCAATGAGAAAAAGACTGAGAAAAAATAAAACCGTTGACAAATCGGGGGTAAGTGCATAAACTAGAGTAAGCGAATCAACTTACCAGTATAAATACGATAAGGGCGTTGAGCGGGAAGAGTAAGAAATCAGAGTGCTGACAGAGAGAAACTGCCATCGGCTGCAAGCAGTTTTCAGAAAGAGATTTCCGAAGTGCCTCCGTGAGCCTGTCCGGGGAAACGGTTTGTCTGCCAGTACAGTATCCGGATACGAGTAACACGCGTTAAGTGTATTGAGTGAGGATCAAAAGATCCTTAAGTTAGAGTGGAACCACGGATCATTTCGTCTCTTAGAGATGAAATGATCCGTTTTTCATGATAATGGAATGTTCGCGGAGCGTACATTCTATTATTTGGTTAAGGAAAGGGGATGCCAGTTTTGGGAATCATCAGTCATATTAAGGAAGAATTTACAGTGATAAAGGAGCGGGACCCGGCGATCAAATCGCCGATGGAGGTATTGCTTTATCCGAGTTTTCGGGTTATGTTGAGCTACAGACGTGCGCATAAGCTGTATTTAAAAGGACATTTCTTCTGGGCGAGATTTATTTCACAGCGGGCAGCGAGAAAAACAGGAATTGAGATACATCCGGGAGCAACGATCGGGAAAGGATTTTTTATTGATCACGGAAGTGGTGTGATCATTGGAGAGACGGCGATCGTTGGGGACAATGTTACTTTGTATCAGGGTGTGACACTAGGCGGTACCGGAAAAGAGACCGGAAAACGTCATCCGACGATCGGGGATAATGTTATGATCAGTGCGGGTGCAAAGATCATCGGTTCCTTCACCGTTGGAGAAAATTCCAAGATCGGAGCGGGAAGTGTGGTCATAGAGGAAGTGCCGCCAAACTGTACCGTAGTTGGTGTTCCGGGAAGAATCGTAAAACGTGACAATGTGAAGATGCCGCGCAGTGATATGGATCAGTGCCATCTGCCGGATCCGGTCAAAGAGGATATTACTGTACTGCAGAGGGAAAATGCAGAACTGGTCAACCGTGTGCTTGATTTAGAGCAGGCAGTCCGGATTTTAAGTGCTGATGCACAAAAAACAAAATAAATTGCATTTTGCTCCGCAAAACAAGGAGTAAAATCCTCTGCTCATCAGAGGATTCGCATTTTGCTTCGCAAAACAAGGAGGATTATTTAAATGGAAAATAAATTTCAATTTTACAACACACTGACAAGAAAAGTAGAAACGGTGATCCCGCATGAGGATGGAAAGATCGGCATGTATACCTGTGGACCGACCGTATACCATTTTGCACATATCGGCAACCTCAGAAGTTACATCATGGAGGATGTATTGGAAAAATCACTCCGCTATGTCGGATATGATGTAAAACGTGTTATGAATATCACGGATGTGGGACATTTATCTTCCGATGCAGATACCGGGGAAGATAAAATGTTAAAAGGTGCAAAAAGAGAGCACAAAACAGTGATGGAGATCGCAAAATATTATACAGACGCTTTCTTTAGTGACTGTAAGAAGTTAAATATCAAGACACCGGATGTTGTGGAGCCGGCAACGAACTGTATCCCGGAGTTCATCCATATGATCGAGGTGCTGCTCGAAAAAGGTTATGCTTATGTGGCAGGTGGAAATGTTTATTTTGATACATCCAAATTAGACGATTATTATGTATTTTCTTCCCAGAGCGAAAAAGAGCTGTTAGTCGGTGTACGCGACGATGTGGAAGAGGACGTAAATAAGAAAAATAAAAATGATTTTGTACTCTGGTTTACAAAGTCAAAATTTGAGGATCAGGCGCTTAAATGGGATAGCCCATGGGGCGTTGGATATCCGGGATGGCACATTGAGTGCTCATGCATCAGTATGAAACATCTGGGCGAGTATGTAGATATCCACTGCGGCGGTGTAGATAATATTTTCCCGCACCATACCAATGAGATCGCACAGTCAGAGAGTTACCTTGGCCATACATGGTGTAAATACTGGTTCCATGTACAGCATTTAAATGATAAATCCGGAAAAATGAGTAAGTCCAAAGGGGATTTCCTTACCGTATCCCTGCTGCAGGAAAAGGGGTATGATCCGATCGTATACCGTATGTTCTGTCTGCAGTCCCATTATAGAAAACCGTTGGAGTTTTCCTATGAAGTATTAGATAATATGGCTGCAGCTTATAAAAAACTGACCAAACGAATCGCAGAATTAAAGGATGAGGGAACCGTACAGCAGGATAAATTTGATGCTTATAAGGCAAAATTTGAGGATGCGATCAGCAACGATCTAAATACATCGATGGCGATCACGATCATTTATGATCTGCTCAAAGATGATATGAACGATAAGACAAAACTTGCGCTGATCAATGATTTTGATAAAGTATTATCCTTAAATCTGACAACGGCACAGGCAGATGCAAAAGAGGAGATCGATGCAGAATTAGAAAGCTATGTACTTGCAAAGATTGAAGAACGAAAGGAAGCAAAGAAAGCAAAAGATTTTGCAAAAGCAGATGCAATCCGCGATGAACTGCTTGCAAAAGGCATTGTACTGAAAGATACCAGAGAAGGTGTGATCTGGCACAAAGCGTGAGAGAGAGGAAATGCCAATGCAGAAAGGAATAGACTCTTATATCAAAGAACAGTTCGGAATCAGTGAAGTGGATATCCGGACATATTCGCCTCTTACGTTAGCCTATATCGGAGATGGAATATTTGATCTGGTGATCCGGTCTGTTGTCGTAGGAAAAGGAAACACGAGAGCAGGAGAACTTCACAAGCGGACAAGCCAGATCGTAAAAGCACACACACAGGCGGAAATGATTGAAAAATTACTTCCGATGCTGACGGAGGAAGAAGCAGAAGTGTACCGTCGTGGAAGGAATGCAAAATCGCCGACAATGGCAAAAAATGCCACAATGTCTGATTACCGGAAAGCAACCGGATTTGAGGCGCTGATGGGATACCTGTATTTAAAAGATGAGTTTGAACGTCTGGTGGAACTGGTAAAGACCGGTGTGGACGAACTTGCACTTAAAATGTAAAAGGAGAGAGTAATGGGCTACGAAGAGCTGAAAATAGAGGGACGCAATGCCGTGTTAGAGGCATTCCGTTCCGGAAAAACAATTGACAAATTATTTGTGTTGGACGGCTGTCAGGATGGTCCGGTGCGCACGATTGTCAGAGAGGCAAAAAAACATGACACGATCGTGCATTTTGTGGAAAAAGAGCGTTTAGATCAGCTTTCTGAGACAAAAAAACACCAGGGAGTGATCGCAGTTGCTGCAGCATATGAGTATGCCGAAGTGGAGGATATGCTAAAATTGGCAGAGGAAAAGGGCGAGCCGCCATTTTTATTCATTCTGGATAATATCGAGGATCCGCATAACCTTGGCGCTATCATCCGTACGGCAAATCTTGCCGGTGCGCATGGTGTCATTATTCCGAAACGCCGCGCGGTCGGTCTGACGGCAACTGTGGCAAAGACATCCGCCGGAGCAATCAATTATACACCGGTTGCAAAGGTGACAAATCTGACTGCAACAATGAAAGAGTTAAAGGACAAAGGAATGTGGTTTGTCTGTGCGGACATGGATGGAACCTGCATGTATGATCTGGATTTAAAAGGACCGATCGGTCTTGTCATCGGCAGTGAAGGCGAGGGTGTTGGCAGGCTGGTGCGCGAGAACTGTGATTTTGTGGCATCCATTCCGATGAAGGGGGATATCGATTCCCTGAACGCATCGGTGGCAGCAGGTGTGCTTGCCTATGAGATTGTGCGGCAACGCATGCGGTAGAAGACACCGCAGCGGTAGAAGACAAGACACCGCAGCGGTAGAAGACACCGCAGCGGTAAAAAACACAGCAGCAATAAAAGACATCGCAGGTGGTAGAGAACACCGCAACGGTAGAAAAAAACGCCGTGGTAGATATTGTATCAGGAGTCTTGGGAGGAACATGTTAGAGTCATATCGGGATTTGACAGACGAACAGCTGATTGCGGCATTAAAAAACAGCGGTGATCCGGACGGAAAGATCATGGATTACATTTTAGATAAATATAAACCGCTGGTCCGCAAAAAGGCAAATGCAGTATTTCTGATTGGCGGTGAGACGGATGATCTGATCCAGGAGGGAATGATCGGTCTGTTTAAGGCAATCAGAGATTACGATGATACGAAAGAAACATCTTTTTTTCATTTCGCAGAATTGTGTATTACGAGACAGTTATACAAGGCAGTTGAGGCGTCGAACCGGAAAAAACATGCGCCGCTCAATTCCTATGTTTCTTTCTACTCAGAAAACAGTGAAAACGGATATCCTCTGGCGGAAACGCTGACCATGGACGGAATCGGAAATCCGGAGCAGATGATGATCGATCAGGAAAATGTGGCACAGTTCTGGGAGAAGCTCAGGACGCATTTAAGCAAGATGGAACGGGAAGTATTAGACCAGTATCTTGCGGGATTTCATTATCAGCAGATTGCAGAAAAAATGGGAAAATCACCAAAATCTATTGATAATGCGCTCTCCCGTATTAAAGCAAAAATTCGGGAGACGAATCCTGAAATAGGGAAGATGTAGAAGATTCGCCTTCTTTTTTGTAGATAGTCACGAAAAATATTTGTGCATATTGCATAAAAAATAAATGATAAAATTGTAACATTTGTGAACACTTATTGAGAAAATCATGCTATTATAATCACTGTAAAAACCCCCCAATACATTATATATAGTTTTTGCTATACCCCATAGTAAAAATACCTTCTCCTAAAAAAGACAGCAGTGGCTGTCTTTTTTGTTGTACAAATATTGACAACCGTCACAGATTAGGCTAGACTGAACAAGTCGATAAAACTTAATAGAAAACAACGCAGAGGGACTGCATGTCCGGGAGAATGCCCGGAGGGATTGCGGTTGAGAAGGTTAAAACCTGACTCTTTGAACCTGTCAGTTAATACTGTCGTAGGGAGCGTATTGGGAAGATGCTATCTCCTGTCGCGCTTGCGGCAGGAGATTTTTTGACGTGGAGAATTCGTTTGCCAGACAGTGGTTCAAGCAGTCCCCCATGCGAAAAAGGAGAAAAACGTATGGAACAGTATACCACACAGATGGATGCCGCACGCAGAGGCATCGTGACCAAAGAATTAGAAATTGTAGCGAAAAAAGAGCGCATGACCGTAGAAGAACTGATGCCGCTTGTAGCAGAGGGAAAAGTAGCAATCTGCGCCAACAAGCATCACACCTGCATTGATCCGGAAGGTGTAGGATCAATGTTACGCACGAAGATCAATGTCAATCTCGGTGTATCGAGAGACTGCAAGGATTATGATGTGGAGATGGAGAAAGTGATGGCGGCTGTCAGCATGGGTGCACATGCCATCATGGATTTATCTTCCCACGGCAATACGATTCCGTTCCGCAGAAAACTGACTGCAGAATGTCCGGCAATGATCGGTACCGTGCCGATCTATGATTCTGTGATCCATTACCAGAGAGATCTTGCGACACTGACCGCAAAAGATTTTATTGATGTGGTGCGTCTGCATGCGGAAGATGGTGTGGATTTTGTGACACTGCACTGCGGAATTACAAGAAAGACAATCGAGCAGATCCGGAAACATAAACGTAAAATGAACATCGTTTCCCGCGGCGGTTCCCTTGTATTTGCATGGATGTGCATGACGGGGGAGGAAAATCCGTTTTATGAATATTATGATGAGATCCTTGAAATCTGCCGTGAGCATGATGTTACCATTTCACTTGGAGATGCCTGCCGTCCGGGATGTCTCGCAGATGCATCCGATGTCTGTCAGATCGAAGAGTTAGTAAGACTTGGAGAGCTGACAAAACGCGCATGGGAGAAAGATGTACAGGTCATGGTAGAAGGACCGGGACATATGCCGATGGATCAGATCGCAGCAAATATGAAGATCCAGCAAAGCATCTGCATGGGAGCACCATTTTATGTGTTAGGACCACTTGTCACTGATATCGCACCGGGATATGACCATATCACATCCGCAATCGGCGGGGCGATTGCAGCACAAAACGGAGCAGCATTTTTATGCTATGTCACACCGGCAGAACACTTGGCACTTCCAAATGTGGAGGATGTAAAACAGGGAATCATTGCATCAAAGATCGCGGCACACGCTGCAGACATCGCAAAAGGCGTCCGTGGTGCGAGAGAGATCGATGATAAGATGGCAGACGCAAGACGCGTCTTAGACTGGGATGCGCAGTGGGAATGTGCGATTGATCCGGAAACCGCAAAAGCAATCTGGAACAGTAGAAAACCGGAGCATGAGGACACCTGTTCCATGTGTGGAAAATTCTGTGCAGTGCGCAGTATGAACAAAGCGCTTGCAGGAGAATATATTGATATTTTGTAAAAAAGAGTGGAGGCTTCATTCCGTCTTATGTTATAATAAAACTGTTTCAATCAGCCGGTGATCAGATGAAAAGAATATATTTGGTTGACAGTGAGAATGTAGGCGATATATGGGTGCCGTTACTGGTAGCATCACAGCCCGATGAGGAAGTGATCGTATTTTATACGCAGAAAAGTCCGCATATGAATTACGAAAATGTGAGGTTACTGAAGGAGACGGAGAAAGAAGCAGAGTTTATAAAATGTTTTGAGGGAAGCAATGCACTGGATTTCCAGCTTGTTACACAGCTTGGATACTTGTTGTGTGAGAATCAGGAAAACAGCTATGTGATCGTTTCAAATGATACCGGATTTGATGCAGCCGTACGCTACTGGAAACAGCGTAACATGCCGGTGCAGCGTTTGAGCGGAAAGGAATTAAACCGCAGACTGCAGCAAAAAGCAAAGACGAATGGAGAAAGAGAAATTTTCTTTGAAGCGGAGGAGAAGAACGCCGGGGACGTGGCTGGAAGTCTGGCAGATGAAGCTGAGATTGTGACAGCAAAGATGAATGAGATGACAGAAACGGATAAAAGCGAAGAGCCGGGTGAGGCCGAAAAGCTGAATGGAGTTTCAGAGTTAAATGAAGTCTCAAAACTGAATGAAGCCTCAGAAATGATGGAGACTGCAGAACTGACCGGAGTGTTGGAGCAGGGAAAAGCCGGAAAACCGGATGAGACAGCAGAACCGGGTGAAACCGGAAAACCGGATGAGACAGCAGAACCGGGTGAAGCCGGAAAACCGGATGAGACAGCAGAACCGGGTGAAGCCGGAAAACCGGATAAAATGGCAGAACCAGAGGAAACTCTAGAGCAGGTGGAAACAGCAAAAATAAAAGAAACGGCACAGACGGAAAAAACTGCAGGAACAGATGAACAGTCAGAACCGGGAGAAATCCAGATGGAGATACCGGATGAAATCATGAGGCCGGATGAAACTGTAAATGCGGATCAGAAACTGCCATTTACAGATCCGCGTAAGGAAGCAGTTGAAAAGACAGAGATCTCACAGGAACAGGACGATGTCATTCGCAGTCTGCTTACCTGCATCAGTAAGGATCGGCTTGCAGATTTTCACAATGCGCTGGTATTGTTCTTTGGTGAAGATATTGGAAAAGAACTTTATCAGGAGGCAAAAAACAGTTCTGCGTATGCAATCTGTCGTGTAAATCAGACTGCGATCAGTGAGGAAGAGAAGTTTGATGTTTACTGTCAGACGGTATTTGCTTACAGTGATCCGAAAATGGACTGTCCGGAAGATTTTTCTTCGTTTTTGTATAAAGCAAATACAAAGAGAAAGAACCTTAATTCATTAAGAGCAGCATTGCAGGGACATTATGGCAAGGATAAGGGAATGAAATATTATTCTCTTTTTAAGTCACACATCAAGATTATGAATCGGATGTAAAGAAGGAGAGGCTGGTTGAAGCGAAAACGGGAAGAACATAACGGATGTGGTGGCGGAACACCAGGTAGCCAGAAGACCCGAAGAACAGCACCCCTGGATGCGTATTTTGTATGCATCCGGGGGTGTTGTCAGGTGGTTAAAGTTATTTCAAACCGCCGGAAATGTTGAATAAGTATAAATATTTTGAAAAATTACAAAAATTTCTTGGATTTTATGCTTGACAATCGGACGATCCTATTGTATAGTAATACAGGTGTTGAGAAAACATGATGCTGCTGTGGCTCAGTCGGTAGAGCGTCGCATTGGTAGTGCGGAGGTCACGGGTCCGATTCCCGTCAGCAGCTCTTTTTTATGCCAGAAAAGTTTAAGTGATAACTTAATTCTTTTCTGGCTCTTTTTCTTTCTGACCGGAAATAAAATGATCAATGAGAAGATTGATCGTATGTTGCTGTGTCTCGATGATTTTTTGGAATGTTTCATTTTCTTTTGCCAGACGGGTGATTTCAGCTTCGCTATTCATATTCATTTTCCTTTTTACGCCATTCAAATCGATACATCATATATGTTTTATGTTAAAAAATATTCCCTGAAATGTCAAGACAATAAAGACGTCTGTGGAGAAACATTGTCACCTTATTAACATAAAGCGTCAAAATAACTGCCGGATTCGACATAACATGCAAAAATCCAGACATACAAATTTAGATTCAGGGAAAATACGCAGTAATATTTAGGAATTTATGAATTTTTTACGAACGGATGTTATTTGTATGAGGAATGTGCTAAAATATCATTCGGCTAAAGATCCGGGGAAAGTAGATTCTCCCTTTGAAGTGAGGTTTGATATGAATGCGAGCAGAAAAAGAAAAAATACAAAACCGAAAGGTTTTTTTGAAAAATTAAAGGAGCAGAGAAATCAGAGAAAGGCGGACAGGGCAAAACAGACGGACAGGAAAACAGATATCTTAAAAAAGACAGGGAGTTGGATTGTTACATTACTGCTTGTCATTTTACCGCCAGCAGTTTGTTTTTATCTGATGGAGTGTTATTCGCACAATCCATTTGCAGTGGTACGTCCGTGGGCACAGTTTTTTAATATCGTGCTGTTTGAACTGGTAACAGTTTTCCTGTTTGTGCTGACGGGAAAATTAAAGGCTGCGCACCGGATCGTATACATTGCAGCAATGATTTATGGAATTGCGAACAGTTATGTGGTGCGTTTCCGGACGAATCCGATTGTGCCGTGGGATATTTTTTCCTGGAAAACGGCTGTGAGCGTTGCAGATAATTATGATTTTATGCCGGATACGCGCATGGTCGTTGTGACACTGGTATTTTTTGCAGCAATCGTATTATTTCGTTTTATAAAAGTAAAAGTGACACGTTTGGTATTCTGGAAACGGCTGATTCCGACAGCGCTGGTGGCTGTGGTTCTTTCATTGTTTGCGGGAACACTGCAGCAGGAGAACTTTCAGAACAGCCACAGACTTTACAATAAACTGTTCACGCCGGTCTACATGACGGATGTGGATGGTATGGCAGTCACATTTGTCATGAATTTTGCCTATATGTCGATCGACAAACCGGAGCATTACAGCGCCGCTGAGGCACAGGCGGTGCTTGATTCCTACGGGGAGGGCGGTGCAATGTCGGAGGAATCAGGCTCTAAGGCAGAAGAAGACGATACACAAAAGGAGGAAGATCTTCCGAATATCATTGTAATGATGAATGAGTCATTTTCGGATCTGTCCGTGTTAGGTGATTTTGAAACCAACGAGGATTACATGCCGTTTATCCACAGCTTAGAGCAGGGGGAGAAAAATACGGTTACGGGAATGTTAAACGTATCTGTCTGCGGTGGAAATACCGCGAATACAGAGTTTGAATTTCTGACCGGCAATACAATGGCATTCCTCCCGCAGGGGAGCATCCCGTATCAGCAGTACATCAATGGAGATTTGAAGGCACTTCCGGATTATCTGAAGACTTTAGGATATCAGACCATTGCGACACATCCTTACAATGCCGGCGGATGGGAACGCGATACGGTCTATCCGATGCTGGGATTTAATGAGAGCGTGTTTAAAGATGATTATGTGAATCCGCAGTATGTCAGACAGTATATCAGCGATGAGAGCTGCGTGGATAAGATTATTGAATTTTATGAAAATAAGGAAAAGGATGCGCCGCTGTTTGTGTTTAATGTGACCATGCAAAATCACGGTGGATATCAGGATCAGTACGGCAATTTTACACCGGATATCTCGGTGAAAGATTCTACAAATTTTTCACTGCAGCAGTATTTATCCCTGGTAAAACTTTCCGATTCCGCGTTAGAACATCTGATCTCCTATTTTGAAGAGGCAGATGAAAAAACAGTGATCGTTTTTTTCGGAGATCATCAGCCGAGTGATGCCGTTGCATCTACGGTTCTTGCAAAGAACGGGATGTCCTGGAATCACTTGACAGAGGAACAGCAGAAACTGCGTTATCAGGTTCCTTATGTGGTGTGGGCAAACTATGATATTGGAGAGGAAACGGGTGCAGACACGAGCGTGAACTATCTGGCAGCGGAAGTCTTAGAGCGCGCCGGTGTTCCATTGGATGAATATCGTTCGTATCTGTTACATTTAAAATCAGAATACCCGGTCATTTCTGCGGTGCGTGCAGTAAAAGCGGATGGCAGTGAAGTCCGCGCCTCGGATGAAAAAGATGAGATGGATATTTACCGGAAATTGCAGTATTATGAACTGTTTGATCATGGAACTGTTAATTAGGAAATGATAAAAAGAGAGGTTTTGTTTTGAAAAGAGAAAAGAAACTCCAAAATCAGTTGTGGAAAGAAAGAATGCCGCTTATTGCGTCGTTCTTTCTGCCGTTTTTTATTCTGACTGTGATCTGCATTTTTCATGACGTCTATCCGTTTGGGGAGCAGTGTATTTTACATATCGATATGTATCATCAGTACTGCCCGTTTTTCACGGAGCTGATGGATAAGATCAAACATGGCGGCAGCATGTTTTACTCCTGGAATATCGGACTTGGAGCAGATTTTATTTCACTGTACGCCTATTATCTGGCAAGTCCCTTAAACTGGCTGCTGCTACTCTGTCCGCAGAATCATGTGATCGAATTTATGACCTTGCTTGTGATTTTAAAAATTTCATTGGCGGGACTGTTTTTCGGATATTATTTAAAGGAACATTTTGAAAAAAATCATGCTGCAATCAGCATTTTTGCAACAGCCTATGCGTTGTGCGGATTTTCAGCAGCCTATGCATGGGATATCATGTGGTTAGACTGCATGATGCTGGCACCACTTGTCGTTCTTGGACTCGAACAGCTGATCAAAGAGAAAAAAGTACTGCTTTATTATATTTCACTGTCTTTATGCATTATCAGTAATTATTACATTGCGATCATGGTCTGCATTTTTCAGGTGATCTGGTTTGTGATCACATGGCTGGAAAATAAAGAGACCGGGATCGGTGCGTGGATCCGTTTCGCAATTTATTCCCTTCTGGCGGGCGGGACGGGAGCGATACTGATCATTCCTGAGGCGATCACCCTTGGAGCGAGCGGCTCACAGAATATTTCATTTCCGGATACAATGGAATGGTATTTTAACATCATTGCAGAGCTGGGGAGACACTCGGTGATGACAGAACCTTATACGGGCAAAGACCACTGGCCGAATATTTACTGTGGCGTATTTGTGCTTCTTTTGTTTGTACTGTATCTTTTTAACCGTGAGATCTCCTGGAAAAAGAAGCTTTCACGCGGACTTCTGGCAGCATTTTTTGTCATCAGTTTTTCGAATAATATACTTGATTTCATCTGGCATGGCATGCACTTCCCGGATTCCCTGCCGGGCAGACAGACCTTTTTATATGCATTTCTGATGCTTGCGGTATCCTACGAGGCATTTTTGCATTTCAAAGGAACGAGATTTTTAGATGTGATCGCAGCGGGAGTGGCATCGGTTGGTCTGATGGCAGTTTCCTGTCATTTTTCCGATGGGACGATCTTAGGAGAGAGCGCGGCAACGGCAACTTATGTATTTCTGGGCAGCTATATTGTGGTGCTGCTGATCTATTTTTATGCGGAGGAATGTATCCTGGAAGATGTGGTAAAAAAGATTGGAAAGATCAAAAAGGCGACCAGGGAAGAACTGAAAAAAATCATGCTCTCGTTTGGCTGTGCAGCGATGCTTTTAGAATTATTTTTTAACTACAATGTGACCGGATTTGATACGACGAGCAGGACTGCCTATGTGAAATCCATGGATGACTATCATGCAGTGCTTGCAGAGGCGGAAAATCAGGCACAGGATAAGGGCATATTATTTTACCGCACGGAAGAATTAGAGCGCAAAACGAAAAATGATGCGGCGCTGTATGGATATCGTTCCGCAACGCAATTTTCATCGCTGATGAATCTGGATGTCAGTCATTTTTACCAGGCAGTCGGAATGGAAGGCGGCAAGAATTTCTACTGTGTAAACGGGGCAACACCGCTGTTATCAGCAATGATGTCCCTGCGCTATGTGATCGCTGATAACGCAATGGAAGCAAACCCGATCCGCACTCTTGTGGCAGAGAGCGGAAATACGTATCTTTACGAAAATAAATATGTGCTCCCACTTGGTTTTATGATGGATGAGGATGTGATTGATGCGTGGGATTATTCTGATTTAGATGAAATTGAGGCACAGAACAGACTTGCAGAGCTTCTTGGTGCAGATGAGCCGATGCTGACGGAGATCCCGTCCGAATCTGTGGTCGGGGAATCAACGATTGACGTGCAGGAGGATGCATACATTTTTGCAACCTATGAATCGACGACTGTGGACAGCATGACGGAAGAGATCAGTGACGGCAGGACAAAGTCTTTCACAAAAGTTTCGCATGGCTATACACTTGATCTTGGATACTGTACGGCAGGCACACAAGTGAGGATTAAAAACAGTAATGAAGAAAGAGTGAATATTACGGCTTATGCCCTGAATCTCGATGCTGCAGATACGGCTTATCAGACGTTAAATGAGCAGACGATGGAGATGACTTCCTTTTCCGATACGAAAATCACTGGAACCATTGATGTGAAAAAAGAAGGACGACTGATATTTGCGGTGGCGGATGATGCCGGATGGAAATTATATGTTGATGGAGAACAGACGGATCCGGAAGTGTTTGGTGAGGCGTTTATCAGCACATATCTTACCGAAGGAACACATACGGTCGAGCTGCGCTACCAGACACCGGGATTTATGGTGGGAGCCGGGTTTTCCCTTGCCTGTATTCTGATCGTGATACTGATCGCATGGATAAAAAGGCACCATTGAAATTAAAACGTTTCTGTGAGATACTATACGTTGGAGGAGTTTGAGAAAGGTAGTGATTTATATGTCAGACAAAGAGATAGAAATTTATAATGAAAATGCCGATGAAATCAAAATCCGCCCATATGAGCATCATGCAAAATATTATGAGACGGACCAGATGGGAATCATCCATCATTCAAATTATATCAAATGGATGGAAGAAGCGAGGATGGATCTGATGGATCAGATCGGACTCAGCTATAAACAGATGGAGGAGATGGAGATTATCAGTCCGGTGCTCTCTGTATCCTGCGAGTATCACAGTATGGTACATTTTGATGATACGGTCGTGATCGAGACGAAGATCACACGCTATAATGGTATCAAGATGGATGTGGAATACCGGATGACGGACAAGGAGACCGGAGAACTCCGCACGACCGGAAAGAGTTCCCATTGCTTTTTGAACCGTTCCGGAAGACCGATCTCATTGAAACGTTCTTACCCGGAGATCGATACGAAGTTCTTTGAGTATACGGATGCCTGACAAACGGGTGTGATATTAGAAATATATAAGAAAGAGGAAATAAAAGAATGATACAGGAAAGATTAAAGGCACTGCGTGCGGAGATGGAAAAGAGAGGCATCACGGTATACGTTGTGCCGACTGCTGATTTTCACGAATCAGAATATGTAGGAGATCATTTTAAGGCGAGAAAGTTTATTACCGGATTTACCGGTTCTGCGGGAACTGCCGTTATCACTTTGGATGAGGCAGGGCTCTGGACGGACGGACGCTATTTTGTACAGGCAGAGAATCAGCTGAAAGACAGCACAGTCACACTCTACCGCATGGGCGAAGAGGGCGTGCCGACAGTCGATGAATTTGTAAAGGATCGATTAAAAGAGGGCGGATGTCTCGGATTTGACGGACGTGTTGTAAACGGTACCTGGGGCGGCAAACTGGAAAAGATTGCAGCAGAAAAAAATGTGTCCATGCATGTGACAGAAGACCTGATCGATCTGATCTGGGAGGATCGTCCGGCATTGTCCAAACAGCCTTTATTTATTTTGGAGGAAAAATATTCCGGAAAGAGTACTGCGGATAAGATCGCAGATCTTAGGAAAGCTATGAAGGAGAACGGTGCAGATGTTCATATTCTGACATCTCTTTACGATATCGCATGGCTTTTAAATATCCGCGGCAACGATATTGATTATGTGCCGGTCGTATTATCCTATCTTGTGCTGAACGAGACAGAGTGTATCTGGTTTTTACAGGAGGAAGTAGTGGATGATAAGATCCGTGCTTACCTGGAGGAAAACCATATCACGACAAAGCCGTATGATGCGATCTACGATTATGTACCGGAGATTCCGGCAGACGCAGTCGTGCTGATGAACCGCGGGACGGTCAACTACCGTATCGTGAACAGTCTTGATAAAGCAATCAAAGTTGTGGATAAACCAAACCCGACGGAACTTATGAAAGCTGTAAAAAATAAGACAGAGGTAGACAACACCAGAGCTGCACATGTAAAAGACGGTGTTGCCTTTACCAAATTTATGTACTGGCTCAAGACCAATATCGGAAAGATCCCGATGACGGAGATCTCTGCTTCTGACTATCTTGAGGCGAGAAGAAGAGAGCAGGATAACTTTATTGAGTTAAGTTTCAACACGATCTGTGCTTACGGAGCCAATGCGGCGATGATGCATTATGCTGCAACACCGGAGTCAGACGCTGAGTTAAAACCGGAGGGATTTTTACTTGTGGATTCCGGCGGACATTACTTTGAGGGAACCACAGACATCACAAGAACCATGGCACTTGGCCCGATCACAGATGAGATGCGTCTGCACTTTACGACCGTCTGCCGTTCGAATATGAACCTTGCGCATGCGAAGTTTTTATATGGATGTACCGGTTTGAACCTGGATATTTTATCCCGCGGTCCACTCTGGGAGATGGGCATTGACTATAAATGCGGCACCGGACACGGCGTTGGTTATGTGTTAAATGTACATGAGGGACCGAACGGCTTCCGTTGGAGAGTCGTACCGGAGCGCCATGACAACGGTGTCTTAGAAGAGGGCATGATCACGACCGACGAGCCGGGCGTTTATTTAGAGGGTAAATACGGTATCCGTACCGAAAATGAGCTGGTATGCCATAAAGCTGAGAAAAATGAGTATGGACAGTTCATGGAGTTTGAGAATATCACCTATGCACCGATCGATCTCGATGCGATTGCCCCGGATCTGTTAAGTGCACGTGAGAAAAAGATGTTAAACGATTATCACAAGATGGTATATGATACCATTTCCCCGTATATGACAGCGGAGGAAAATGAGTGGCTGAAACGCTACACAAGAGCAATCTAACAGACAAAGAATGGAGAGAATAATGGGCGAAAAGCTGGTATTGATTGATGGGCACAGTATTTTGAACAGGGCATTTTTCGGAATCCCGGATCTGACAAATTCGGAAGGATTACACACGAATGCGGTCTATGGTTTTTTAAACATTATGTTCAAGATTTTAGAGGAAGAGCAGCCGGATTATCTTACGGTTGCATTTGATGTGTCAGAACCGACTTTCCGCCATAAAATGTTCGCAGAATACAAAGGCACGAGAAAACCGATGGCACAGGAACTGCGGGAACAGGTTCCGCTCATGAAAGAGATGTTAAAAGCGATGGGAGTTACCACGATCGAAAAAGGCGGTTATGAGGCGGATGATCTGCTTGGAACCATTGCAAAACAGAGTGAACAAAAAGGGCTGACAGTTTCAGTGGTATCCGGTGACCGTGACCTCTTACAGCTTGCAACGGATCATATTAAGATCCGTATCCCGAAAACAAAGCGCACAGGCACGGAGATCGAGGATTACAATGCCGCTGAGGTAAAGGAAAAATATCAGGTGACGCCAATCGAGTTTATCGATGTCAAGGCGCTGATGGGGGATACGGCAGACAATATTCCGGGAGTACCGGGAATCGGTGAAAAGACGGCAACAGCAATCATTGCACAGTATGGAAGTGTTGAAAATGCCTATGCACATGTGGACGAATTAAAGCCACCCCGTGCAAGCAAAAATTTAAAAGAGTATTATGACCTGGCACAGATGAGTAAGACGCTTGCGACGATCGAGATCCATGCGGACATTGATTATGATCTTTCCGGTGCAAAACTTAATAGTATTTCCAGCCTGTACACGGAGGAGGCATACCTGCTCTGCAAACGGTTAGAGTTTAAAAATCTTTTGAATCGTTTTGCGGTGGAAACTCCAAAAAATCAGGCGGCAGAACATTTTAAACTTGTGGAAGACCGTAAGGAGGCAGAGAAAGTATTTGCAAAGCTGCGCGGAAAAGACTGTGGTTTTTATATTGTTTTCGGAGATAAAAAGAGGGATAGCCACGAGGAAGAGAACGGGCAGATGAATCTGTTTGCGGTAGGAGATATGCCGGGGGCAGACAGTGAACCGTCCGGCATCGTAGAAAGTGCAGAAAATGATGCAGTGGAGTACTGCCTTGGAGCTGCCATTTCAACTGGAGAGGAAGAAACCTTTTTCATAAAAGCAGGGGAAAATCTTCCGGCAAAGCAGATTCTTTCCATGTTTACCGCAAGTGAGGCTGCGTCCTATGCGACACTGGATTTAAAACCGCAGCTTGCGGCGCTTGGCTTACTGGAGCGACAGGTAAACGGCAATATTGGCCTGTCGAATCTTTTTGACGGTGTGCTTGCAGCATATCTTCTGAATCCGCTGAAAAATGAGTATCCATATGAGGATATTGCAAAAGACTATATGGGACAGATGATACCGTCAAAGGCAGATCTTCTTGGAAAACTGACCATAGAGCAGGCAATGAAAGATGCACCGGAAGCATTTTTAAATTATGTATGCTATATGGCATATGTGGCACAGGCATCGAAAAAGACGCTGGAGACAGACTTAAAGGAAGAGGGCATGGATCATCTGTTTACGGAAATCGAGATGCCGCTTGTATTTACTCTTGCCGATATGGAAAATGAGGGTATCATTGCGTGCAGGGAGGCGCTCACGGAGTATGGGGACAAACTTGCAGTGCGTATCGCTGAACTGGAAAAGCAGATCTATGAGGAAGCGGGAGAAGAGTTTAATATCAATTCTCCAAAACAGCTCGGAGTGATCTTATTTGAAAAATTGTCCATGCCGTATGGAAAGAAAACAAAGACCGGTTATTCCACGGCGGCGGATGTGTTAGACCGCCTTGCACCGGAATATCCGATCGTTTCTGATATTTTAGAGTATCGTCAGCTTACCAAGTTAAAGTCCACTTATGCGGACGGATTGGTAAACTATATCGCTAAAGATGGCAGGATCCACACCAGTTTTAATCAGACGATCACAGCTACCGGGCGTTTAAGCAGCACGGAGCCAAACCTGCAGAATATCCCGATGAGGATCGAACTTGGCAGACTGATCCGCAAGGCATTTGTGCCAAAAGAGGGATTTGAGTTTATGGATGCCGATTATTCCCAGATTGAGCTTCGTGTTTTAGCACATATGTCCGGGGATGAAAAGCTGATCGAGGCATACCGGGAAGCACAGGATATCCACAGGATCACGGCGTCCCAGGTATTTCACATCCCGTTTGACGAGGTGACGGATCTGCAGCGGCGCAATGCAAAAGCGGTTAATTTCGGAATCGTATATGGAATCAGTTCATTTGGACTGAGCCAGGATCTAAGCATCAGCAAAAAAGAAGCTGCAGAGTATATTGAACGGTACTTTGAAACTTATCCAAAGATCAAGACGTTTTTAGATGGGCTTGTGGCAGAGGCAAAAGAAAAAGGCTATGTAACGACGATGTTTGGAAGAAGACGTCCGGTACCGGAACTTTCAAGCAGCAATTTTATGCAGCGTTCCTTTGGAGAACGTGTTGCCATGAACTCACCGATTCAGGGAACTGCGGCAGATATCATCAAGATCGCAATGATACGCGTGCATGACAGACTGTTAAAAGAAAATCTAAAGTCACGCCTGATCTTAACCGTGCATGATGAGCTTTTAGTGGAGACGGCGATCGAAGAAGAGGATGCGGTTCGAAAGATTCTCGAGGAAGAGATGCATGGAGCGGCAGATCTTGCGGTCACACTTGAAATTGATGCACATGTCGGCAAAAATTGGTATGAGGCAAAATAAAGATCTGTCATCATTTATGAGGGATGATGCGTTGGACTGCATATGTCCGGATGGTACGAGAGAAAAAATGGATGCGGGGAACATGGAACGGATGAAATTTATCGGAATTACCGGCGGCGTCGGTGCGGGAAAATCAGAAATACTTCATTATCTTGAAACAAAAGATGGTGTAAAAGTCATGTTGGCGGATGAAATCGCGCATGAGCTGATGCTGCCCGGGACAGAATGTTATCAGAAATTAAAAGACATGTTTTCGGATGAGGATATCTGGAATGAAGATGGTTCGTTTGACCGGAAAAAGTTAGCAACAGTCATCTTTTCAGATGAAAAAAAACGGGATGCATTAAACGGAATCGTACATCCGGCAGTCAAAAAATATATCAGAACTGTTGCGGATACAGAGCGGGAAAATGGAGTGCTGAAAATCCTGGTTTTAGAGGCAGCATTGCTGATTGAAGAACATTATGATGAAATTTGTGACGAACTTTGGTATATTTATACCAGAGAGGATATAAGAAAAGAACGCCTTATGAGATCGCGCGGATATTCCCCGGAGAAAGTACAGCAGATTTTTGACAGTCAGTTACAGGAAGCGGTTTACCGGAAATACTGTAAAGTGGTGATCGATAATAATGGAACGGTGGAAGATGCCATAAGGCAGATTGATTTGGCAATCACAAATATGGAAAATGAGTAGGAGATACTGCAGATGAGCGACGGAAAAGACATGGAACAGCCATTGGTGTTCGGACTTGATATTGGAACGAGAAATGTGGTAGGAACGGTAGGTTACCGTACCGAAGATCAGTTTATCGTTACTGCTCAGTATATCATGCAGCATGATACGAGAGCAATGTTAGATGGACAGATCCACGATATCGGGCGTGTATCAGGGACGATAAGAAAAGTAAAAGAACAGCTGGAAAAACAGATCGGGAAAACGCTGACGGAGGTATGTATCGCTGCCGCAGGCCGTGTGCTTAAGACAGTTACAACGAGTATCAGTTACGATTATCCGGAGGAGAGCGTAGTTACCGGGGAAGACATTCATACACTGGATCTGCTTGGAATTGAGAAAGCGCAGAAAATTTTACAGGAAATGAATGATACCAACTACAAGTTCTACTGTGTTGGATATTCCGTGGTCAAATACTTCTTAAATGATGAACCGTTTTCAAACATTGAATCCCACAAAGCGGACCGTATCGGCGAAGACATCATTGTAACGTTTCTGCCGGAGGATGTAGTGGATGGACTTTATGCAGCCGTAAATCAGGCCGGGCTTGAAGTGGCGAATCTGACATTGGAGCCTATTGCGGCGATCAACGTCGCAATTCCGGAAAGTTATCGTCTGCTGAATATCGCTTTAGTCGATATCGGAGCGGGAACATCCGATATTTCCATCACCAAAGACGGAAGCATCATTGCATATGGTATGATCCCTCTTGCCGGAGATGAATTAACGGAACTGATCGTGCAGAATTATCTGGTTGATTTTAAAACGGCTGAATATATCAAGCTGCAGAGTACAACAGAAGAGGAGATCACTTATAAAGATATCATGCTGATCGAGCATAAGATTCCGGCAAAAGAAGTGTGGGAGCTGACTGCGCCGGTAGTGGATGAGATGACGACTGCGGTAGCTGCGAAAATCAAAGAATTGAATGGCGACCAGACTGTCAGCGCAGCATTTATCGTTGGCGGTGGCGGTAAGATCCATGGTTATACGAAAATGCTTGCAGAGAAATTAGATCTTCCGGACGTACGAGTGGCACTGCGTGGTGAAGAAGTACTGCAGGAAGTGGTATTTGAACAGCAGGATATCAAGAAGGATCCATTGCTTGTTACACCGATTGGAATCTGTCTGAATTATTATGAACAGAGAAACGGATTTATTATGGTGCGTTTCAATGGAGAGCGCCTCAAATTATATGATAATGATGGATTAACGATCGTGGATGCCGCATTGCAGGCAGGTTTTCCGAATGAGGATCTTTTCCCGAAACGTGGACCGGAACTTACATTTTTTGTAAATGGAGCAAAACGTATCATTCGTGGAGAGCAGGGAGAGTCAGCAGCAGTTTATATGAATGACAGACCAACAAATCTCAATGCGGCATTAGAGCCGAATTGTGAGATTATCATTGAGCCATCTACGGCTGGCAAGCCGGCAACCTGCACATTAGATCAGTTAGAGGAATATACGACAGATTCCGTAGCCTTTGTGGTTAATGGAAATATTATAAGATGCCCGAAGTTCTTAGAGGTCAACGGCAATTTAGAACTGCCTTCCTATCAGATCAAGGAGGGCGACCAGGTAGAAACAAGAAGCTTTTACACAGTAGGCCAGCTTGCAGAATTTATGGATGTGGAAGTGAATGTGGAGCATGTGATTCTGGTAAACAACCGTCGTGCAACGCTCGACTCACTGATCTATGAAAACTTTACAATCGAGTGGACAGTGCGTTCCTATGGCAAACCGTCCTTTCAGCCGGTAGAGCAGGAAGAAGTTCAAACACCGACTGTCGGGGAATATAAGGAAGAAGAGATACCGGATATTGTGGAGCCAGAGACGAGTGTGGAGGATGGTGCAGAGGCTGATAAGGCAGAAGAACAAAAGTCTGCAACAGAGCACAGTGATGCGGCTGCAGAAGATACAGATGATGCCGGCAATGCGCTTGCGGAAGAAGAGGATTCTGCGGTAGCAAAGGATACTGCCACAGAAGAAGATGGTAAAAAAGGTACAGACAGCGAGACAGGCGTTGAGGTATCTGCAACAGGACAGAATGCGGCTGATGTGGCAGAGGCAGTTCCAATAGAAGAAGATCAGCCGGAAACAGATATGGATGCTGCAACAGCGAATGAACCTGTGGAGCAAACAGAAGCATCCGTGGCACAGAACGTGGATGAAAAACCAGAAGATGGTAATACAGTTTTAGTATACATCAACGGCCAGCCGGTAAAACTTACCGGAAAACCACAGTATATATTTGTAGATATTTTTGATTTCTACGAATTTGATCTTACTGCCTCAAATGGCAGAGCAATCATTACCAATTTAAATGGTGAGAATGCATCGTATTCTGCAGTCTTAAAGACCGGAGATACAATCGAACTTAGATGGAAAGAGAATTAAAAAAATGGAATTATGCAGCATAGCAAGCGGCAGCAGTGGAAACTGTATCTGTGTGGGATCAGATGAAAATCATGTACTCATCGATGCGGGGATCAGTGGAAAACGAATTGAAAACGGACTCAATTCGATCGATTTGAAAACAGAAGAGATGCAGGGGGTTCTTGTAACTCATGAACACATCGATCATATTTCTGGACTTGGCGTGATCGCCAGGCGTTACGGACTTCCGATTTATGCCACGCAGGGTACGATAGATGCTATTTTAAATACAAAGTCAGTCGGCAAAATAGAGGAATCTTTATTTCATGCGATCACGCCGGATCAGCCTTTTGAAATCGGGGATCTTTTGATTGAACCGATTTCAATCTCACATGATGCGGCAGATCCGGTGGCCTATAAGATAAAAAATGAGGAGAAAACGGCGGCGGTAGTGACGGATCTTGGCACATATGATGAAAACATGATTGATAAAATAAAAAATCTGGATGTGCTTTTACTGGAAGCAAATCATGATGTACATATGCTGCAGGTTGGAAGTTATCCGTATCCGTTAAAACAGAGAATTCTTGGGAAAAAAGGACATCTCTCTAACGAACTGTCCGGTCAGCTTTTGGGAGAAGTGCTCCATGACCATTTCAATACGGTTATTTTAGGGCATCTCAGTAAGGAAAATAATTATGCAGAACTTGCATATGAGACTGTCCGGTTAGAGGTGACGATGGGAGAAAATCCATATAAAGGCGATGATTTCCCAATGTATGTGGCAAAGCGGGACGCGCCGTCGGAGAGAATCATTTTTTAGTTTATGATAATAGAATGTTCGCGAAACACGTATTCTATTATATATGACAATATTTTTTTACAGAGTGTGGCCGCTTATGAAGCTTAGTAGAAAAAGTTATAAATGTGCATCTATTTAACAGTGGAAATTATAAAACATGTATGATATGATGATTGATAATAGATTTGCGCTGATTTAGTAAAGCAGAAAAGTGAGGAGAGCAGAGATGGAGAACACAGCAGACAAGACAATTATTACAGTAGTGGGTAAAGATACGGTTGGTATCATTGCAAAAGTATGTACTTATCTTTCCGAAAATGGCGTCAATGTACTTGATATTTCACAGACAATCGTTTCCGGATATTTCAATATGATGATGATCGTTGACATGAATAAATCAACCAGATCATTTGTGGATTGTCAGAAAGATCTCGATGAGATCGGTGCACAGATTGGTGTATCCATCAAGTGCCAGAAAGCTGAGATTTTTGAAAAAATGCATCGTATTTAGAGAGGAAAGCGGCAATGATTAATATATTTGAAGTAAAAGAGACCAACAACATGGTGGAACATGAAAACCTTGATGTCCGCACCATTACGATCGGTATCAGCCTGCTTTCATGCATTGATTCCGATTTGAAAAAATTAAATGAGAACATTTATAACCGTATCACATCAGTTGCCAAAGATCTTGCAAAAGTTGCAGGGGAGATCGAAGCTGAATACGGTATCCCAATTGTCAACAAACGTATTTCCGTTACTCCGATTGCACTGATCGGTGGTGCAGCCTGCAAGACACCGGAAGATTTTGCAACGATCGCAGATACAATGGACCGTGCTGCAGAAGCAATCGGTGCAGATCTGATCGGCGGTTATTCCGCACTGGTATCAAAAGGCATGACAAAAGCAGATGAGATGCTGATCCGTTCTATCCCGATAGCACTTTGCCGGACGAACCGTGTCTGCAGTTCCGTAAACCTTGCGTCCACAAAGACCGGTATCAATATGGATGCGGTGCGTCTGATGGGAGAGATTTTGTTGGAGGTTGCAGAGCGCTCAAAAGACCGTGATTCTGTGGATTGTATGAAGCTGGTTGTATTCTGCAACGCACCGGATGACAACCCGTTTATGGCAGGCGCTTTCCACGGTGTTACAGAGGCAGACTGCATCATCAATGTAGGTGTCAGCGGCCCTGGCGTTGTAAAAAAAGCCCTGGAGCAGGTTCGTGGAGAGGATTTCGGAACACTTTGCGAGATGATCAAACGTACCGCATTCAAAGTTACACGAGTTGGACAGCTGGTTGCACGTGAGGCATCCAAGCGTCTTGACGTGCCGTTTGGTATTGTGGATCTTTCTCTTGCACCGACACCGGCCATCGGTGATTCCGTAGCGGAGATCCTGGAGGAGATCGGTCTTGAGAGAGTAGGAGCACCGGGAACCACAGCAGCTCTTGCACTTTTGAACGACCAGGTCAAGAAGG
>ERZ772991.941-NODE-941-length-30524-cov-3.662017_pt1 | contig 30524 bp, 26 predicted proteins | sample MGYA00511128_ERZ772991 | MGnify/ENA primary metagenome ERZ772991 (study PRJEB29015, sample SAMEA2737655) | human gut metagenome | biome: human gut; feature: human-associated habitat; material: faeces | place: China | collected 2012 ... | reverse complement strand
TATTATCGGATATCCGGATCTCAGCCTAGCGCTGCTGCGGGTTTTCCTGCTCGAAAGAGCTGTCCGAGGGAGCGCTGTCAGCCGGGGCACCCGCTTCCTGAGCGGCCTTTGCAGCGGCCCTGTGTCCCTTCTTCGCCTTACGGTCTTCGCGGGCCTTCAGATACTGGGCCTTGATGCGGGCGAACATGCTGGGACGGTCGTCCTCGTCGGCGTTGGCCAGCTTGCCCATATCTTCAACGAGCTTGTGGTTCTCGTTTTCAAGGTTGCTGATGCGCCAGGTCTGCTGCAGGATGTGCGCGGAAAGGCGCATTCTGTCCCAGAGCAGGAGCAGGAGGGCCATGACGCAGCCGGCCAGGAAGGACACCAGGATGATGAAGTAGAAGGGAAGCTCGATGGAGGTCATCTTGGGAATGGCCAGGAGGTTCAGCTCGAGCGTGAGTTTCTGGGAGAGCACGTTCTGATTCTGGAAAAGGAAAACCAGGCACAGAAAGAAGAAAAGGGCCAGAATGAGAACCTTAACGTAGCGCATGGGGGGTGCCTCCTAACGGTGCGTGGGAGCGTTTTTAAAGTATGGCTTTAAAGCCGCGTACGTGTCGCTCAGGTACTGAGGCATGGTCCGTACGCCATCCATGACGGCAAGGAAGGAGGAATCGCCGTTCCAGCGCGGGACGAGATGGAAATGCAGGTGCTCGCGTATGCCGGCGCCTGCCGCCTCGCCCATGTTCAGGCCGATGTTGATGCCGGGGCAGTGGAAATTTGCCTTGAGGACTTTCGTGCAGAACTGCAGGTAGTCCATGATTTCGTGAATGGTGTCCGCGTCAAGGTCACCGAGATCCATGACGTGCCTGTAGGGACAGACCATGATGTGCCCGTTGTTGTAGGGGTACTTGTTCATGATCACGAAGCAGTTTTTCCCGCGGTGCAGAATGAGCCGCTCCTCATCCTCTTCCTCTGTATCGGGAATGCAGAAAACGCATTCATCCGGCTTGGGGCCGAGGATGTAGCTGATTCTCCAGGGCGCCCAGAGTTGTCTTTCCATTGCCAGCCTTCCTCCTGAAAATTCCCGAAAATCTCTAAAGTTCCGCATGAAAAAAGCGGAAGCGGGCACAACCCGCCATTATTAGCCTGCTGAGAGTACGCCTAAGAGGCGCATTGGGCAAGTTTTACGCCTGCTTTTTGTCACCATCTTCCGCTTTCCTGAGACTCTTCGGCATCCTGTCTGCAGGAATCTCAAGCCTGCCGTCCATGGCCTGGCCTGTGAGCTCCCTGGCCAGGGAGAGCTGCTCTTCCGGACTGGCCGCCGTGCCGTCGAGCTTTGCCTCGAGAAGCCGCTGCAGGATGACGCCGTAAGCGGGACCCGGGGCGAGCCCGAGCTTCTTCAGATCACTGCCGTCGACGCCCGGCTTTTCTGTTCTCCAGACCGTGATGTAGCGCGAGAGGGCGCGGCGCGTCTCCGGCACTTCCATGTCGGCCATGAGGTAGAGCACGAATTCCACGGGCAGGGGGCGCAGCATGGCGCAGAGGGCGCTCACCCTAAAGCCGGGTGTGGCGGTGAGACGTTTCAGGGAGGAGCGCAGGCTCCGCGCTTTTTCCCTGCACCCGAGCACCTCGTTTTTGAGCGCCGGGGGTATGCCGAGGCGCCTGAAGACCTCGAGGGTTACGGCATAGGTGAGGCTCGAGCAGAGCACGAGGAAGTAGACGAGCCAGGGGCGCATTTCCTCGTCGATGTAGAGGAGGCGGTACCAGGCCATGACCTTCGCCGTGCGGATGAGCATCTCCTTCCTGTCCGGGTTGATGCTGAGCTGCGGGTGGATGGCCTGCAGGATACCGAGCTCATGCAGGCGGCGTATGCAGAGGATGGCCGTTTCTTCGGCGCAGATGTGCTCGAACTCGTTGAAGAGGCGTGAGGGAGACAGTTTGTCCAGAAGCTTCAGGGACACGTCGTTCTTGATGAGTTTTTCCGTGGCTGGGCCGATGCGGAAGTGATAGCGCTGCTCGAAGCGCACGGCGCGCAGACAGCGCGTGGGGTCCTCCACGAAGCTCAGGGTGTGCAGAACCCGGATCACGCGGTCCCGGATGTCCTTCTGGCCGCCGAAGAAGTCGACGATCTCGCCCATGGGCTCGCAGTCGAGCCGTATGGCCAGGGCGTTGATGGTGAAGTCGCGGCGGTAGAGATCCATCTTGATGCTGGAGTGCTCCACCGTGGGCAGGGCCGCCGGCGACTCATAGTACTCGAGGCGGGCCGTGGCCACGTCAACGCGCTCCTCCTTTCCGCCGGCTCCGGGGAAGATGACCACGCTGGTGAGGAATTTTTTGTGCACGCGCACGCGGCCGCCGAGGACGCCGGCGAAGGCCCTGGCGAAGCCGATGCCGTCGCCTTCCACCACAAGGTCGATGTCGTGGTTGGGCGTTTTCAGAAGCAGGTCGCGCACGAAGCCGCCCACGACGTAGACCGGCGTCTGCCGGCTGCGGCCGAGAGCCCCGGCCTTTTCCAGAATGTCGAGGACGTCCTTCGGCAGGCGGTCGCGCATGGTCCTGCCCATGTTCCTGGACTTCGGCGCGCGGTCTGTCGGGTTCATGCGGCCGGGTTCCTGGGCGAAGATATTGATGAGATCCGTGCGTGAGACAACGCCCACCACGCTGCTGCCGCCGGAGACAATGGGCACGAGGCGCTGGCGCGCTCCCACGATGACGGTGGTGATGTCCCTCAGTGTGGCGGTGACGGGCAGGGGCTTCAGGTTGCGGCGCATGTAGTCCGTGAGCGGGGCGCCGGCAAGGCCGTGGGCGATGGCCTTCTGGGTGATCTGGCTGTCGATGAGGCCCGTGCAGCGCCGGGTCATGGGCGCGAAGACGGGCATGGTCTTGAGCCCGAAATGGAGCATGAGCTCGTCCGCCTCGGCTATGGTGTGTCCCTCCTCGATACCGATGGCCGGCTGGGACATGTAATCCCTGGCCGTTTTTTCGCCTTCTTCCTGGAGGTAGAGCTGGGTGAGGATTCCGTCGCGTACCTCGGAGAGCGTCTTGTCGCGCACGCTGGCGCTGGCGGCGTAAGCGTGGCCTCCGCCGCCGAAAGCCGCACACACGGCGCCCACGTTGACCGCGTGGGATCGGGAGCGCGCCACGATCTGGATGCGGTCGTCCATGCGGCCGATGGCGAAGAGGATGTCGAATTTCTCCATCTCCATCATCTTGTGGGCGAGGAAGGCGAAATCGTCCAGGTAGGAGTCCAGGGTCGCTTCGGCGAGCACCACGTCCGCGCCGTTGATGTGGTAGGTCTGCGCGGACTCGAGGAGGGCGTTCAGGGCGCGGATGTGCTCCTTCGTCATGGAGAAGGCCGTCTTTTCGGAAATGATGTTGATGTCCATGCCGTGTCCGAGAAGCCAGCCCGCGGCCGCGAAGTCCCTCTGGGTGACCGAAGAGAAGGAGAAGGAACCCGTGTCCGAATAGATGCCGAGCCCGAGGACGGTAGCTGTCTCCCTCGGGACAGCGATGTTCCGCTTCTGTATCTCCTCAATGAGCAGCGTGGTGACGGCGCCGCAGATTTCGGCGTGGCAGACGTGGGCGTGCACGTCGTCGCTCGTCTCAGGGTGGTGATCCCAGACCTCGATGCGTGTGCCGGGATTGTCAAGGAGAGGCCAGACATGACGCAGCCTTGAGCGGCGGCGCGTGTCCACGGCCACGAGCCGGCCGTATTTTGAAAAGTCCGGGACGCGGTCATCGAGGAAGGTGCAGCCCGGCGCGGCGCCGGGACGTTCCTTCAGCTCCTGGTAGAAGGTCTGGAGATTCGCCTCCTGCGTACCGGGAAAGAGGACGTCACAGGGACCGTAAATGAGGGCCGCTGCGCACATGGCGGCGAGGGCGTCGAAGTCCGCGTTGCTGTGGCAGGTGATCAGCGTGGCCGTGGGCATGGAAACCTGATCCGCCTTCTTCTCGTAATCGTGTATGCTCAAGCCCGGCTCCTTGGGTGGAATCTGTGGTGAATGTCCATGAGGCGTCCAGCCTGCACATGGGTGTAGATTTCGGTGGCCGCGATGTCAGCGTGCCCGAGCAGCATCTGCACGCTGCGCAGATCCGCGCCGCCTTCCAGAAGATGGGTGGCGAAGCTGTGGCGGAACGTGTGGGGGGAGACCCTGTGCGTGATGCCTGCCAGGAGAGCGGCTTTCCTGACCATTTTCCAGACGTACTGGCGGGTGAGGGGCAGGCCGCGGCGGCTCACGAAGAGGCTGTCCGTTTTCGGGGAGAAGCAGGGACGCGTTTTGGCGAGGTAGGAGATGAGCTCCTCGCGCATGGCCGCGTGCACGGGCACGTAGCGCTGCTTGCGGCCCTTGCCCATGACCCGGACAACGCCCCGCGCCTGGTCGAAGTCATCCGTCTGCATGCCGCAGAGCTCTGAGACACGCAGGCCAGCGGCGTAAAGGAGTCCTAGCACGGCCCTGTCCCTGCGCCCGGAGGGCGTGTCAGGGGAGGGAGCCTTCAGCACCCGGTCCATCTCTTCCCTGGTGAGGAAGTTGGGAAGGCGCATGGGAAGCTTCGGATTTTCCTCGTCAGCCGCTGGATTGGTATCGGCCGCGCCTCTGTCCATGAGAAAGCGGAAGAAAGAGCGGACGGAGGAGAGACAGTGCGCGAGGGAGCGGCTCTGCAGCCCCCGGCTTCTCTGCTCCGCCAGGAAAAGATCCATATCGGAAGGCCCCGGACAGCAGGGGCCAGTGCCGTAAAGTTTCTTCAGAAAACTGAGAAAGACGCCCACATCGCGGCTGTAGGAGTCGTGCGTGGCGCGCGAGAGCCCGCGTTCGGCGAGCAGACCATCCGACCATTCCCGGGCAAGATCCCTGAGCCTGTCCGCTGGCGGCAGCGCTTTGGCTGGCATGTGTGCCTCCTCCCGGCGTCATACGGCGCCTGAGTGAAGAGTAGACCACGGAGCGGAAGCGGGCAACTGGGAGGACGCGGGAAAATGCGGATCCGTACCGGGTAAAATCCCCGGCGGAGGGGGAGGAACGGCAGACTCCCTGCATGGCCAGCAGGCCCGGACAGAACGGACTGTTTTTACATAACTTTTTATCGGGCAAAAGAGAAAATGCCAGATAGGTTTTTAAACCTTTGCATGAAGATTCCGCGGGAAACGCCTGCAGAACCTCCACGGCGTCACACATGAAGATGTCGTCCCCTTCCCGGAGCGCCTCTATGGCGCAGGAGTGCCGCGGCGGTCAGCCGGCCGGGTGAAACTTTCTTCCCGGGCTTCGCCGGAGGGCTTTTTTCCTGAGAGGGGAGGCGTGACATATTTGCAACGGGCGGGGGGAAACCGGCCTCCTGCCTGTTCCCGGGCTTTACAGAAGCGGCCAGGCTTACTATAGAGGCCGGCATGGAAACCATTCATACTGTGTACGTCGGCCTCGGATCCAATTCTCCGGATGCCGCGGACCGCCTTCTTTCCGCTCTGGACGTACTGAGCCGCCTGCCGGGAACCGTGGTGTCGGCCCTTTCTCCCGTCTACCGTACCGAGCCGCAGGATTACGCGGATCAGCCCTGGTTTCTGAACCGCGTCCTCATGCTGCGCGTCAGCGGGGATATCACCCCCGTGGAGCTCATGAAGCGCTTCCTCGGCATAGAGACCCTTCTCGGCCGCGTGCGCAGCCCGGATCCCGCCCTGCGCTTCGGCCCCCGCGCCATCGACATCGACATGCTGCTCTTCGATGACGTAGTCTCTGACGACCCCGTGTGCGTCCTGCCGCATCCCCGTCTTTCCCGCCGCGCCTTCTGGCTTGTGCCGCTACTCGACATCGCGCCGGATATCCGGATTGGCGGCGTGCGCGCGGAAAGACTGCTTTCCCGGCTTAAATGGCGTCTGGAAGACGATAAAATTTTTCAATGACGAGTCAGGCCTTCCCGTGCTAACATGGCAGACGGAGGGTTCAGAACCGGACCCGGCCTTATTTCTGCAAGGAGTCGCGCATGATTAAGTGGATAGTTATCGCCGTTGCCGCCTATATTCTTTATCGTCTTTTCGCCAATGACATTCTCAAGAAGCGCAAGAAGAACGAGAAGCAGGACGAGAAGGATATCGCGAAGAAGGTTGCGTCCGGCGAGATGGTGAAGGATCCCCAGTGCGGAACCTACGTGTCCGTCGAAGACAGCATTACCGTGCGCGACGGCGACAAGGTGTATCACTTCTGCAGCTATGACTGCCGCGACAAGTTCCTGAAGCGCATCGCTGACGGCGGCCAGCCCGTGGCCCCCGAAGTCGAGTCCAAGACTCCGGCCGGAGCCGAGGTCAGAACGGATCAGGCGGACAGCGGCCCGAAGCAGAATTAAAATTTCCGGATACGGATCATGAAGAGGGCGGTTTCCCATAGCGGGAAGCCGCCCTCTTTTTGTCATTTTTCCGCGTGCACCGGAGTGGCACGGGGGATATGGGATCAGAATTCCCAGCGCAGTTCGGCGAAGACCGAGTGTCCCTCGGTAGTGAAGCCGGCCTGGAGGGCGTAGTTCACGCTCACGCTGAAATTGTCCTTCCCGCATCCGATCCCGGCCTGGGCCGTGTAGCTCACCTGATCCATGTCCTGGGTGGACACGCTGTAGCTTTTCCCGAGTCCGGTCCAGCGCACGTCCTCGCGGGCCCGGATATCACCGGCTGCGGGGACCACGGCGAAGTCGGCTCTGGGCAGGAAGCGCCAGCCGCTCTCCGTTTCCAGGGGCATCTCAAGGGCGATGCCCGCCGGGAAGAACACGAGATCCTGGCTGAAGCCGTCGCCCTCGAGGACAGTCCCTCCGGAATCGGCGTCGTACCCGTCCACGGTGAGGTTTGTGTAGCGCACGCCGGCGTGCGGGATGACCGTGACGTTTCCCGCTCTGAGGCGGTATTCGGCCCGGATTCCGGCTGAAAGCGCCCTGGCCGTGATATCGGCCTCAAGATCCGCCATGCGCATGGCGGAGGGAAGCTCCTGCTTCAGGCTGTTGAAGCTCGACGTGAAGTGCACGTCGGCGCTGAGCCCGAATGCGCCCCTGGTCCAGCCGCCGTAGATGCCGGCGCCCCAGAAGTTCATATTGTTCGTGGTCCTGTTGAAGTCACCGCTGCCCTCGGCCCAGCCGCCGCCCACGGAAAGGTCCGCGCCGAGCCTCAGTGTGCTGTCGAACGTGCAGTCAGCGCCCACGGTGATGCCGCCGAGGGAACCGGACGTATCCGCATCCAGGCTGCCCGCGTCGAGCCCGTAATGATTTATGCTCTGGTAAAGAGGCAGGACCCACAGGGACCAGGTTCTGCGGCTGTCGGGAGAGAGCGCGGTCATGGAGGAGATATCCCCGCCCGGTGAAGCGAGGGACGTGCGTTCCGTTACGGCTGAGCCCGCCGCTCGGTTTGCGGCGAGGGTGAGCTGGGGCACGGAGCCGAGAACGGGCAGGCGCTCTGCGCCTTCCACAGTGGCATTCCCCGGAGCGCCGTAGGCACGGCTGTAGGCGCGGGAGATGAACCGGACGCCGGGATAGGGGGATTCTGTGTCGATGCCGTCTTTCGCCGTGTCCTTCGCGAGATCGGGCAGAGGCGTATCCGCCGCCCTGAGCCTGACCACGTAGCTGTCACCCTGTGTTTCCGCGGAAGTGACTGTGAGGAGGGCGGAGTCCAGAGTGAGATTGTCTCCTTTCCAGGCGTCAGAGGCCACGTTTGTATCAGGGAACGCCGATGTGACCGTCAGGGTATCGCCGTCCCTGCCGCCGCTGATGTAGAGCTTCGCCCCGGATTCAACAGTCAGGCTGCTGCCGGCGCTGCCCGTGCCCGAGAGGGCCGCGCTGCCGTCCCGCTCCGTGGAGGCGTCTGTGATGAGGAGAGAGTCTCCGGCGAAGCGCGCTTCGCCGCCGGACACGGCCGGGGCGGAAGAGGACGTAAAGGAGCCGTCAACGTTGATGGCGCCCGAAGCGGTGAGTGTCTGCGGGGAGGAAATGCCGAGAACGGCCTTCACGCTGCCGCCAAAGCTTCCGCCGGTCCTGGTCTCCCAGTCAGCGAGACCTTTCTGCGCGGCCGCGAGACTGCCGCTTCCGAGTCCCACGATACTGTTCCGGCCGGCGTTGAGGGTGCCGTCCACGCCGGAGACGAAGCTGAGCTCGCCCGTGGAGGGGGTGCCGCCGGACGAGAAGTCGGGATCGCAGGTCAGAACGCCGCCGCCGAGAGTGAGTTTTCCGACAGTGAGGGAGCCGGACGAGGTTTCATTTCCCACGAGAATGGTTGTGCCGGCGCCGGCTGTGAGGGAACCCATGGTCACGGCGCTGCCGTCCACGATGGAAACAACGTTGTTCTCTTCAACGGCTTCAAGGGAGGGGATGGCCATGGCGACGCCGCTGATTTCGAGGGCGCCGTTCTGCATGGCGATTCTGCCGCTACTGTTTTCGCCGGAGCCGGAGATCTTCAGCGTATAATTGCGCACGCCGAGGGTGCCGTCCGGTCCGTCAGAGGAGGCGATGCCGCCCCGGGCGTGCAGGATGACACTGTCCCGGTCAGGCTGGGGGATAGGTTCCTCTCCCAGGTCGTTCAGTTCATCCGCCAGCCTGTCAGTATCGGAGAATAATGCGCCGAAATCTGCAGGAAGGATGGTTTTTCCGCTGACGGAGATTTCTTTCCGGATGGACACTGTCTCAGTGCCCGTCTGGGCCGTGAAGTCCCCGCCCACGTTCAGGGTTCCGCTGTAGAGCACGAGGCGGCTGCCCTCCGAGAGGGTAAAGGATTTTTCGATATCCGTCGTGCCGCCCGCGAAAAGAAGCTTGTTGTACCTGCCGCTTGTGAGACTGCCGCCCAGGGAAAGGTTCCCCTGGAGATTTTCCTTGCTGACAGTGATGAGCGTGTGGCCGGCAAGATCGTCGACTGAAGGCGTTATACCGTCCAAAGCGTCTGCGTTATACCACGTGCTGTCCATGGTCAGGCCGCCTGTCAGGGTGACGCTGTGTGTGCCTGTGATGGTAATGAGCGGGGCGTTACTCTGGCTCTGGCCGAGGTGGATATCGTTGCCTTTCCCTCCCGCTTTGTTGTCTTTGAAGGTAATGTCCCCGCCCGTGGTGTCGAGTAGGAGGTTTCCGGCGTTATAGATGGCTCCTCCCCTGTCCCCGGCCGCATTGCCCGTGAATGACGCGCCTCCTGCTATTTTCAAATCGGATCCGTCTGAAATGTAGAGAGCGCCTCCGCAGCCCTTGCTGGTGTTTCCCGTGAAAACAGCACCGGAGTCAAAAGCGTTACCTCCTGAAGCTTGCAGGTAAATGGCACCTCCGTCCAGATCAGCGTTGTTGCCGATGAATCTCAGGCCCTCTCCGCCAATGATACGGCCTTTGGGCTCAACGTACAGAGCGCCGCCGAACTGATCAGAATGGTTGCTTTCAAATGTGACGCCACTTACGATGATATAGGGGTCCTCGAGGTAGCGCGCGCCGCCGGGCATGTAAGAAGAATTTCCCGTAAAGTCGTGCTCGATTTTTTGGGGGTCACCAAGGAGGAGTGCGCTGCCGGTTTTCTGCTTATTACCCTGAACGGCAAAAAGCGCTGTCACTGAGTTGTGTGCCGCCCCGCTGATGGTCAGGGGAGCGTGGACTTCTTTGAAATCCTCAGCCTCTGCCGCAGACAGGCAGAGAGAGAGGCAGGACGCGAGAGCCGCGGCCCCGCAGCAGATCTTCCGCCGGCCTCTGCTTCGGCCGGATTTTCTGCCGTTGATCATGTGGTCCTTCGGGGTTCCCTTTCGCGCGCTTCAGTAAGAAGGAGACCGTGGTGCAGAGCCTGATCCCGAGCGCACGGTGAAGGGAACCCGCGGCAGAAAAAAGGACAGGCTGCCACGGCCGGAAGACGCCCCTTCCCTGTACGGGCGTCTTTAGCCTGTGAAAAAGTGCCATCATTTTACACGATTGGCGGCGATAGACAAACTTTTTTCTCCCCCGACCGGTACGCGGATGCCCGCGCACCCTGCCACCGCGGGCAGGAAGGCCGGTCCTGTGTGCCCGCGTCTTCCGTGGGGCAGCAAAAAATGTTTTCCCGGCGGAGCATCAGAAAATGGCCCGCGCTTCAATCGTCATCAGGGAACCGGAAGGCTGTTTCCGGCTGTATTCCGGAAAAACGTCACTGCCGGGGCGCCGTTTTTTTATCATGCCCCGTTTTGCTGTCAGGTAAAAATGGGCAGGGGGAGTTCCGGCCGGCGTTCCGGTCCCCCACACCGCAGTGCGTCCCGTCAGGTGCGCAGCGGTTTCCTGATTTTCACAAAACCTGCAGAAAAAAGACGGGCCCTGTCTGATATCTGCAGCCCGGACTGACAGTTATCAGTCTGGGAGATAGCGCTGTATCCGGCACTCCGCGCGCGTACGGGCACACGCATACTCTATAAAAAATTACGGGGAGGCATGCCGGCAGTTCCCGCTCTCGGACCCTTTTTCTTCAGGCTGTTTCCGCGGCTTCGCTCTCCAGGCCGGAGCCATAAAAAAGCCCGCGTCCGGAAGGATGTTCCGGGACGCGGGCTGGGAGAAGTCTGTTCTCTGAAGCTATCTGGCGGGGACTGTGCCGTTGATGTTGTTGACGATATTCCTGACCCACTTGGGATCGAGCCATTCGATGGGTGTCACCTCGAGGCCGCCCACGATGATGCCGAAGTGCAGGTGGTCGCCGAAGGCCAGGCCTGTGGAGTCGGTATGCCCGATGAGATCGCCCTTCTTGACGAGGTCGCCGGGCTTGACCGTGAAGTCGTTCATGTGCGCGTACAGGGAGAAGAGCCCGAGCCCGTGGTCAATGAGACACAGGTTGCCGTAGACGCCCATGTCACCCGTGAAGACAACCTTGCCGCTGTTGGCTGCCGGAATTTCGGCGTTGCGCACGGAGGCGAGGTCAATGCCGAGGTGGTAGGCCTCACCGACGACCTGGTTCTGATAAATGAGGGTGCGGTGATCCGCGAAGTTGGCGCGGGTGGCGGCGCGGGGCATATGGATGAAGACGCCGTCAAAGAGCATGGCGCTGGCCGATTCGTGGGAAAGGGTCTGGAGCTTGGCGATATTCTGGGCGCGGACCTGCGTGTTGATGGTCAGGTAGCACTGGAGCGGATCCGGCGCGTTGGGCGCGAGATTGCCGAGCTTGCTCTGCACCTGCTGCAGGAAGCTGTCGGAAATAGTCAGTTTGTCATTGCGGAAGCGGCGGTCATAGGCCAGCACCGTGAGGTGGCTGGTTGTCTTGTTGCCCGCGAGATCCGTGGCCGTGATCTGGACGCTGTTTTTGTAGTCCTGCGGCGCCATGGCATAGGGGTAGGGGTAGAGGCACACCCAGGAGCCGTCCTTCTGCAGATAGGCGGGCACGAACCTGTTGATGAGGACGCCGCAGTTGGTCACTTCCTCGTCAGCGGTGAAGCGCACCACGGCGGCGCCGCCGCGGCGGACGTTGGGCGGCAGGGTCTTGATGGAAAGGCGCGGGGGCTGAGCGTCAAGACGCATGGGCAGGCTCTCGGTATGCGTGTTGCCGTGCCCGAAGCCGGCCATGGAGGCGTCGGTTACCTTGATGACGAGCTCGAAGGCGCCGTCGGTGAGATTGGCTTCCCTGAGCGACACCACTTCCTCGCGGTAGTTGACGTACTCATCGTAATGCTTGCGGAAGAAACGCTTGACCTCGTTATCCTTGCGGATGCCGAGCTCCAGTTCCCTGATGCCGGATTTGTCTTCCATGCCTATGGTCAGTTGCGTCATCGGCGATATGCGGTCGGTCTTTGGCGAGATGGTCACAGTGGGACCGTCCATATCCTTGAGAAAAGTGTAGGCTCCGCCGGCAAGGATGATGACGATGAGGGCGATGAGCAGGTTCGGCAAGAGGCGTCTACGCATGGAAGCTCCTTATGAATGTGGTACCCGGATCCGGATCCGCTGAAAGGGCGGGGTGGCGGAAGCCCGGGCGGTCTGCTGACTGACGCAGAGGAAGTGGAATTTTTGCACAGGGTGATGCGATAATCAAGATCGTGAAAGGGCCGGGAGCTTTTTCCCGGCGGTTCTTTTTTTCTCTCACAGGAGAAGAAAAAAACAAGCGCCGGGGACAGTCTTTTGCTAATAAAAACCAATAAGTTCAGCATGATACCTGACGGGAGCGGGAGGCAGCCGGTCCGGGATGGGCCGCGCGGGCCGGCGCCGTTATGGCACGCGTTCCGTCAGGACGCGCTCCGGGGGCGGGCTTATCCTGTGGACAGGGAGCCGGAAAATCTCTACCTTCTGCGCGTGGGACGCCTGAAACGGCGCCCGTGAATTTTTTCCGGGGGACGCGGCATGAGGGAGAACGAGAGAAAACTGACGCTCGCTGAGCGCATACGCCGCATCGATCCCTACAGACTCAGGCACAGGATGGTGCAGGACCTCGGGAAGCGCGGCATCACGGATCAGCGCGTGCTTGCCGTCATGGACCGCCTGCCGCGGCACCTTTTTGTGGACGAGGCCCTGGCCGGACACGCGTATGATGACTGCACCCTGCCCATAGGCTTCGGGCAGACCATCTCGCACCCCTACACCGTGGCGCGCATGACTGAGCTCCTCAGGCTGGAGAAGGGGATGCGGGTTCTGGAGATCGGTACGGGCTCAGGGTACCAGACTGCTGTTCTTGCGGCCATGGGCTGCTCAGTGTATACGGTGGAGCGTCTGCCCGGGCTCTATGAGAGCGCGGCCCGCGTCCTGGACTTCCTCCATCCCGGAACGATAAGGATGTACCTCAGGGACGGCACCCTCGGTGTGCCCGAGGCCGCGCCGTACGACCGTATCATTGTCACGGCCGGCGGCCCGGAAGTCCCCGCTCCGCTGGTGGAACAGCTTGACGAAAAGGGAATCATGCTTATTCCTGTTGGAGAGCGTCCTGGCAGCCAGCGGCTTCAGTGCGTCGTCCGCAAGGGCAGCTCCGCGTACAGCAGGGACTGCGGTCCGGCTGTATTCGTGGATTTGGTAGGCAATCACGGCTGGCGTCCGTAACGCGCCTTCCGTGCGTAACTCAAAAACAGTGCTCTTCCTCCTGAAAGGGGGAAGGAGACTGGGGAAAAACAGATGTCGAACTGTTCAACTTGCGGCTCCGCCGGCTCCTGTCATTCCAAGGGGTCCGGAACCTGCCCGAGCGAGCTCATCGCCCAGCAGGACAAGGAAATCGCCGCTACTCTTTCCCACATCAAGCACAAGATTTTCGTCATGAGCGGCAAAGGCGGCGTCGGCAAGAGCTCCGTCGCTGTCAATATTGCCTGCGCCATGTCCCAGCTTGGCTACAAGGTTGGCATCCTTGATGTGGACGTTCACGGCCCGAGCGTGCCCAATCTGCTCGGTATTCAGAAGGCAACCATTGAAGTCAACGAGAAGCAGCAGCTTCTCCCTGCCATGTACGCCGGCAAAATCGGCGTTGTGTCCATGGACACGCTCCTGCAGGACAAGGATCAGGCCATCATCTGGCGTGGTCCCAAGGTCGCCGGCGCCATCCGCCAGTTCATCGGCGACGTGGCCTGGGGTCCGCTTGACTTCCTGGTCATCGACTCCCCGCCAGGAACCGGCGACGAGCATCTGACCATTCTGCAGAGCATTCCGGACGCCGAATGCGTGGTCGTGACCACCCCGCAGGAAATCTCCCTCGCGGACGTGAGAAAGTGCATCAATTTCATCCAGGTCACCAAGGCTCCCTGCCTCGGCGTCATCGAGAACATGAGCGGCCTCATCTGCTCGCACTGCGGACAGGAGATCGACATCTTCAAGAAGGGCGGCGGCGAGAAGCTCGCAAAGGCCGAGCATCTCAACTTCCTCGGCGCCATTCCGCTTGACCCGAAGACCGTGGTCGCTGCCGATAACGGCGTGCCGGTTGTCGAGACTGACGGCGAAAGCCCCGCCAAGACCGCATTCCTCAATGTGGCCAACAATATCGTCAACGCGGCCGTGGCCCGCGAAAAGAAGTAAGCGTTTCCGTTTTGCCAGAGAAGGGGATTTTCCTGAAAAAGGAAGATCCCCTTTTTGCGTTTCCGGCCTGCCGCGGCGGCCTTTCCCTTATCCGGAGGGGCTCATTCCGTGCGCCTCCTTTCTGTCACGCCCGGCGGGACTGCTCCGTGTTTTTTTCTTTTCTCTGCAGGGGTTTTGTGATAGAGTCCGCCGAAAACCTTAATGGGAGTACCGCGTCCATGATCACCCTCGCCACCAAAATCACGCTCCTGCGCATCCTCCTGGTGCCCATCGTCGTTATTCTCTTATATTTCCCCTGCAAGATAACCTGCTTTCTCGCCGCCCTCGCGTTCATCGCGGCAGCTCTTACGGACTGGTTTGACGGGCATATCGCAAGAAGCCGCCATCTCGTCACCAACATGGGCAAATTTCTGGATCCGCTTGCGGACAAGGTACTCATCTGCTCCGTTCTGATTATGCTGGTGAATCTGGGATGGGCGCCGGCGTGGGTCGTGCTGATCATTGTCTGCCGGGAGCTCATCATCACGGGACTCAGGGCCATCGCCATTGACGAGGGCATTGTCATGGCCGCGGACAGGTACGGCAAGCTCAAGACCGTGCTTCAGATCTGCGCCATCATCCCGCTCATTCTGAATTACCCCTTCTTCGGAATCAACCTGCATCTCATCGGCCTCATCTTCCTGTATCTCAGCATGTTCATGGCCCTCTATTCGTGCTATAACTACTGCCGCAAGTTCATCTTTGCGTTCAGGGAAATCCACGCCGGCGAAACAGACGGCGGGGGGAACGGTACCGGGTTGAATTAATGGAACAGAGTATTCTTCTGCGCGCGAGGCTGAAGAACTGCCTGACGACTATTCTGGATATGGAGGAGGACTTCCACTCCCGCGGTCTGGATACTGTTCTGCGCGGGGAACTGGATTTTCTGAAGAAGTACATGGACCGGGTCGAAACCCTGTCCCTGGATGAAAGCAAGGTTGAGAGGCTTGAGTCGGTAACGGCCCGGATCCTCTCCGAATTTGACGCGGATGGCCCGCTCAGCGCGAGCCGCAAACAGGTACTGCAGTAAACATGTTCTGGCGTGTCTTTCTTCTCTGTTCGTTCAGCGTGTGCAACCTCGTGCTCCTGTACCGCATGATCTGGGGTCCCACGGGACTTGTGGATTATAGCGATCTGCGCTCCGAGTACGCTGAAATCCAGCGGCAGGATGCCGCCCTGGACGCGGAGAATCTCAGCCTGAGCCGTGAAATCCGGCTTCTGCAGACCGACCAGAAATACGTTGAGAAAATGATCCGCCAGCGCTTACACTACCTGCGCGACAATGAGATCCTGTATCTCTTTGATGCCGCGCCCAAATCCGGAGCAAGTTCCCATGACTGAAAAGATTGAATGGTATAAGGAAGTCCTCGACCTCGAGCCGAACTCGAAGATTTTCTTTCCCCTTGCAAAAATGCTGGAAAAGGAAGGGGAGCTCGAGGAAGCCCGCCGCGTGCTCGCCGAGGGGGTTTCCCGTCACGAGGAGTTCCTCGAGGCGAGGCTCTTCTATATCTCCGTCCTGAGCCGTCTCGGCATGGACGCGGAATGCCAGCGCCAGGTGAGGATTCTCGCCTCGCTCCTGACGCGCTACCAGGAATTCTGGTCCGCGTGGTCGGCCAGCACCAGCGCTGACGGCCGCACGGACGCCTCCCTGGCCCTGCGCCTTCTCAGAATTTCGTTCGCCAGGCCCGGTGTCTCCTTCTCGGAGATTTTCGCCCGCGGTCTGGAAAGCCTGGAGCAGGACATGGCCGGGGACTCCGCGATCGTGCCGGAGGAAGAGACAGCCGCGCGCCCGGAATGGGAACCCGAAGGGACAGAACCCGCTCCCGGCGCGGATGCCGCTGAACCGGTATCCGCGGCAGAAGCCGCCCCGGAGCCTGTTTCCGCTCCCGGGACTGAAGCCGTCCGCGCCGGGGAACCCGAAAGCGCTGACAGTGAGAAATCTGAAACTGCCTCCGGATCTGAGAGCGGGGCAGGGGAAGAACCTGAAGAACTGGTTGAAGACGAGGATATGGACGAGGCCGCGCCGGCCGGGGGAGCTTCCTCTCTCCGCACGCGTTCCTATGCCGATGTTCTGGCGGAGCAGGGTGACTACGATACGGCCCTGGCCATCTACAGTGAGCTCGCCGCCTCCGCCGCCCCCGCTGACCGAGAGGCCGACGAGAAGCGCGTCGCCGAACTGAAGCGGCTGAAGCAGGCCTCGCAGGCCGGCCGCCAGCCCCAGAACGATGAGACTGTGACGCCGGAAACGAAAAACGACCCTGACCCGAAAATGATCAGCCTGATTGATGCCCTTGCCAGACGCTGTGACGCAAGGGCCCGCAGCTAAGGGAGCTTGATTTTGCCAATACATTTCAAACAGGGGCTGTGCGTTTCCTGCCTTGTGGCCGCTCTGGTCATGGGAGCCGGATGTTCCCGGTATCAGCCCGTCAAGAACGTGTGGAAAGGAACGAAGGGCCTCTGGTACGAATACGTCAGCCAGCCGGCCTCCATCAACTACGATGATAAGGGTGAGCTCACCGAGCGCGACCAGATCTTCACGAAGGGTATGATGGGCATTGACACCCAGCTTCACAGGCTGGAGCGCCTCATGGCCAACGCGGACAAGCCGCCGACGCGCGCGTGGATGGACAACTTCTTCAAGGAAGTTCCCTGGGTTGACGGTTTCGCCGGCGTCAAGTCCGACGGCTCCATTCTCGGCCAGGAGACCGTGCCTGGCAAAACCCCGAAGCAGCTCGACTTCAACTCCATCCTTTACGAGGACAAGAAACAGAGCACCCGCGCCCTGCGCTGCGACGTGCAGCAGACGCCCGAAGGTCCCGAAGTCATGGTGGCCATGCCGCTTTACGACGGCATCGACTTCCTCGGCTGCGTCGTGGCCTACTTCAATATGGAACACCTCGCGAAGAGCGTGAACACCCCGAACGACATCGTGGTGCTTTCGCCCCAAGCCCTGCTCTGGCCCGGACGCTATGCCTTCGCTTCCACGCCGCTCGCCGGCGTGGACTGGAACGAGCACGCGGCCAAGGCCACGTACGGCACCTGTTCCAACGCCTCAGGCACCTTCGCCTACCAGGTCCGCTGGCTTGGCAACGTTCCGCTTATTTTCGGCGTGGTTGATTCCGGTTCCTTCCCGGACGGCGACGGCAAGACGGCCCAGGGTCTCGCCTACTTCCCGAAGCATGAGAAGATGGCTCCTCCGCCGCAGCAGCCCAGATCGAAGGATCTCGGCGTGGCGGGTCTCATCCAGCCCACTGAGGAAGAGAAGAACGAAGCCGCAGCCGAGGCCGCCCAGGCGGAACAGCAGAAGCAGATGGAAGCCCAGCGCCAGCAGTATGAAGCCATGATGGCCCAGCGCAAGGCCCAGTACGAGGCCGCCATGGCCCAGCGCAAGAAGATGATCGAGGAGCGCCGCAGGGCCATAGCCCAGCATCAGCGCCTCCTGCGTGAAGCCGCCCTCGCCGAGGCCATCGATTCCGTCGACGCCCAGCAGGATCAGAAGGAAGCCGCGCAGGACGCGGCCCAGGCCAGCCAGCCCAGTCCCTTCGGTCCCAGAAAGGCCGCCGGGGCTGAGAACAAGCCCTCCGGGCAGGCCTCTTCCGGCGGCAAGCCCGCGTCTGAGGAAACTCCCGCCGCCGCGCCTGCCGTCGAACCGCGCAGCACGCTGCCTGACGGACGCCCGAGCCCCTTCGGCCCGAAGAAGGCCGCTCCGGCAGAGAAGCAGGAGCAGAAGGCTCCCGCCGCTTCATCCTCCACATCCTCTGAGGGAAGCCAGACTTCCGGTCAGAGCCAGGAAAACGCCAACACCCTGCCCGGCGGCCGCCCGAGTCCCTTCGGCCCCCGCAAGTAGCAGCGTTTCATACTATACGAGAACGGCCGCCGCCCACCGGGCGGCGGCCCGCTGAGAGAGGTGCTCATATGGCCGACGTCACTGTTACCGAGTTCCTTCTGTACCATCAGAAACAGTCCCCCCATGCCACCGGTGAATTCACTGGTCTTCTGTACGATCTGATCATCTCAGGCAAAACCATAGCCCGCCGCATCGCCAAGGCCGGCCTGCTCGATATCCTGGGCGGCACCGGCGTGGTCAACGTGCAGGGCGAGAGCCAGCAGAAGATCGACGATCTCGCCAACAGCATCCTGATCTACAGGATGACGCGCTCGGGAGCCGTGTGCGCCATGTCCAGCGAGGAAAACCCCGATCTCATACGCGTGGGTTCCGAGTTCAAGCGCGGCAACTACATCATGATCTTTGATCCGCTTGACGGTTCCTCCAACATGGACGTCAACGTGAACATCGGCACCATCTTCTCCATCTACCGCCGCCCCGAGGGCAGCACAGGTGAAGTAAAGCTTGAAGAAGTGCTCAGGAAGGGCGTCGAGCAGGTGGCCGCAGGCTACTTCCTCTACGGTCCCTCCTGCATGCTCGTGCTCTCCACGGGCAGCGGCGTGCACGGCTTCACCCTTGACCCCGGCGTGGGCGAGTTCCTTCTCTCCCATCCCAACATGCGCATCCCCGAGCAGGGCTACATCTATTCCTGCAACGAGGGATACCGCCAGAAGTGGGGCAAGGCCGCCTACGATGCCGTGGAGTATTTCCACACGGCCAAATCCAGCAAGGGCAGCAATTACTCCTCCCGCTATGTGGGCTCTCTCGTGGCCGATTTCCACCGCACGCTCATCTACGGCGGCCTCTACATGTATCCCGAATACAAGGATCGCCCCGAAGGCAAGCTGCGCCTCATGTGCGAGGCCAATCCCCTGTCCTTCCTGTGCGAGCAGGCGCGGCGAGCGACGGCCATATGCGCATTCTGGAGAAGCAGCCCACCGCGCTTCACTGCCGCACGCCTCTCTTCATCGGTTCGAAGAAGGACGTCGAGGCCGTTAACCGCATTTACGCGGAGAACAACGGGTAGGGCGGCAGGCGGCAGATGCTGGTTCTTGGCATAGAAAGTTCCTGCGATGAGACGGCGCTGGCCCTGGTACGGGACGGCGCCCTCTCTGACGCCGTGCTGGCGAGCCAGGCGGATATGCACGCCCTTTTCGGCGGCGTGGTGCCTGAGCTCGCGAGCCGTGAGCACTGCCGGTTCATCGGACCGCTCTTTGACGAACTCATGCGCAGGACAGGAACGCGGCCCGCTGATATCGACGTTGTGGCCGTCTCGAGGGGGCCCGGCCTCTTAGGGAGCCTCCTTGTGGGCACGGCCTTCGCCAAGGGGCTCTGCCTCGGCACGGGCGCGCGCCTTCTGGGCGTGAACCATCTCATGGGGCATCTGCTCGCAGCCGGACTTTCAGAAAAGCTTGAATTTCCCGCGCTGGGGCTTCTTGTCTCCGGCGGCCACACGAATATTTACTATTTCGGGAGCGCGGTGAAGGCTCTCCAGCTCGGGCGCACCATCGATGACGCGGCCGGCGAGGCCTTCGACAAGACCGGGAAGATCCTCGGCCTGGCCTATCCCGGCGGGCGTCTTCTCGACACCCTGGCCCGCAGGGGCAGGGCGGACGCGAAGCTTTTCCCCCGTCCCTATCTCGACAACGACAATCTCGATTTCAGTTTCAGCGGCCTCAAGACGGCTGTGTCCCTGTACGTGAAGGAGCACTTTGCCGATGAGCCCTGGCCGCATCCCCTGCAGAATCCGGACGACGCGCCGCAGGGTCTCTGCGACCTCTGCGCCTCCTTCAACCTGGCCGTGGTGGACACGCTGCTTGCCAAGGTACGGCGGGCCATGAAGCGCTACCCCGGCGTGAGGAACCTGATCATGGCCGGCGGTGTCGCGGCCAACAGCCTTCTCAGGGAACGCGTCACGGAACTCATGGAGAGAGCAGGGGGAAAGGCGTTTATGCCGCCGCTCTCCCTCTGCACTGACAACGCTGCCATGATAGCCTACGCGGGCTGGCTTTACGCCAGCGAGGGCTTCTGCCATGACCTTTCCATGGAGACCATCCCGCGCGGCAGGCCCATTCCCGACGATTATCTGCACGTCCCGCTCTGATTCGGCTTGCCTTGACAGAGACAAGGGGCGTACCTATTTACAAAGAGCGAAAAAATTCCAACCGTCCGGGGCCCTCCCTGGAAAAGGAGAACGATATGGCTGAACAAGTTAGCGATTCCACTTTCGAGGCTTCTGTCCTGAAATCCGATCTTCCCGTTATGGTCGACTTCTGGGCTCCCTGGTGCGGACCCTGCAGGGCCATGGGTCCCATCGTCGACGAGTGCGCCGAGGAATACGCCGGCAAGCTGAAGGTCTTCAAGATGAACGTGGACGAGAATCCCGCCACTCCGGCCAGATTCGGTATCCGCGCTATCCCCACGCTGATCATCTTCAAGGATGGCAACGCCGTTGAGCAGCATACCGGCTCCATGCCCAAGGATCAGCTCAGGCAGCTCATCGATTCCAAGGCTTTCTAATATGAAAATCTATGACGCAGCTGTCATAGGTGCAGGGCCCGCGGGTATCACCGCGGCCCTGTATCTCGTCCGCTCCGGACGCTCTGTTATCCTTTTTGAGAAGCTGACTCCCGGCGGCCAGGTTCTTCTGACGGACAGCCTGGAGAATTATCCTGGCTTTCCGAAGGGAGTAAAGGGCTGGGAGCTCGCTGACGCCTTCGCCGCCCATCTCGAGGGGCAGCCAGTGGACCGCTCCACAGCGACCGTCACCGCCGTGACGGGAAGCGCCGGAAACTTCACCCTGAAGACCTCTGACGGCGACATTAACGCCAGAACGGTCATCGCCGCCTCAGGCGCCACGCACCGCAGGCTCGGCGTGAAGGATGAGGACAGGCTGCTGGGTCATGGTGTTTCCTACTGTGCCGTCTGTGACGGCAACTTTTTCCGCGGCATGCCCGTGGCCGTTGTCGGCGGCGGCAATTCGGCTCTGGAAGAATCTCTTTATCTTGCGAGAATCTGTTCCAGGGTCTACCTCATTCACAGGCGCGACGCCTTCAGGGGCGCCGCGATCCACGAGAAGAGGGTCAGGGAGACAGGCAACATCGAGCTCGTGCTCTCCAGTGTGGTGGACAGTCTGAACGGTGACGACAACCTGAAGTCCGTTACCGTGCGTAGCGTGACCACCGGTGATAAGCGTGACATCGACGTTGACGGCATCTTCATCTTCGTCGGCAATATCCCCAACTCTGACTGTCTGCCCGAAGCCTGCCAGCGCGACAAGGGCGGCTTCCTCGTCACCGATACGGAGATGAGGACGACCGTGCCCGGCATTTTCGCGGCCGGCGACATACGCTCCAAATTATGCCGTCAGGTGGTGACTGCCGCCGGCGATGGCGCAACAGCCGCTCACGCGGCTTCCTTACTGCTGGACGAACTCCATGCCTAAACATCTGCTTCGCAATCTTCTTCTGGCGGTCACCCTGGTCACTGCCTCCGGCTGCGGCATCATCGATATGATCTACCTGCCGCCGGCCGAGGACACGGCCCAGGAAATCTTTGAGGCCGCCAACGACGCCATGGCCGATCACAATTACGTCCGCGCCGTGCAGCTTTACAACAAGCTGAAGGACGCCTATCCCTTCAGCCCCTACACGGTGGACGCCGAGCTTTCCCTGGGTGACGCCTATTACCTCGACGAGGAATACGCGCTGGCCGCGGAGAACTACAAGGACTTCGAGTCCTTCCACCCCCGCCACAAGGCCATCCCCTACGTGCTTTACCAGATCGGCATGTCGCTCATGAAGCAGTTCCAGTCCATCGACCGTCCCACCACGGAGCTCGACGAGGCCGTTTCGTACTTCGAGCGGGTGATCCAGCAGTATCCCGGCACGCCGTACGCCGAGGGCGCGAAGAAGAATATCGGCATCTGCCGCAAGAACATGGCCGAGCATGAGCTCTACATCGCCGACATGTTCTGGCACATGGAAAAGTACGGTTCCGCCTGGCGCCGTTATGAGTACATCGCCAAGAATTACGCCGATGTGCCTGATGTGGCCGAACACGCCAGGACGAAGTCCGCTGCCGCCTATCACGAGTACACCGTGCAGGAAAACGAGCAGCGCCGTCAGGCCCGCGAGGGATCCTGGCACGACTGGTTCAAGTGGCTCTAGGCCGCTTCTGAAATCCTGATATACACTGCAGGCAGGCCGGATAGGGAAACTTCCCTTTCCGGCCTGCTTTTTTACGCCTGCCAGGGGTACGGGCAGGTTCTGGGAATCAGACAGTGGAAGTATCCCACCCGGCCGGCTCCCGGAAACGAAAGCCGGCCGGGAACTCTGCGCATTTCCTGCGCAGAGATAGCAGACAGCTCCAGGGGGGATCCCCCTGATGGGAAAATCAGTCAGAAAACCACAGGCAGAATGACCGGGATGTCAATGGCCTGTGGGATTGTTGGGGAGCGGGAATAGTGATACCCTGAAGATCTCTGAGCCTGCCGGGGCTGCAGCTGGCATAACCCGGCAGAAAAGCTTCAGCTCATCACAGGACAGGATCGGGGGAGGATCGATACGTTCTCCCTCTTTTTTTGACGGTGTTGTCTTCCTTCACCGGGAAGGGGGGCGGCATCTCCGGAGGAAGTTACCATGGCAGATGACGCGCAGGCCGCGGATATCGAAAAACTCAAGAAGCGGGCCGCTCTCATGAGCCTTCTGGCGGCCGTTTTCCTGACCTCTTTCAAGCTGGTCATCGGCCTGTATACCAACTCGCTGGCCATTTTGTCCGAGGCCCTGCACAGCGGCCTTGACCTTCTGGCTGCCATCATGACCTTCTACGCCATCCGCATTTCCTCCATGCCCGCGGACAGGCGCCATCCCTATGGCCACGGCAAGGTGGAGAACCTGTCGGCTCTCGGCGAGACCATACTGCTCTTCGTGGTCTGTATTTATGTCGGTTTTGAAGGCACGAACCGTCTCCTGAATCATTCCTCGCCTGTCATGCCCTCGCTCTGGGGCGTCGCGGTCATGGCCGTGTCCATGGCTGTTGACATCAACCGCGTACGCGTGCTGAGGAAGGCCGCGAAGCAGGCCAACAGCCAGGCGCTCGCGGCTGACGCCCTGCATTTCGCCACGGATATCCTGGCTTCGGCTACGGTCTTCGTGGGCGTTCTCGCCGTGTGGCTCGCGGATTTCCTGAATCTTCCGCCCCAGGTCAGGCACATTGTGAACCAGGCCGATACCGTGGCCGCCCTTATCGTGGCCGTCATCATCTTCAAGGTCAGCCTGACCATGTGCCGCAGCGCGGTCGATTACCTCATGGACTCCGGCTCGGAAGAGGTGGAGAAGAGCATCGAGGAGAAGGTTCAGCTCGTGCGCGGCGTCAATTCCGTGGGGCGTCTCAGGATGCGCTCCGCCGGTCCCCACTATTTCGTGGACCTCTGCGTGGGCGTGGATCCGCAGATGCGTGTCTGCGAGGGGCACCGCATCGCCCATGACGTGGAGAGTTCCGTGTGCGCCATCCTGCCCGGCGCGGATGTGACCGTACATGTGGATCCCTGCTACGTTTCCCGGGAGGGCGAAAGCCCCATCGACATCATGCTGCGCCTTGCGCAGGATCAGGGCCTCTCGGCGCACGATTTTCATACGCTGACTCTGTCAGACGGAGGGTTGCGCGTCGAGGTCATCCTCGAGTTCGACAGCCGGACATCTTTCAGCGTGGCGTACGAGCGGGCCCGCAATTATGAGTCCGCGGTGCGCAGGCGCATCCCCGGCCTTGAGATCGTCACGCACATTGAGCCCATGGTGGAGGAACTGCCCTCGCGCGCCTATACGCCTGAGGAAAATCCGCTGGCCCGCCTCGCCTGGGAACAGGTGCAGCAGGTTACGGCCGCGCATCCTCTTGTCTCGAAACCGCATAACTTCAAGTTCTACATGCAGCCCAAGGTCGGGGTCAGCATCAGTTTCCACTGCGCCATGGAAGGCATTCTCAGCGTGGGCGCCGTGCACGAGGAAACCGTGCACCTTGAGCAGGAGCTCAGGGAGGCGCTTCCCGTGCTCGGCCGCGTCACCGTGCACGTGGAGCCGCCGTCGCACAAGCTCGGCACGGACGGGAGCCGCGGAAAAGAGCAGACGGAATAGAAAAAGGCGCCTTCTCCGGAAAGGAGGCGCCTCTGGGGTGCTTTTACCGGGGGAGCGCGCTAGTTTTCACTGTCCCCGGGAAGAACCTTCTCCGGCTCAGGCGTGTTCCCGTCATCGACGGCGATGTCCATCTCCCGGAGTATGGCCCGCCAGAGGTTTCTGAGGCCCGTCTTCTTTGCTGACGAGGTGGGCAGAGGCCTCACGCCCAGAATTTTCTCCCACTCGTTCTGACGCAGGGAGATGTCGCGCTGGCGGCATTTGTCCGCCTTGGTGAGTACGGGCAGGATGTGCAGTCCGATGCTCTTCGCGTAGCCCGCGAGCTGCAGGTCAAGCTTCTGGGGCTCGAGACGCGAATCGATGAGCAGGATGAGGGAGCGGAGCTGCTGGCATTCCTTCAGGTAACGCTCGAGAAGCCTGGCCCATTCCTCGCGCTCGGCGTGGCCGGCCCTGGCGTAGCCGTAGCCCGGCAGGTCCACAAGACAGAAGTCGTAGGGGCTCACGCGGTAATAGTTGACGGAGCGCGTTTTGCCGGGGGTGGCGCTGACCTTCGCGAGGGCGCGCCGTCTCGCGAGCGCGTTGATGAGGGAGGACTTTCCCACGTTGGAGCGGCCGGCGAGGGCTATCTGCGGGACATTTCTGTGAATGAGCTGGTCTATGGTATAGGCCGTGGCTTCAAGGATGAGTTCAGGTTCCTGCATGGTATCCTCCGGGGTATCTGGCTTGACAGTGTCTTGCTTTCCGTTAAATTAATTAACTCAATTTGTCACGGGCCCCCCGCTGTTGGCAGGGGGAAATTTTTTTCTGGAGGAACCAGGTATGTATTCTACCACCGATTTCCGCAAAGGCCTCAAGATTGAGGTCGAGGGCACTCCCTACGAAATCATCGAATTCCAGCACTTCAAGCCCGGCAAGGGCGGCGCCATGGTGCGCACGAAGCTGCGCAACATTCTGACCGGCCGCGTCGAGGCCATCACCTTCCGCTCCGGCGACAAGGTCGGCAAACCTGATATCGAGACCCGCGATATGCAGTACCTGTACAAGGACGGCGAGGATCTGGTCTTCATGGATATGACCACCTACGAGCAGATTCAGATGCCCGCTGCCTCCACCGCCGGCAAGTCCGATTTCCTCAAGGACGGCCAGGAATGCCGCGTCATGCTCTACCAGGGACGTCCTCTCGACATCGACATCCCCATGTCCGTTGTGCTTGAGGTGACCGACACCGAACCCGGCGCCAAGGGCGACACCGTGAGCAACGTGACCAAGGCCGCCACTCTCGAGTCCGGCGCCGTGATCCAGGTTCCGATCTTCGTCAACGTGGGTGATCGCCTGAAGGTCAACACCGGCACGAAGGAATACCTGGGCCGCGAATAGTATGTTCGACGGGAGCAGAGAAGGATCCGCCGGGTTCGGGAGGGAAGTCTTCGGGCTTTTCCTCCTGTTCTGGACACTGCTGATCCTGTTGAGCCTCTTCACGTACGATCCCGCTGACCCGAGCCTCAATCACGCGGTGAGCGGCGATCCCGCCATCGTGAACAAGGCTGGTCTTTTCGGCGCGTACACGGCAGGGCTCCTGAACGATATTTTCGGTTCCGCGTCCTTCTTTCTGCCCCTTGCCCTGGGCGGTGTCGGCGTTTCCTTCATCTCCCGAGGGTTTCATATCACGTGGATCCGCTGGATCGGGTTCACGCTGCTTTCTCTCTGCCTGCTCGCCGTCTGCGCTTCCTGGGATATCCCTGTGGGGGATCTCCGGGGAGGCGGCGTGGCGGGGTGGGGCCTGACCCACTATCTCACGCTCTTTCTCTCGCCTTTCGGTTCGACCCTGCTGTGGATCCTCGTCTTTCTCGTGGGCATGCAGATGTGTTTCGGGCTTTCCTGGAAGAAAGTCTGCCAGGAGGCGGGAAACCGCTGTTCCAGCATGGCGGCTGACTACGCGAAGCACCATCCCGCTTCCGGGAAGAAGGGCGCTTCCGCTCCTTCCGCAGGAGACAGCGATCTCGAAGCCGACGAGGATATGGACAGGCGTTATGAGGGCCGGAGCCGCCCTTTCGCCCTGGTCCGGCAGACGGGTCTCGCGGCCCTCTCCCTGATGAGCAGGGCGGCCTCAGCGCTCGGGAATATCCGTTCCGCCCGCGAACCGATGCCGGACGTCGACACGGCCCCCTCAGACCAGGCTCCTGCGGCAGGGAAAAAAGCGGCTCGCAGGCCGGGCAGGAAGGGCCTGCGTATTGACGACGAGGATATTCCCTTCGCTGCGGATGACGGAGGCGTTCCCATGGACCGCTCCTTCGCCGAGGAGTACGCCAAGCTTCATCCGGAGTCAGCCTTTTCTCCGGGGGACGGGGAGGATGAAGAAGCCGGAGCCGCCCCGGCGAAGGCCGCCGTGCGCCTCAGCGCGGAACCCGCGCCGGAACCTGAGCCTGAACCTGAAGCAGAGCCTGAAGAAGACATGCAGCCCGTTCTGCAGCCGGCTCCGGCTGCGGAACCCGAACCTGTTTCCTTCCCGAAGACGGAGCCCGAGCCCCGTACGCTTTTCGAGGCCGCCGGCGTCGAGCCTCCTGCGAAAAAGCCGGAGCCGGCGAAGCAGCAGGCAAAGCCGAAACGTTACAAATTTCCGCCTCTGGAGCTCCTGCGCCAGCCGCAGCCTTCCGCTGCTGCGAACACCGAGGACATCGCCGAGCGCGGTCAGGCGCTCATGGGCTGTCTCAGGGATTTCAATATTCAGGCCGAACTCGTGCACGCGACACCGGGACCCGTGGTCACCACGTATATGGTGCGCCCGGCGCGAGGCGTTTCCGTGCGCGTCTTCAACCGCCACGCTGACGACATTGCCCGCTCGCTCATGGCCGTTTCGGTCTTCGTGCAGGCGCCCGTGCCCGGCACGGATACAGTCGGCATCGTCATCCCCAACCACAACCGCGAGATCGTCAATTTCCGCGAGATAGCCTCCACCGAGACCTTCCGCGAGGCAAGCCGCAAAATGGCCCTGCCGCTCATCGTAGGCAAGGACACCACGGGCAGGCCGTACATCGCGGATCTCGCGAAAATGCCGCACCTCCTTGTGGCCGGCGCCACGGGTCAGGGCAAGTCCGTGTGCCTCAACGCCATGCTGACGAGCCTTCTTCTCGAGAAGACCCCTGATGAACTCAAGCTTCTCCTCGTCGATCCGAAGCGCGTGGAAATGGGGATGTATGAGGACGAGAGCCATCTCGTTCATCCCGTTGTCAAGGAAGTGCAGGACGCCAAGAACGCCCTCAACTGGGCCGTGCACGAGATGGACGAGCGCTACACGCGCATGTCGAGGCTCAACACCAAGAACATTACGGGCTACAACCAGAGGCTCGCGTCCCTGCAGGGCAAGCTTCCCCCGGATCTCGCGGACCTCGAGCCCATGCCCTATATCGCCATCGTCATCGACGAGCTCGCTGACCTCATGCTGCAGTGCCGCAAGGACGTGGAGCCCTGCATCATCCGCCTCGCGCAGCTGGCCCGCGCCTGCGGCATCCATATGATTATCGCCACCCAGCGTCCCAGCGTGGACGTGGTGACGGGCCTCATCAAGGCCAACTTCCCGTGCCGTATCTGCTTCCGCGTCTCCTCGCGCCAGGACTCCATGACTACGCTCGGCACCTCCGGCGCTGAGAAGCTCCTCGGCAACGGCGATATGTTCTACAATCCCAACGGCGGCCAGCTTACCCGCCTGCACGGTCCTTTCCTGCGGGACGAGGAAGTGCAGGCCGTGGTGGATTACTGGAAGAAGCAGGCGAAGCCCGAGTACGGCGTGGATTTCTCCACCTGGGGCCTGGATGAGGCGGGTGACGGTTCCCTCTCCGGATCCGGCAGGCAGATCGACGACAGCGATCCCCTGTACCGCGAGATCCTTTCGTTTATCCAGGAGCAGGGGCATGTTTCCACTTCACTCCTGCAGCGCCGCTTCAACATCGGCTTCAACAAGGCCGCCCGCTATATGGATCAGCTCGACCGCGATGGTCTGGTGGGACCCGCTCCGGGAGCGGGCAAGCCGCGTCCCGTTATCATGCACTAGCTTTTCCGGCCCGCCGCTTCTGACGGGCCTTACGGCGTCACAAACAGTTTAGTTAGGGAGGAGCGCTCATCATGCGCCGAATTCTTCTTCCTCTCCTGGCCCTTGTCATGGGCCTTTCCCTCGTAAACGCGGCACCTGCCGCGGCCGGGGACATCGCCTCGACCATCAGGGACCGCTACGCGTCTCTCAATACGTTCCAGGCGGAGTTCACCCAGTACCTGAAACACCGCGAGAGCGGCCAGCAGGAAAAGCGCCAGGGCACGCTTATCTTCAAAAAGCCCCTGCTCGTGAACTGGCAGACCAGAGCGCCGCACGCGGAGAGCCTTATTATTTCCGCGGACGAAATCTGGGATTACCTGCCCGAGGAAAAGGTGGCTTACCGTTATCCCCACAGCCTCGTGGACGACTCCAGGAGCCTCATCCAGATCGTTACCGGACAGGCCCTGCTTTCCAAGGATTTTGACGTGAAGGACGGCGGCACGCAGGGCGCCCTGCAGATCCTGCGCCTCTATCCCAAAAATCCCTCGCCCCAGATGATTCAGGCCGATCTCTACGTGGATCCGGTCAAGGGATATATCCAGAGGGCCGAAATCATCGACTTTTACGGCAACAGCAATGACGTGCGTTTTACGTCTTTCATTCCTGACGCCGATGTTTCCTCTTCGAGCTTCAGGTTCAAGGCGCCCAGCGGCGTCGACGTTGAGGACAAGAGCAAACCCGATCAGGGCGGCAGCCGTCTCCTCAATTAGAGCAGGAATATAAGAAGCCCCGGCCTGCGCCGCGGGCGGAAAAAAGAGCCTCCCGGAGAATATCCGGGAGGCTCTTTTCATTTACGCGGAAGGGAAGGGGGCGCTTACTCTTTGGGCGCACTCTCCTCGTATTCTTTTCTGAGCTCCTCGATGAGTTCATGCACTGTGGTAATTTTATTGATGCGGTAGGCGTTGGAGCCGCAGAAGGCGAAACCCGTGCGCAGATTGCCCCGCATGGCGCTGACCAGGGCCAGGGCGATGCAGTAGGGCGATTTTTCCGGATCGCAGGTCTTCACGCAGTGGTAGGTGCACTTGAAGGGTTTTTTCTTTCCTTCCCTGGCCGCTTCGATAAAGGCATTGTCGATGGCCCGTCCAGGCATGCCCACCGGGCTGTGGATGATGGTGATGTCCTCGGGCTTTGCGCTGATGTAGGCTTCCTTGAAGCGCACGTCCGCGTCGCATTCCTCAGTGGCAACGAAGCGGGTGGCCATCTGCACGCCTGAGGCGCCGAGGTTCAGGATGCGGCGGATATCGGCGCCGGTGAACACGCCGCCGCCGGCGATGACGGGCACATTGTGGCCGCATTCGTCTTCGAGCTTTTTTGCCACTTCCACGATGGGCGGAACAATCTTATCGAGGGAAAAGGACTGATCCGTGATTTCGTTTTCCCTGAAGCCGAGGTGTCCGCCGGCCATGGGGCCTTCAACCACGAAGCCGTCCGGCACGTAATTGAAATGGCGCATCCATTTTTTGGCCAGAATGGAGGCGGCCCTGGCGGATGACACGATGGGGATGAGCTTTGTCTTGAATTCTTCCTTCTTCTCTTCGCAGAGTTCCAGAAGATGACGGGGCAGATCCGTGGGCAGGCCGGCGCCCGAGAAAATGACGTCGGCGCGGTTCGCAATGGCCGTGCGGACCAGATCCCTGAAACTTGTCAGGGCGACCATGATGTTCACGCCGATGATGCCTTTTGTCTTTTCGCGGGCTTTCTTTATCTCGCGGGCCAGAGCGCGGATATTGGCGCCGAGCGGGTCTTTGGTCACGTCAGGCTCGAGCATGCCGATCATGGCGCCGGCTATAACGCCGATGCCGCCTTCGTTGGCCACGGCGGAAGCGAGCCTGGAAAGAGAAATACCAACGCCCATGCCGCCTTGGACGATCGGAGTTTTAGCGATGAGGTCGCCTATGTTCAGAGTGGGAAAAGACATGAAGAACCTCCTAGAGGTCTCTTATGGAGTTATGGGTACGCAAGCGGGAATAGGAATGCCTCCCTGCTTCTAATACCCGAATCTATTGTTGGGAAGATATGATACACACGTTCCGCCAGGAACACCAGCGGCAATGTGCCCCTTCCCGTGGGCGAAATTCCGGGCAAAGCTCCATATGCAGGAGGATGAACCCGATGAGGCGGGGAATGAGCGACAACGCCCGCTCCCGTTCCTCAATAGTCATGCCCTTCCCGAAAAGGGGCCGCTCCCCGCCGTCTTCGCCAAGGGCGACGAACGCCGCGTCGAGCACGGGCTTGCCTGTAGCCTGCCCATACAAATAACAATAATACAGCAATTGCACTGTGGGAATACGCTGTGCCATTATTGGCAAAAAATCATGTTCGGGGTCTGGCTCGGAAGCGGCTTCGGCGGCTTTTTCCGGATCCAGCGCATCCCAAAAGGCGTCGTCGGCCCAGATGTCCGGGCGCAGCGCCTTGATGCGGCCCGTCTTGTAGTCGAGGATGACCGCCCCTTCGTCGATCGCGCCTTCGGGGTCTTCCTGTTCGC
>ERZ772991.935-NODE-935-length-30784-cov-3.635068_pt1 | contig 30784 bp, 15 predicted proteins | sample MGYA00511128_ERZ772991 | MGnify/ENA primary metagenome ERZ772991 (study PRJEB29015, sample SAMEA2737655) | human gut metagenome | biome: human gut; feature: human-associated habitat; material: faeces | place: China | collected 2012 ... | reverse complement strand
TATTGGAGGCGGAAAGAGAAACCTTCCGGACGCGGACCGTGGGGGCGCCGTATTCCGTCCACTCGGTTGTCACGTTGCCTAAAACGTCCGTGGAGACCACCTTGCTTTCCAGCGTGGAACTCAATTGAGAGACCAGTTCCGCCCGGGAGCGGACGAGAGGGAGGCCCGCCTCATTGTAGGAGGTTTCCGTCATCACCCGGTAAACGCCATCCTCCCGCTCCTCGTAAAGGTTGGCGTAGTCAATCACGCGCGAGTTCTGCGGGGTGGGAGACGGAGCCATGGGAAGCACCTGGCGGCTCCGGTTGCCTATGGCGTCATACTGGTACTGCGTCAGAACCCCGCGATCCGTGGAGGAGACGAGCTGGCTTTTCCCGTTGTAGAGGTTCGAGAGGACGAGCTGGTCGGAGAGCATCGTGTTGACAGGGGATTCGCAGGTATTGAGGAGCTTGCCGTCTCCATCAAGTTCATCATAACCCAGAACCCTGCCGTCCTCCAATTTACGCGTCACCTTCACCCCCTGGGAGGAAGGTTCGTAGTGATAAACGATGGTGCGCCTGCCAACGGCGGCGTAGCTGTGCGTGGAGCCGTCTTTGTTCTTGATGAGGGTGGCCTGCGCCCCGGAGGGGTAGACGACCATCTCCTTCAGGCCGTATTGCGCGTAGAGCCATGTCGTCACGCGGCCCGTGTAGTCCGTTTCACTCGTGACCCGGCCCAGAATGTCGTACGTCCTGGAGTGGGTGCGCTGCATGGAGCCGACATCCTCCCGCAAGTGGAGGATATTCCCGGAGGAATCCCGCGTATAGGAAATGATAGACTCCGGCTTGGTGTCCGTGGCGGAGCGGATGATTTCCACAAGCTGGCGGGAGGTATTGTAGGCGTAGGAGAGCATCACCCCGTCCTCGTCCACCTGGCGGAGGGGGCCGCAGCAGCCCCATTCCGCCGTGCTGACGCGGCCATTGCCCCTCGTCGTTTTGATGAGGCGCTTCAGGGCGTCGTACTGGTAGTCCTCGGATGAAATGAGGCTCCAGCCCTGGCCGGTATGGACGTATTTTTCCTCACGGGCGACGGTTTCATCTTCCGCCAGGTAGCGGATGGTTTTTTCACTTTGGCCGGGGACGACGGCATCGTTGACGCGGGTTTCTTCCGTGACCTTCCATTTGGCTCCATGCAGGGAGGTGTCTTCATACGACGTGCATTTCTGGACGCCGGAGGCATCCTGCTCCATCTTGACACGCCCGCGGGAGTATTCATTGGCGGCGCTTTCTCCCCAGGTCTCCGTGATGGTGGTGACGGGGCTGGTCTCCCCGGTGATCCAGGTGGTGACGACTTTTCTCTGTACGGTCGTGGAGTCGTCGTAAGTGAAGATGCTGCGCTTGAGTTCCTGTTCCTCTCCCGTTACCAGGTTCATCAGGGTGACTTGTTCCATGGAGGGGCGGAAGTCATTGAAGCGCTGGTCGGCGTAGACGGTATGCACGACCTTTTCATAATCCCCGTCCGTCCAGGGGGAAGCCTCCATGATGACGCGCCCCTGGGAGTCGTACTCGTAGCGGGTGTAGCCGCCGCCCGGCAGGGCCTTGACGGAGACGCGGAACTGGTCGTTATAGGTATAGGAGGTGGTGCGTGCCAGCATGGTGCCGTAGCCTTCCGTACGGCTCAGGACAAGCCATCCTCCGTCCGTGTACTTCTTTACGACGCGTTCACAGAGGGAGGGGTCCGCAGCTCCGAATTTTTGGACGGTCTTGATCTCCTCCCACTTTTCGCCGGAAAGCATGTTGCGTTCATAGGTGGTGACGACGCGCTCGTCTTCCGAGCCTTCGGTGATGATGGTCTTGTTTCCCTCCACGCGGCGCTCCCTGGTAAAGACCTGGAGGCCCGCTTCCTGGCTTGTAATGATCATCGCCCCTTTGACGGGGTTCCACTCGTAGGAATAAATCTTGACGGGATCTCCCTGCGGGACGGCTTCTCCGCGAGCATGCCTGGAAACCTGGGAGACTCCGTATTGGGAGATGGTGAGGTTGTTGGAGGAACGGCTGAAACTCAGCATGCCGTCCCTGGAACTGGTGATGCTGTTAATGTCCCCCTGGCTGTTTTTGGAAACCTGGACCTGGGAATCGTAGGACTGTTTCGAGATAACGGCTCCGGTCTTGGTGGTCATGGAATGGACGCTGCCGGTAGAGAGGTTCAACGTCTGGGAAGAGCCGTCCGGCTGGACAACTTTAGCGAATGAGGCGTTGCCGGTGGTGCATGGCGTCATGTCCTCATTCAGGTACTGGGCCAGGGAGAAGTCCTTCCGCGAAGCCCCGGAACGGTCTGCCGTCGCCGACCCGTCACTGCCCCTAAAGGACATCACACCCCCGGAGGTCAGGCTGATGCTGAGCGAGTTGGAGGAAGAATCGTAGCTGGACTTCATTTCCATGGGGGAATCGTAGCTCGAATCAATGGAAAAGAGGTCTCCGGCCCTGGAGGCCGCATTGCGCATGCGGGAGGCAGGAGCGGGATTACCGGTGATATTGACGGCGCCGTCACACATGCCGCCGTCCGGCGTACCGCCAAAGCCGATGCGCCCGGCGTAGTCACCGTCCCCGTTGTTGCAAATATCATCGCAGGGATCAGAACAGGATTGGCAGGGATCGCTTTCCTTGGTCGGCGGAACGCTACTGGAGCTGGAGGACTCGGAGGACGAACTGGAAGAAGGCTCCGAAGAGGAGCTGCTGGAGGAAGAGGAGGAGCTGCTGCTCGAAGAAGATGAAGAAGAACTGCTGCTTGATGAGGAAGACGGCACGCTGGAACTCGACGAAGAGGATGGTACGCTACTGCTTGATGAGGAGGATGGTACGCTGCTGCTCGATGAGGACATGGGAGGGCTTGACGAAGATGAGGGAGAACTGGAGCTTGCCGACGAGGAGGGGGCGCTGGAGCTTGCCGAAGACGAGGGGAGAGCAGAGGAACTGGAAACCGGAGCAGCGCTGCTGGAGAGTGAGGGGGCCGCCCCGGACAGACGGGAGGCGGGGGTGGCGTTTTCCGGATTGGTGACCGGAGAGGCGGAATCTGAAACAGGCGTATTCATGACAGGACGCAAAATGAATGGTTTGAGCACACACAGGATAGAAAAGCAGGAATAAAAACCTTCCTGTCACTCTACACAATCAATCTTCAAATCCCTTGTGTCAAGATTCAAAATAAATAATTTTCCAATCAAGAAAAGATTAGGAAGGAAGAGGGAAACAGATGCCACGATTTCCCCGGAAAAGGCGAAGGGAAAAACAAGACTCCCCCGGCATGAAGAGTGGAGGGAAAATGGGCAAGCTGCCCTGGTTTACTGGACCCTGCCGCGCAGGGTCTCCAGGCGGGGGTAGAACTGGTCCGTCACGCCGGGAATAACGGGAAAAGCGGCATCCTGAAAAGAGGAGGGGGCGGTTTGAAGGAAATTGAGCCAGTCCGAAGCAGGAAGGCGGGCGATGTCATCATCCGCCTGTTCGTTTTCCGGAGTGCCGTACACGAGCCAGGAAAAGGTGTTGTCGAGAATTCTCAGGCCTTGGAGGGCGTCTTCCAGTTCCTGTTCGTCGGGGAAAAATCCATGGGTGTGTATGATTGCCGGTGAAAATGGAAAGGCGGCTGCGTCCGGCAACCGCCTTTCTCTTCGTTATCCGTCAGTTCCAGCAAGGAAGCATGATGGTTGTGATTCCAAATTTAATTCGATCCACGCCCGAAGGCGACAAGTTCTTCATCAGAACGATTCCTTTCTACAGCAGGAGGGGGGGAAAAGTCAAGAAGATGATCCATCATTTCCGGCACCTGCCGCAGGAGAGGAAATCAACGGAGGGCGCCTTTCCTCTCTTCCGGAAGAACGGGAAGGGAGAGCAGCTTCCAGCCAGCCGCTTTGCCCGTGGTCTTGCGGGACCTTCAGCGCATCGCCAGACAGACCAGACGGGCCGCTACGCGGAGGCCTTCCTTTTCCCCGTAGCGGTTGCACATGTAAAGTCGAAGGTTGCGGACAACAATCTCCTCCCCTTCCGGAGATTGAAGATGCCATATTTTGGCATGGCAGTTCGTCTCAAATTTCCCCGTGACCGGATGCTTCCTGGGGCCGGTGACGCCGCTCTTCCTCCTGGCCTCGTAAAAGGCGGGGGAGGTAACCTTTTTGCCCCGCTGCGACAGCCCGATCCGGATGGACGCACAGGGCTTTGAGCAGCATTGCTGGAGCGATGTGACCTTGACGGTGAATTCCTTGCCGCAGATGAGGCATTTCCGGCTTTCCTTGGGAACCTTCCTTACGGTTAAAAAACAGGCGCGTGAACAGTAGATGCTTTCACGTTCGTTGCCGTAACGGGGCCTGACTTCCTTGCCGCAAACAGGACATATGGTGCTTTTCTTCATGGTTCCGGTGGAGATGATCTCAGTGTGACATATAAGACGCCACAGAAAGAACGGAAGCGGGTGCATCCGTTGCAGGAGAAAGGCATGCGGCGGCTCGCCAAATTGTTTTAATCCACGCCGGAAGGCGACAAGTCCCTCATGGGAACGGTTCCTATTTCTACCATCGGAGGAAGGGAGGAGTCAACTTTCTTCTCTACTTGATTTTCATATTGTAAACGGTATCATCCTTTCCGTAATGGGAATTATAGAAGGGAAAAAAATTTATCATATCATTCATCAAAACAGGCTTGCCTCCGTCATTCAGGATGGAGGATTGTTCTGTGACTCCGAGATGATTACTTCCCATTCCTCCTCCGATACAGTCATCGGGAATCAAGAAATCAAAGATAACCGGCTTGAGCGTCCTGTCAGTTGCCATGAGGGATTATACGTAGGGAATTGCGTACCTTTTTATTTCTGCCCCCGTTCCGTGATGCTCTATGTGATTTATCGTGGAAACCATTTCAATCTGGCTTACAAGGGAGGACAAGGACCTATCGTCCATCTTGAACTGGATCTGGAAGCTACAGTCAACTATGCAGAACAGGAAAGGAAAAAATGGGCGTTTACAGATGGCAACGCTGCTACCATGTATGCCGAGTTTTACAAAAATCTTGACGAGTTGGAACAGGTGAACTGGGAAGCTGTCAATGCAATAGATTGGAGGCCCACCAATATCAAAGAAAAAAAACAGGCGGAATTCCTGATAGAAAGATTCTGTCCATGGGATTTGGTGGAACGTATAGGGGTACAAAACGAGAAGACTTATCAATACGTTGCTTCCTTATTGGCAACGAGGCCAAACTCCCCCAGGGTTGAAATCAAGAAGGATTGGTATTATTAAAGAGAAAAGAGGTATTCATGATCCAATTTACATCAGGCAATTTGTTTAATGCCCAGGCAGAAGCTCTGGTCAACACGGTTAACTGTGTTGGCGTCATGGGGCGTGGGATTGCCCTGCAATTCAAGAAAGCCTATCCCGACAATTTCAAGGCTTACGCCAAAGCCTGCAAAGACGGGGAAGTGGAGCCGGGGAAAATGTTTGTCTATCCGACAGAGGGATTGACTCCTCCCTATTTCATTATCAATTTCCCGACCAAACGGCATTGGAAAGGGGCGAGCAAGCTGGAAGATATTCAGTCCGGCCTGGATGACCTGGCCGCCGTTATCAAGAAGTACAACATTGCCTCTATCGCCATTCCCCCGCTGGGATGCGGACTGGGGGGATTGGATTGGAATGTGGTGAAGTCCTGCATTGAAAACAAGCTGGGCATGATGACAGATGTAGACATCACCGTCTACCAGCCTGACGGCGCCCCCAAAGCCGACCAGATGGTCCGCAATAAAAAAGTGCCGGTGATGAATTCAAGCCGAGCCGCCCTTGTCTCCCTCATGGCTCATTACCTGGAGGCTCTTCTTGACCCTGAAATTTCCCTCCTGGAACTGCACAAGCTAATGTATTTCCTTCAGGAATCCGGTCGTCCCCTCAAATTGCGTTATAACCAGGCCCTTTATGGTCCTTATGCGGAAAATTTGAGGCATGTCCTCAATGAGCTGGAAGGGCATATGATTTCCGGTTACGCGGATGGAGGGGATAACCGCTGGAAACCTCTTTTCCTGATTCCCGGGGCTGTTAAAGAGGCCCAGCATTATCTGGAACAGGATCAGGAAATGCAAAAACACCTAAACCAGGTTGTTGATCTAGTACGCGGTTTTGAATCTTCCTTCGGGCTGGAACTTCTAGCCACCGTGCATTGGGTTTTTAAAAATAATGAAATCCGGGAGAAAAAAGATATTTATGAAAAAGTTTACAACTGGAACGATCATAAGAAAATCTTTTCTCCCCGTCACATTGACATTGCTTACAGGACACTGAAGGAAAAAAAATGGATTAACGTGTGTTTTTAAAAACACGACCTTACCTTTTTTTCTTTTATAATTTCAATTTTTCCATTGGAGGGATATAAAAACATATGAAAAAGAATTTTTCAATGCTTCGGGTTATTTTTATTTTTTTATTAAAAACCGTATTAGGAATATGCAGTTTTGTTTTGATAGTTTTCCCTATTGCATTATATATATTAAATATCCCTGGTTTGGAAGGTTTCTTCAGCGATTATGAAAAAATTAGGTGTTGTAAAACAGATAATGTCTGGAAAACAGTATTACTCATCACATGTCTTGTAACTTTAATTTTATTAATTTCATTGTCTTTTTTCCTAAACAAAGGAGACAAAATATCATCACTGGCCAGAGAAGTAAAATATTTGTTAAAAAATGGATTTTATGCTTTTATTGGCGGTCTAGCCTTATCCAATTTATTGATTTCCCTTTACTTTTTTATTCCTGCCCACGAAAACGTAGATAGATTTAATACTTCCATTGGAATTTATTTAGGTGTGTTGACTATTGTTTTAGGCATTCATTGGTTATACGAAAAGGAGGCTCCTATCATAGGGACGCGCAATCTTTTGGAAAAACTCCTTATTGATCTGCATAATGCCTGTTCGCCTAGAGTCCTTAAAAATTTAAGAAAAATAAAAGTTGATTTCATATGTGTTTTTCCGGCGCTAAATTTAGGGTTTTATACAGAATATGCGATTGATGAAAGGCTGAAATCACTTTATGGAACAATAGGAAGCAAGATTGAATTTAAAGAGACGAACGATCTGTCTTCTCAGTTTTATTATATGTTAAAACATATAGCTGCAAAATATGATGATGGTTGTAACTTGATTGGGGTAACATATGATGAGGAACATATAAGGAATTTATATGAAGTATACCATTATATGATTAAATATGATGATGAATATAAGAAACTTTTTGAGACAGAAGAAGCAGGAACGGCAGGAACGGCAGGGGCGGCAGGGGCGGCAGGTACAATAAAAGAACTTGATATTACAAAGTTAAAAAATGATATAGCAACAAGATTTAATACAGAAGATAAAAGTATTGTTGATGCGTGTGTCAAATCTGCGATAGATTTTAAAAATTATGTTAAATGCACGGAAGTTCTTCCCAATTATATGATACAGCCTGTTATTGTCATTAACGATATTGTTTATATTATTGCAGACTACGGGTTGCCTGTTTACGACGGGAAAGAAAATTACTTTATCCCTATTAAAAATGAAAATGAACCCGTTGAGTTGATTTGCTGGAGAAGAAAAGATGCTGCTTTAGCCAAAGCCATTAAAGAACATATTTCTGAATTTTGCCGTACTATTACAGGAATCTAAACTATAGCCCCATTAGATATGAATAGAGTATTTACTATCATTTTATCTGTTTTCCTTTTATTCGCATGCGAACAAAAAAAGGATGATTACCGTATTGCAATTGTGTCCATTGTAGAAATAGATCCTATTGTTCAATTAAGAAATGGGTTCAAGGAAGAATTTTCTCAGTCCGAGTTTGCCCGTTCCCATCAATATTCCTTCAAAGAGTATAATGCGCAGAATGATGCGGGGCTCCAGAATCAGATTGTAGATACGTTAGTGACGAATAAACCTGACATGATTTACGTGTTGGGGACGCCTTTGGCACAAGCATTGCAAAAAAGATTGCCGGACGTGCTTTTAGTCCAGGGAACGTCAACGGACCCCGTTTCTGCTGGACTGGCTGATTCTTGGAACGGATCGGGTAGAAATTACATCGCTACAACCGATCTTCCACCTATTGAGAAACAAGTAAACCTCATTAAAAGACTGACTCCTCATGTCAAAAAACTGGGCGTTATTTATAATCCCGGGGAAATTAATTCTGTGGCTGTTATCAAAAAAATGAGAGAATTCCTTGCTTCTAACCAGACAGGAATAGAAATTGTAGAAAGACCGATAGCCACAACAGCGGAAGTCGCCACTGCTACCAATTCACTGATCGGGAGGGTCGATGCCATTTATCTTCCCCCAGACAACACAGCTCATGCCGCCATTCCTGTTATTGGAAGAATTGCTACCGAATATAAAATCCCTTTTTATGTAACTGTAGAATCCGCATTGGAACATGGTGCATTGGCTACCTTATCCCTGGACTTTCATGAAATGGGAAAAGAGACAGCACGCCTCGCGCTGGAAGTTCTCAACGGGAAAAACCCAAAAACGCTTCCTATTAGAGTATCTGAAAATCCGTTAATTACGATCAGCAGAAAAAGCGCCAGCCGACTGAACATTGATTTGAGCGGGATAGGTAAAAATGAAAATATTATTATAAAATAGAATGGAACTTAAATTATTGTTTGTTTGCAATGAAGGGTTCATCTTCGGGATATTTGCCCTGGGTATTTTCCTGTCATTTCAATGGTTAAAATTTCCAGATTTGACTCCAGATGGAAGTTTCGTCCTGGGGCCCTGCGTTTTCATTAAATCGTGTTTGTCAGGCGTACCTCTCTTCTGGGCTGCTCTTTTAGGGATTTCATCAGGATTTGCTTTAGGTATCATTACGGCAAGTTTTAACAAGTTCCTGAAAATACCGGCTATCATAGCCGGATTGATTACAAGTACGGCAACATATTCACTGGGGTGGCTTATCCTTGATAAACCCAACCAGCCCCTCAATGGTTCTGGAGAGTTTTTTTCCTATAACATGACAACAAATTCTGTTCTTTTGTGCGTCGTTCTTCTTCTCCTGCTAGCCGTTATTCTGTTTCTTTTTAATCTGTTTGGTTCTTCCATATGGGGATTGAAATTGAGAGCTTTGGGAGAGAATGAAAAAATTGCAAAAGGAATACACATCAGACCTTGGAGCTACTACATCATCACTTTGGGAGTTTCCAATGCCTTGGTTGCCCTATCCGGAATTTTGTTTATTCAGAGGTCCTATTCCGTTGATATTAACATGGGAACGGGACAGACTATCATAGGATTGATCGCCATGATATTTGGCGTTCTAATCACGGCGAATTCCCATAAAATTTATATGACAACAACTTTTATTATTTTAGGAGCCATCCTTTATAAGTTGATCATACAAGTCACATTGGAATTGGGCTTTCCTGCTGAATCCTTCAGACTGATTTCAGCTTTCCTCATCGTTACTCTGTTCTTCGTCATGAAGAAATTTGATACAACATTTTTGGACAAGTTAAAATGGTCTTAACATTATCCAACGTCTACAAATCTTTTAACAACGGTTCATCTCCGTTTGTTCTCAATATCCCTTCCATATCTTTGGAGTCAGGGAAACTAACCTTTGTCATGGGGCATAATGGAAGTGAGAAAAGCGTGTTTTGCAAAATTATTTCCGGCTATATTGACAATGACAGAGATTTAGGAATATCCATGGATCGAAGAGAAATTCCATTATCGGGTTTTTTCAGCAGGGTAAAAATGATCCATCAAAAGATCAGTGATAATCTTGCCCTTGATCTGACTGTTAAGGAAAACCTCATTATCAATTCCTGCCCGCAAAGGTTTATTGACAAGTTACTGCCATTCTTGTCTCTAAACGAGACCATTTTGCAGTATTGTAAAACTATTCCCTTTTTGCACGAAAAGGCAAATCAGCCAGTCAAGGAGCTTTCTGGAGGACAACAGCAGACACTGGCTTTTTATACATTATTATTTACGGAACCATCTCTCTTACTGCTTGATGAATTTCTTTCCGCTACGGACTACTCCATTACTTCAAAATTATTGGTTCAAGCGCAGAAGATTGCCCATAAAGCTCATACTATAGTTTTGATTATCAGCCATGACGTGGATACTGCCTTGCAGTATGGAGATGAAATTATGATTTTTAGAGACGGGAAAATAGAACAGATTATTTCCAAGGACGGGAGTAACTGGAACGCCGACTACATCAAAGCCCAGATTAACAAGAGCTATTGATTAGCGGAAATATTTTCGTTTTTTAATCTTACGATTTATTCCTTCGTGGTCAGAGGAGAGATTCTTTTTCAGAAGAAGCCTTTTTCTTACGCTTGCGCTTTTTTTCTTCTTTTTGCGGTCTTCTTCCGGCGTGTCGAAGAGGCGGGTGAGGAGGTCTTTGGCGGTGCGGGAGATGTTGGCGCCGGTGGCGGCGGAGAGGGAAAGTGCACCGTAGCTTGAGACGATGGCGGAGGAGGAACGGGAGAAGGCCCCGCCGACGCCCGCGGCGCGGACCAGGGCCGTCAGGTTGTTGAAGTGGGTGTCCCAGTCCATTTCTTTTTTGTCCGCAACGTGTTCGTATTCCCGGGTAATGGTGCGGGCGATGCCCTGAACGTCAATCAGGGTACGGGCGTAGGAGTCCGCAAAGACATGTTCCCCGGTGAAAAGGCTGGCGAGGTAGTTGACACCCTCCCCGGCCAGGGGGATGGTGGTGAGGTCGCCCAGGAGGGCGGTGGCGCCGTACTTTTTCCACTTCTTTGCCTTGTCGTCGTCATCGTCTTCCATGCCTTTGATCCACGCGATGAACCAGGCGAGCAGGGACGAGGTGACGCCCAGGGCCAGCCAGGACTGTGCGGCGCAGACGCGGTTGCGCGCGGAGCCGGTTTTCCACTCCGCCGCCATGAGGCCGATTTTGTTCAGTTGCTCGGACTTCATCACAAAGGTAAGCTTGGATAAAATTCCGCCCGCGGCCTGGCTCATGCTTTTTTGCGTCTTGGTCAGGGGCTGGGCGCCGAGTTCCAATGACATGCCGACCTGTTCCAGGGCGGCCTGGCGCAGTTCTTCGTCCGTAAAGGGGGAACCGTTTTCCCGGTTGAGGCTCCTTGAGCGGGCGTAGTAGGCGTTGGCGAGGGCGTGCATGGCAAGCAGGTTGGCTTTGACATCCACGGCTTCGATCAGGTCCATGGATTTCTCCGGAAGTTTTTCCATCCGGGAGTAGCGCTGGCCGGGCATCTGGTTGCCGATCTGGGCGAGCATGGCTCCCTCCCCCCGCATGCGGGCGGTGAAGTACGGCGTGGCGGCAACCTCCTTCATAGCGATGTCCCCCAGGCCGAGCTTGGAGGCGGCGAGGTGGAAGAGGAAGGAGGAAAACGAGATGTGCTTGTGGGCGAGTTCGCGGGTTCCGTCCGCTTTTTCAAGGATGGCGGAGGGCACCCAGCCCGCGAAGAAACCATGGAGGATGGCGGTAGCCTGCTTGAGCAAGACGTAGCCGTTGCCCGCTAGCACGGAAATGGCAAAGGCTTTTTGAAGCATGCCCTGCATGCGGGAAAGGTTCAGGAAGGCGCGGTTGTTTTCCAGGCTGGCGCCGTCAATGAGGTCCATCCAGGAGGAGAGCTTGCCCATCATGTCTTCCCCCAGGTGCTGCTTGAGCTTTTGCTCCAGCGGTTTGTTTTTCAGCAGGGCGCGCCAGGCGGTCGTAATGTGGGAGGTGTAGATGTAGTTATCCTGTTCCGCGGCGGCGGCCAGGAAGACGAGGGTGCCGGATTTGGAGAAGTCCAGGTTCTCGGAATGCACGACACGGTCAATGAGGAGGCCGTACTTGCCCCCGCCGATGGAGCCCGTTTTGGGCTCGGTGAGGGCGTCCTTCTCCCTGGTGGAGTTCCGGTCGAAAGTAGCGCGGAAGTAGTCGGGCTTGAGCGTGAAGGGAACGCCCATGCGCTCTTCATAGACCTGGGCGAGGGTGAGGCCGGTTTCATTGAGTTTCCGGCGGAGGGCGTACCCGTATTCCAGGCCGTCCGGGCCGACGTAATCATAGAGGTCTCCGATACCTTTGTCGTCCAGTCCCTCCCGGCGCAGGAATCCCTTGCGGATGAGGTTGCCCTCGCTGTCGTACACGTCGGCGTAGTCCGGCTGCTCGTGGAGCAGGATGGCGTAGAGGGCGCAGTCGCGCGAGCAGATGAGCTGGCTTGCGGCTTCCGTGTTGGGGACTTCCCGCTTCGAGGTGACGTTGTGCTGGCATTGCCGCTGCTCCGGGGTGCGGGACTCGTATTCGTCCAGGGCTTGGCGGAGGAGAGGGATGTCTTCTTCCCCCGGGACGTTTTCCGTGAGGGTTTCCGTGCGCCGGTCTTCCTCCCGGATGGCCTGCCTGCGAGCCTCCCGCTCTTGACTGGAGAGGGAGAGCCATTCCTGCGCGTCCTCAATGGAGAGGGAGACCTTCACGGTGAGGAGCGGGGCGATGGGGATGCCCGTTGCTTGTGGCGTGTTGAATTGGACGAGCCATTGTTCCGCCGCGCTTTCAGACTTTACTCCGGCAATGCGGCGGATGGTGTCGGACAGCCACGCGGAGCGGTCGTTGGAGGCGTTGAGCAGGGAGGCGTTGGCTTCCGTGATTTCCTTGATGCGGGCACGGGAGAAGCGCTGGCCGAGGACTGGTTCCAGAGCCAGCATGAGCTGGGCGTAGCTCATGAAGCTGTACGGAAGGGAGGCGAGCAGCTTGCGCAGTTTGGTACGGTGGCTGATTTTTGCTCCGGCCCGGCTGGAACCCGAATTCACGGCAGGCAGATTCTTCTGGATTTGACGGGCGGCGTATTTGATGCGGCCCGCTTCCCGGGTCAGTTTTCTTTCCCACGAGTTGCGTCCGGAGAGGATGAATTCGAGGAGTTTTTCCATGGCTTCCCGGGCTTGGGGGAGGCTCATCCCGGCGTAATCCCCGTATGTCTTCCAAGCAAGAATATCCCTTTCGTGCTCCTGCCGCTTTTCTTCGTCTTCCTCCTGGTTGTACAAGGCTTCCAGCGTGGTCATGGCCTCCGCCTTGGCCTGGGATTGAGCGTCCAGCATCTGACGGTAGCGGGCGAGGGTGCGGTAGGCTGCCGCCTCCAGACGGCCCCGTGGAGATTTTTTGCCGGGTTCCTTTTTGGGGTAGACGGCTTCCACCCGCCGCATCGTCTTTTGGTACAGCTCGTCCTTAGCGAAATAGACGAGCTGGGTGCGCACGCGGTCCAGAACCTTGGACATGACGTGATCCAGGCGCTGGCTGCCGATGGAGGCCAGGATCTGCCGGACTTCCTCCGGCGTGGCGGCGGAAGTGGTGGCATTGATCATGCTTGTCTCAAATTTTTTATAGAAGGAGTCCCCCGAACGGAGGGTGCCCTTGGGGGGGATTTCCCCGGATTCCGCCATGGCCGCGTAGACGGAAGCCCATTGCATCTGCAAGTCCACATTGGAACGGTAGCCTTGGGGCAGGACGTAGCGGGCCGAGGAAAGAAGGGAGTTGATCATGCCGAAGAGCTCCGCCCCGACGCGGGCGGAGGGTTTTTCCTCCTTGCCGGACATGACCCGCCGCCAGTTTTCCGCCGCCTTGCCGAAGTCTTTTACGAGTTCGGAAGCGCGGGTGACGTGCATGGACGGGGCGGCAAGACCGGAAACGATTTCCTCCAGCGAGGTTAGAGAGAAAGTGGTTCCGGCAGGTCCGGACAGGGGGGAGAAGGAGACCAGGGCCTCCCCCGGGTATTCCAAAGCGTCATTGAAAGGCGATTCGGCACGTTCCCCGGCGGAGAGTCCGCTGCGGCGTTCCACGGCGCAGGCCTCTATTTCACCGGCGAGGCGGCGGTAGAGTTCATAGGGGGAAAGGGATGAAAGGCGTTCGTATTTGAGAAAGTCCCGGTGCAGGGCGGCCATGTCCGGCTTGGGAGTGCGGCGGTAGGCGAGGCGGCGGCTGGGAGTGGCCTTGGCCGCCGCCAGGCATTCCTTGATACCGGCAGGGGTATTGAGCGCATAGTTGCCGGGCCATGGGAGCTCAAATTGCGAGTCCGTGCTCCAGCTTCTGTCATAGAATTGTTCCAACAGGCCGGAGAGGTCCTTGAGGGCGTAGCGGGCCATGTCCAGGATGCGTTCCTCCCCCGTCAGCCTGTGGGAGATACCGTCATAGGAATAGCGGTAGGAAGTCCGCAGGACGCGGCGCGGATTGCGCGCCAGGGAGAGCATGTATTCCAGAGTGGAGATCATTCCGTCCCTTGCATTGAGCCAGGACATGAACCGGCTGGCCTGATCGTAGGCTTCATAAGCCGCTTCCCGCATGGATTCATAGAAGAGTTTGGCGGATTCTCTCGTGCCGCCCCAGGCAAAGCCTTCGATATGCTGGATGGCGTGCTGGATCTCGTGGAGGAGGATGGAGCGGAGTTGCTGCGGATCGTCCAGGTTGCGGTGGATGTAAATGGCCCGTTCCGCCGGGGAGTACATGCCGAGGTAGCCGCTGAGGTGTTGGAGGATGACAGGCATGGAGCGCAGCGCCGGGTAGGCCGCAAACAGCTCCGGATAGTCCAGCCACGCGTCCAGAGGCAGGGCGGTATTGGCCGCTGCCAGGGTTGCGAGGGATTGGAGCAGCCCGTCGTTTTCCCGCAGAAGGAGTTCCAGCGAGGAGACCTGCTCCGTCAGGCCGGAGGCGGCAAGGTGACTGGTACTGTACAAGCCGGTACGCAGGACGGCAGCGGACAGGAGGCGCCCCCAGCTTTCCCGGTCGTGGTCCAGGGTGAGGTATTCCCGCCATTTGGAGATGTTGTTTTCCGGACGAAGCGTCCGTTTATTTCTGTAGAATTGACGGTGGAGGGAGAGGTAGCGGGCAATCCGCTTTTTCGTTTCCGCAGAAAGGGTATGGCGCAGGGCGGAGAGCTCCCGGCGCAGGGTGGGCAGGTACGGGGCGGCACGGTCTTTCAGGACGGCCCGGGAGGCGTCTATCTCCGCCCGGTACATGCCGTCGTCACGGCCCCGGAAGGTGTTTTTTTTGTACTGTCCCCAAGTGGCGGCATGGGGGCCGATGACGGAGAAGGTGATGTCCGGGGAGGAGGGGTCGAACGTGCCGATGTTGTCCGTGGCGGATTTGATCTGGGAGGGATGGAGGGCGACATAAGTGTCCGTTACCTTGTTGCCGGTGTCGTCTCCAGGGTCGATGACGTTATGGATGACAGCGCCATCCCTGTGCAGGAGCTTCGCCTCTTCAACAACGGTGTGGATCGTGCGGCTGCTGAATATCCTGATGAGCATGTAGTCGGTGAGGCCGTGGGAGGATATGTAGTCGATGGCCGCCTGCTCCGATGTCCAGTATTCCCCGCCGTCCGGCGGGGAGATGTAACTGCCGGACTGCTTATCGTACAAATCGAACCAGGGCTCTCCTTTTTCATACCACCATAATCCCCCGAAATCTTCTTCCAGCGGGGAGCGAAAATTAAGGAAACAGGAGTAGATGCCGGGCGCTCCCGTGTTTGCAAGGGGGGAACGAAGGTCCGCCTTTTCCCGGGTTCCGTAGTACGAGGCGGCGACTTCCGGATCTGCGGTAAAGAAGGAACTTCCTGCCGGGATTCCGGAGGATGGATTCCCCTTCCGGCTGTCAAAAACAGTAAAGCCTGCGCGATGCGTGCCGTGGTAGACGACGCGTGGCTCCCCGTTCTCATCCACGACGCGGGAGGCATGGGCGGGGTTGTGTTGCCAGTCCCCGAACCAGTCATGGAAGGCCGCCGTGCGCACCTGCGCCTACTGGCGGGGCGTGAGGGTTCTCCATTGGGAGCCTTGAGCCAGGCGCCGGAGGCGAGGGCCGTTTCCGTGATGGCCCGCTCCTCCTCCGACAGGGAAGCCATGTAGTCCGAATCCGGCAAACGGAGCCAGGAAGGCCCCGGAGCGAGGGAGAAGGACGCGGAAGAGCCGATGAGGGACGCAAGAGCCTGAAAACGCCCTTCCCTAGTTCCGTCATGGTAAAGAGGACGGATTTGGTGACGCTTGAGAACGTCCCTGACCTGCTTGTTCTTCCGCAGGGCGGCGGGAAGGACGGCGTGGGAGAATTCCCGGAGCTGGACGGAGCGCCGGGGGACGGCTTCATAGTAGTCCCGCAGTTCTGCATGAAGGGCGGAGAGGGCTGCCGAACCCAGTCCGGGGAGGCGGCTGTCTCTGGCGATGCGGCCCTGGAAGGATGTCCCCCGGTAGAGGCGGCAAAGAGCGGCAAGAACTTTTTGGGGCGTGGGGGCGCCCCTGACCAGGGAGAGGGCTTTTACGGCATTGTCGAAGGCGGAAAAACTCCCGTCAATCCGGCTGAGGGCCATTTGGAATTGATGGATCAGGTCCTGGGCTTTCTGCTGGGAGGCCTTTTCCTCTTCTGTGGTGACAAGATTGTTCCGGCTGGCCTTGATTTCTTCCAGGCTGTTGAAACGCCTGGCTTGCCTGGCACGGAGAAGTCCCGTGGAAAAGACGAGGCCGCGTTCCGCGCCCATGCCCTTGCTCTCCAGCATGTGCCGGGTGATGTTTTCGAGCGTGGCCGGAAGCCCCGTCTCCCTGATGCGGGGAACGGGATTGAGCCAGCGAGCCAGCTTGTCCTTTACCCAGGCGTTGAAGGCTTTCTTGTGCTGGGCCGCGTACTTTTCAAAGCGTTTGTAGTTGGCGTGGCTGTCCAGGGCCTTCTTCCCGGCTTGGCGGGCATCCTGGAGGGCCAGGTAGGAAATGGACTGGAAACCGTCTCCCCGGGCTTCCCTCAGTTCCTTTTCCATCGCCCGCAGGTTGCTTTTTCGGGTCAGGGTCTGCGGGACGGTCAATTGAGCGTCCCGGGAATCCTGGGAGAATTGGCTGCGGTAGCGCTCGATAGCCCTTTCCATGGCCTTACAGAAGTCATCCTGCCGGTCGGGAGAGAGGGTGTTGGCATCTTTCCACGGGAGCATTTTGCGGATTTCCGCATAGAAGATATTGTCTCCGGTGTTGAGGCGGAGGGGGAAGGCCGTCTTTAGGGGTCGGGGGGCGTAGCCGCGTTCTGCGGCGAAGACGGCCAGCGAGGATTCGTTATGGCGCAGCTTGTTTTCCAGCTCGCCGCGGTGGTCTCCGTCCAGGGCGTTTTTCAGGAAGCGGAGGGAGGAAATGTCCGTGCCTCCGTAGTAGCGGAGGGCGGCTTCCTGCGCCCGATTATAGAAGTCCTCCCGTTCCTTTTCCTCCTGCCTGCTCCAGCGGAGTTCCGGGAAGTACCCGCTCCACGCGTCGCGGTCATGGATTTCCACGCCGCGGGCCGGGTCCGCCAGGGCTGGGGAGCCGACGAGGTAGATGTTCTCTTCTCCGCCCCAGGTGTAGGGGCGGTCCAGACGGGTGACGGCGATGGAAGGCAGCGGCAGGCCGCCCAGTTTGTCCACCGCCAGAAATTTTTCTTCATCCAGGCTGTGGATGGCGGCCAGGTTGGACAGGGAGAAAGTGATGTCGGGATGGGATTCGTCAAACGCGCCGGAGTTGTACTCCGAGGATTTGACCTGGCTTGACTTGAAAGCGACGGCAATGAGGGCCCCCATGTCCGTGGGGTCATGGCCGAGGTAGCCGTCATGGTGCTCACGGACCCAGCCGAGGAAGTCGCTCCAGCGGTGCCCCATGTCGTATTCGTAGAGGCTGCCTTCCCGGATCATGTCGCGGACGGATTCCCTGTCCATGGATTCTCCGGAGTAGCGGTCCGTCCAGCCTTCCTCCTCCTGCCAGAAGTCGATAAACTCGTCCACCCACGGGAGGCGGGCACTGGCCTCATCCTGGGCGAGGAAGGGATTTTTGAGGTTGAGCCAGGCGGTGGTGATGCCGCCTCCCTGGTAAGCTTGATAGCTTTTCGCCAGCTCGGTGGAATCGGAAAAGAAGATGCCGTCTACATGGGGAACGCCGTCAAAGACGGAGGGAGAGCGGCGGATGTCGAAGGAACCGCCGTGGTACAGGACGATGGGTTCACCATTTTCATCCAGGGTTTTGGAGGAGTTGGCCGGATCGTGGAGCCAGTCCCCGAACCAGGCGAGGAAGGCTTTGGTCCTGCTCTGCGCCCATTGCTTCTCCGTCAGGCGGGTGGGCTGGCCGTTGGGGGCCAGGAGGTCGTTCCCCTCGTCCCTGGCGCGAGCGAGAATGGATTGCTCCTCCGCCGTCAGGGGGGAGGCGGAACGCTCCATGACGGTATAGGAGTCTTCCGCATCGTCCCACAGGGAGAAGGTGATGTCCGGGTTGCCGGAGTCGAAGGGGCCGCGGTTCGCGTAGGCGGACTTGATTTGGGACGGATCAAAGACGCTGTAAACTGTAGAGGGAAGGTGGTAAGGAGCGTCGTCTCCCATGTCGATGACATTACGGATGATGGCCGCATCGTACCCTTGTTCCCGGGCTTCCAGAGCGATGGTGTTGGTCGTCGGCACGTCTCCCTCCCCGGATGTATCCTCCGCGTTCCTGCCGTCCCAGTAGTTCCCCTGGAAATCGGCTTCAAGGGGGAGGCGGATGTTGATAAAACAAGTGTAAACGGCAGGGAAAAGAGTACGCTGCCCGGCAAGCGCGGAGAGGGCGGGCAGCTCCGCTTCCCGTGCGGAGGCGGGATCTTCCAGCTTGCAGTAGGTGATGGCTACCTGGCGGCTGTCTGAAAAGAAGTAGCAGTCGTCAGGCGTGCCAAACTGGCTTGGATTTTCACCCAGGGCCGTGTCAAAAATGGTGAATCCCGCCCGGTGGGAGCCGTGATAGACAGGAAGGGGCTCTCCATTGACATCCACGACGCGGGAGGATTGCTCCGGGGCGTGGAGCCAGTCTCCGAACCAGTCCCGGAAGGCGCGGGTGCGGACGGTGGCCCAGAGTTTGGGTTCCAAGAGAGAGGGTTGTCCGTTGGGGGCCTGGAGCCAGGTTCCGTCCGCTTTTGCTTGTTTTGCAATAAGGCGTTCCTCCGGAGAAAGGGCGAAGGTGATGTCCGGGTTGCCGGAGTCGAAGGAGCCGTTATTGTCCGTGGCGGATTTAAGCTGGTAGGGACTGAAGGGGATGTAGACGGTGTGGATGTCCGAGTGGAATTTGCCGCCCTGGTCGATGATGCCATCATAGCCGAGGCGCTTGAGGCAGGCGGTTACCCAGTCCGGGATGGTGGTCCAGGCGTAGGTCGTGCCGTTTTTGACGTCTTCTTCCAGGATGTCGATCCAGGTATCCGGGGCGAGGTCGTTCTTGCTCCAGGAGAGGAGGCCTCCCTTTTGCGCAGGGTTCCCGGCTTTCCGGGAGGCGGCTTTGAGCGAAGTGAGGGTTTGCTTGCTGATGCTGTCCGTGCGGAAGGGGCGCTCCATGTGCAGGTAGCAGGCGTAGACGCCCGGTTCCGTGTAGTCCGGGTCCCGATACCAGGGAGCGATGGGAAGATCCAGTTTTGCCAGTACGTCCAGGAAGCGGGTTTCCTGTCCGAAGAGGGTGGCACTATCCAGCCAGTGGTAGACGAGGGCGCGCAACGCATTGCCGCGGGCCTCCTGAAGATGGAAACGGAAGCCGCCGTTGGCCTCGTCGGTGGACGGGTCCAGGATGATGGAGTCGTCCCCCTCCCAGTCGGTACGGATGTGGCCCGCGGTGCGGGCGATGCGCTGGCGCTCCTCCGGGGAGAGGTAGTTCCAGTACCGTTCCAGGGGGATGTCTCTCCCGGAAGGAAGGGTGACGCGGAACTGCCGGTGGTAGTCATGGTAGTCCTCCTCCTCATAGTCAATGCTGGTATCGGTCTTGTTCCTTGAATAGTTGGAGGCGATTTCCGGAGAATCCGTAAAGAAGGCCATGGGGCCGGAGGTGGCGCGCTCCGGGCGAAAGACGGTGCCCACCCTGTCCTTGCGGGCTGTGCCGTGGTAGACGATGACTGGTTCTCCGTGGGCGTTGACAACCTTGGATTGGCCGAACCATTTTTTGAAGGCGGCGGAGTTGACTTGCAGCCACTGGCGTTCCGTCAAGGCGGTGGGTGTGCCGTCCGGGGCTCGCAGGAAGGTGTCTTCCACCAGGGCCTGGGCGGCGGTGCGCTGTTCCCGCGGAGTGAGGGCGAAGGTGATGTCCGACAGCGTGATGTCGTAGGAGCCGCAGTTGCCGACGGCGGACTTGGCTTGTCCCGGGCGGAAGAGGCCGTAGGTCATGACGCCGCTCTCCTCCGTCATCACGGAGTCGTACCCGAGGCTGGAGAGAATGTCCTTGAGTTCCCGGTGACGCTCCCAAATCTTAAAAGCCTCGGTTTCTTCCGTACCTTGGAGGAGGGTTTCCAGCTTCCGGGAGGCTTCCTGAAGTTGTTCCTCCGAAAAAAAACCAAGTGCCCTATCCTGCTCCAGTTGCCGCCGGATGTTTTCCCGGAAATGTTCCGGACTCTGGCGGGTGAGGCTGTCGGGAAAATGGAACGGACGGCGGGTGGCAACGAAGAGGTCCAGCACGGTGCCGCCCGCGGCGTACTGCTCGCTCAGTTCCCGGCTGGAAGAAATCCATGTGTAGTTTCGGCGCACGCCGGGGTTGTACGACTGCTTGAGGCCCCGGTAGCAGACGCGTGGCTCCCCGTTGTCATCCAGCACGACGGAGGAAGCGGACGGATCACGAAGCCAGTCTCCGAAGTAGCGCATGAAAGGCGCCGTGCGGACAAGATGCCACTGGTCCGGCGCGAGGCGGGAGGGCTGGCCGTTGGGAGCGCGGAAGGCTTCCACGCCGCCCTTGTCAATGAAGTTGACAAATTGCTTGAGGGAGAGTAGCGTACGGACAGGGAGCGATCGCCCAGTTGCCCGACGGGTTGCACCGAAGTCCACCTGGGAGGATGCGCTCCCTGTTTTGTCGAGAGCTGCCGCCGCCGCCGTTTCCACTCCTTCCAGGTAGCAGCCGCGCGTATCTTCCCGGAATGTGAAGAGGACGTAGCCGGGACCGTGGAGGCTGTCCCTGATTTTGGCGAGGTAGTAGTGCCAGGATTTTGTCTGATCCGGCGAGGCGTTGTCGAACTCCGGGACGGAGTACATGTAGCGGGCCGAGGCCAGGAGCGGTTCCAGAGCGCCGATGGCCGCCAGGGTACGGGTCTCGGGAGAGGTTGCCATGATGTGCTTCCAGCCCCGGTTGCTCAGGTAGATGCGGCGGCCATCCGGCATGAGGAGAGGGGGCTTGAGCTGTTCCGAGGTTTTTTCCCGGCCATTGGCAAAAAGGGTGCGCTGGCGCGTTTTCTCCCGCAGGGCCGTGAAGGCCTGGCGGGCAAGCTTGGAGAAGCCCTGGGTTTTGTCTTCCCGTGCGGAGGCCGGAATGGCGAGCGTGACGGGGGAAGCCTGTTCAACGGCGTGGAAGGAGGAGGAGAGACGCACGGGGCTCAGGGCGAGGGGAAAGTCCGGCGAGGGAGAGGAGTGCGGCAGGAAGGCAGAGGGATCGTCCCGTTCTTCCGCACCGGAGAGGGAGAAAGAGATGTCATGGACCTCCAGGAAGCTGCGGATGGCTTCGTTGCGGCGCTCGTCCACCTCTTCCCGGAGCCAGGAGGCTTTGGCAAGTGTCCACGGGTTGCCCAGGGTGAGGGCTTCTTGCTCCGTCAGGTCATAGGTGTGGATGGGGACGTTATATTTTTCCAGCTCCGAGCGGAGGGATGGTCCCAAACTGGAAGGAAGGATGAAGCCGGAGAAGTCCGAGGGAAAGAGCCAGCCTCCGGGGGCGGCCTCGTAGTAGATTTTGGCGGAGGTTCGGCAGGCGTCGAGAAAGGCCCGGACTTCTTCGGCGATGTAGTCGTTGGAGGATTGCAGGTCATTGTATTCTTCCGGGTTTTCCTCCTCGTCGTAAACCGTGTCCGGGTCATCGAGGAGGCCTTCGCCGATCAGGGCATTCCGGACGTTTTCATGAGAAATATCCCGCCACCAATATCCTATCAGAAAATGTTGGAGGGAGCGGGGCTCGAAGTAGCAGGAGCCGAGCAGGATTTTGAACTGGTCTTCCAGTTGCCGTGTGGCGGTTTCCGCTTCATGGCGGTCAAGCTGGAAGGAGAGGTTGTCCGTGCGCAGGGCTTCCTTCAGGCTGGGGAATTCGGCGGCGTAGGCCTGGGAGGCCATGATGATGGGAAGGGCTGCGCCATCCGTGCCGTAGTTGTCGAGCACTTCGTCCGGGGTCATGTTATGAGGCAGGAAGGACTCCAGGTGCTTGGCTTTCATGTAGGCGTCCAGGTTTTCCCGGTTCCATTCCCGGAGGTCTCCGTGTTCGTTGTAAAACCAGGGGATTTCTTCCGGACCGTGTTCGTACCCTTCCCATGGGGCGCCGTCTTCGGAGATTTTTTCCGGCATCTGGCGCGTCCAGGCGTCGCCGCGCCAGATGCGTGCGCCGGGGGTTTTGGCAGGGTCGATGCGGTCCGGGTGCAGGATGCAGGCGATTTCCGCATAATAGGTGGGGCCGGAGTCGAGGTCCGCAATCTGGATGGCGGGGTTGGGCATGCCGCCGAGTTCCAGGACATGGCGCATTTTTTCTTCCGACAGGGTGTGGATGGCGACACGGGAACCGTTCAGGGAAAAGCTGACTTGCCCCCTGGCGTTGAGTTCCCTGGCCGCCTGGCCCCAGAGGGAGGGGAAGGTTGTTTCCAGGTCACGGGAGGGGGTTAGAGAGAAGGTGAGTTCGGGGGTGAGGGCTTCCGAGGCTTTGCGGTTTTCCTCATTCTCCTGGGCGGCGGCTTCCTCTTCCGCGCGGGCGCGCTCCGCCTGCATGTCCAGGCGGTGGTCCCCTATGGGGTCGGGCGGGGTGTGGCCGTCCCAGGTGAGGGCGCGGACGCGGAGGTTTTCGTACAGGCCGATTTTTTCATACATGGCCTTGAGGAGTTCCAGCTCTTTCAGACGTTCGGCAGGGTCGGCGGAGAGGCCTGCGGTAATGCCTTCCGTGACGAGGACACTGCCTTTTTTGGAGATGGTGCGCACGCCTTTGATGGCGTTGATGTGTTCGTTGATGGTCGTGATGCAGAGGGAGACGTATTCCGCCGCCTTTTCCATGTCCGCCTCAAAGGATTCCCCGAAGGAGATGAGGCCCTGAACCATCTTGCCGTCCGCCGAGGCATGGGCCATGAGCTGGATTTTTGCAGCGACGAATTCCAGGGATTTCCCCCTGGCGAGGTCGTTGGCCGCCGCCGTCTGCATGGCGTCGATGCGAGCCTTGTCCTGGATGTGCTGCGTCAGCAGGCAGATGGCTTCCGCGTCCTGCGCCCGGATGGCGCCGGACTTGAAGCGCGTCCAGAGGTCTTCCCGGGCTTCCCGCCCGATGAGGAGTCCGCGGCGGGATTTGGTGCCGGAGCGGGTGAGGCCGCGGCGGGTGAGTTCGGCGTCCGTGAGGTTGGTCTCGCGAACGTAAATGGCCGCCGTCAGCTCATCGGCTTGATCATCCTGCATGTTTTGCTCGTAGTCCAAGAGGCGCGCCCACTTGGCGTCATGGGCGGCGTCTTCTTCGTACACGTAGGCGGGGATGTTTTTTGTGCCGGTGCGCTGGGCGAGGTCGAGGCGGTGGCGCCCGGAGACGACTTCCAGCCTGCCGTTTTTCCGCTTCCAGACGTAGATGGGGGGAGCGTCCGCGCGGTAGTCTCCGACCAGGGGATTGACCACGCCTTTTTTGCCGGAGTTGACTTTGACCTGGGGGACTTCCGGGGAGAGGTGCAGCTTGTCCACGGGGACCAGTCCCAGCCATGTTCCGGCGTCGGGATTCCAGGAGGCGCCGTTGGCGAAGACGCCCTGCATGGAGGAGGGGGCCTCCGGCAGGGAGATTGTTTCGGGATGCCGGTAGGCCTCCTTGGGAACGGAACGCTCCTTGCCTTTGTCCCCGGTGGTGATGTGCGCTTTTTCCTCCTCTGCGTCTTTTTGCTGCCGTTCCCGGATTTGTGAGGCGGTGGGCGTGCCGGACGGGGCGCGTCCATCAATAATGGCGCGGGCGTCCATGACGGCCTGGATGTCCGCCTGTTCGATTTTGGCCGAGTCAAAGACGGTATGGACCTCATGACCGAGGTCGCGCAGGATGTCGGCCATGTCCTGCGTGATGGCCCCGGCCTTGCGCCCGGCGTTGTAGGCCTGGCCGATGTGCAGAAGGTAGGCGGCGTCCCCCAGGGTGTTGACGTGGTACTGGAGGAGGTCTTTCTGCCACTGGGGCAGCGGCAGGGAGTCCGCATTGGAAAGCATGTCCGAGAGGGCGAGCTTGGACATGGCCTCGACGATCTGCATGTCCGAGAGTTCACCCTTCGGCTCCACAAACTGCCCCTTGAAGCCGAGCTGCCGCATGGAGGCCTGGGTGTCGCGCAGCAGGGAGGCGATGGCCTGAAGGCGGACCGGGTCTTTGAGCGTGATCTTGCCGAGCTTCCACTCAAAGAGGTCTTCCAGCAGCTCACGGCTGCCGATGTTGCCACGGGTCAGAAGAAACAGGGTGTCCGCCGGGGTGGTGCCGGGAGCGGTACGCATTTTGAAGAGGCGCGTATATTTAAAATTTTCCTCTCCCGTGGTTTTGGCCCCAATGCGGAGCCGCTGTCCGAATTCCTGGTCGAGGGCCATGATGGAACTGAGCGGGACGTAGGGGGACAGGGCCGCAAACGGGGTGGCGGCGGCCTCCTGCTCCGACATGCCCGAGTCCGTGCGGCGCCTGTATTCCTGGGTTGCGATGCGGGTAAGGTGGGTAAACGCCGTCTGGGACATGGCCCCGATGGCGCGTACAAATCCGCCAAGTGTGGTCAGGGAGGCTGCCGTTTCTGTTTCCGTTTTTTGCGCCGGGGCGGAGTCTGCGGCGGCAGTCTCCTGCGTGTCCGAGGAGGCGGGGGCCGGTTTTTCCTGCTGTGCGGGTGAGGGAGTGTCCTGGACGGGGGCTTCCGTTTGTGGCTGCCGGGGAGTGGAGGCGTTTTCTGCTTCCGGATTCCGCCCGTCTTTGTTGTTATCCTGTCCCCACTGGAGCATATCCTGGGCCTGGATCTCACCGGTGGCTTCCGCCGCCCGAAGAAAGGCGTTGGCGGCGAATTCGGATTGGGTGCGCCGGACTTCCATCTGTTCCGCCCGGCTGAAGTACTGGCCGAAGAGTGCGACGAGCTGGTCGCCTGTCATGTCCTGGGTGAATTTTTTGGGATCTACATACTTGACTAACCAAACTATTTTATAATATTTTCATTATATCCTAATTATTTGAAGGTGAACAATATAGATAAAAAGGAAGATCAACTTACGATCTTCCTTTTTTCTATCAAACCCTCCGTCTTCTCAAAATAATACACATAATTCCTAATAGACTCATGGTAGAAGTCGATGGTTCGGGAACAACGCCATATCCTATTAATTTGAACCATCCCTTTCCCGATTCCCCTTCTTCATAAGTTAATTTATATGATCCGTCAGAGTTGAACATATCAATATCTGAAAGATTATAATTCGTCAAATCGCCCGAAAATAGTTGGAATTCATCACCGGAAGAGATCATACTCAAAATTTTCGTCTCATCAAGATCAAGCCTTATTTGACTACTCTTATCCATGAAAACAGAACTAGCGGATATATAGTAGAACTTATCTCCATTCCCGAAGTTAAATGTTAAAAATGAATTTTCATTTAGTGTTAGAGAAAACAAAGTAGAATTTTTAGTTATGTTCCAACTTGATTTTGTTAAATTTATGTTAATTGAACCATCATTTTCTTGAGAAGTGTAACCATCGAAAGAAGTACCATTCTGAATATTAACAGTTAAGTCAGATGAAGCGGATATTCTCTGATTTTTAGATTTAGACAAATCCACGTTACTAAGGCTAACTTCTAGATTTCCTGCACCTGAAATCAGTGTGTTGTTATTAACTGAAGAAATAGATGAATTTGTAAGAGATATAGTACTACTATCTCCAACCAAGACCCCACTGGTACTGGATTTTTTATTTTCAATATGTGTATTATAAAGAGTTACTTTTGAATCTCCGCTTGCGGATATAGAAGCCCTATTATCTCCTGTTGTCGATATTCTAATAATTCCATTACCTTTATTTGATATTGTAGCGTTTCTACTCGCGTGGATCGCCGTATCTGAGGCATTATAAATTTCTACATTATCAAGGAGAAGGTTTGAATTATTCCAGAGGAGAATACCTGTTCCCTCATCTGCGTAATTATAAATTTTCGTATTGTAGATAGTAGATGTTTCGGTCATGCCACTCAGTTCGATCGCTGAACTGTAAACACCATACACGCCTCCCTTTGATACGGTAACTGAGGACCAACCATAATTCGCTCCTAAATTGAGAAATTTTCCTCCTTTTGAGTAAATCGCCGCATCCCCAAAAGAATTAGATCTACAAACTGTAGAAACTACAATATTAGTTCCGGTATAGGAAGATCCTGAAGAAATCAATAAAGCGCATGAAACAGTTGAGGAGGTATTATGATGTTTTTCGTCATCTTCTATAATATCTCCATCAATCGTGACATCGGCAGTTTTTGCCGCCAAACAATAGGGTATGGTGTATGAAACCAATAGGCTTAGGGAAATGAATAGGGCCTTTACTGATGATAATGTCTTCATAGTTCTTATCTCGTTTTGATGGATTCCCGGAATGGGAACTCATCCGCATAGTACGAGATAGCAACTGATTGTAAACAATAAAATATCCCAATTCGGGTTATTTCTGAAGATAGGTTATCCTCAGAAAATGCTCAGGAAGAGGGATAGTCTCCAAGAGGAAAAACTGCGTTCATTCCTAAGAATGAAGCGTAAGAAAATGGGACTGTCTCAAGTAGAACTTTCCGAGATGTGCAATCTTCCTCAATCATTTATCTCCAAGTACGAGACAGGAGAACGGTATTTGACCTTTTTGGAGGTGTTATCTCTTTGTAAATTGCTTAATATCAATATATTTGATTTGATCAAGGAACTAGAGTCTTAACTTTTGGGAATTGGTTTTCCCCAAATTTCTTAGAAGACTACAAGTTGATTCTTGATTTCTCAAAAAATTATTACATTATACCCCAATGGAACCAGAAAATGCATATTCTAATAATTTCACAGATCATGTAGTCATATACAATGATAAGAATTTTTCTATAGCGATAGGGAATTGGGAAGGCAAAAAAGATAAGCGACGCGTTGGCATGAGATGGAATGAAGCATATACTGACATCGGTTATCCAAGTGCATATGGAATCCCTAAGTGGTTTATTGTAGAAAATAATGTTGCGCTTCCTTTACTGGTTTGGATTCTTGGTAAAAATGGAGAAGAGAATGATTCTATTATAAAAGAAGCTATAAAACAAATTATCTCTCAGAAGAAATGACCACATATTTGATAACATTTAGGATTACAACAAGAGATGGTTCTCCTAATTCCTATCAACAACGGAGAAAAGAATTTGATGATCTATTAGCGTCTTATGCTCCTAAAAAATTTCCGCTAGAAACTGATAATAATTCTTCTACTTCAACATATATAATTCACGAAGATGAACCAGATTTAGGAGAAATATCAATACAATGTATTGAAAAAATTCCTGATCTAATTGATTCTGTGAAAAACTTTTTTGAAAAATATCGTTCTGAATTTAAAGATTCATTTATCTTATTGAAAATTGATTCTTCAAATATGGTAGTTCATTCTATGAGGATGGACGAAGGTAATGATATTAGTGACGGACCGGGGATAAATTGTCTAGATTAATATCATCTTTTTTAATATATTTGCCATTTACAGTGTCATAAATGATACCTTTGTGTCTCCATTTTTCCTTTTTGTCTACAATTATTTTTATATTTAATAATTTTGAGATAAAAAATAGGAATTTTATTTTCCATAAAGCATTGTAACTCATTTGTTCTATTTCAATTAATATTGGATCAGTAACAAAAAATCCATTTTCTGAAATCCATCGATCTCTTTCTTTGTTATAATAATGTAATCTTTTTTCCATAAAATTACTTATCCTTTATTTTTAAAAGTCACTTCACCAAATCACAATACATAATTCTCTTACCAACCATCTTGGTAATCGTATCTCCTATAAATTCCATCACTTCGACCTTGGAGGTATTATGCCTATAGGAAAACTCATGGATATACCTCTTCAAATGCTTAGGAGACATGTAATGGTAAACTCCATAGTAACCTCTTTTTAGTAGAGACCAGAAACTTTCAATGGAATTAGTATGAACCTCTCCATTGACATACTGTTTCCGCTTATGGTTGACAAACTCATGAACAAAACCCACAAGTCCCTTGTAAGACTTAAACTCGTCCGTAAACACATTGGAATTCCTCGTGACATTCTTTCCGATGAATCCCTGTAAATTGTAAGCGGACGTATCATCGATATGTTTGACAATCACCTTTCCATTCCTCTGTTTGGCTCCGATGACAATCAATTTACCTACTGAACCTCTTCCCTTGTTCAGCTTCTTGGAAAAGTGTTTGTTGGATTCCTTTCCTCCAATGAAGGTTTCATCTACTTCTACAATACCGTCCAACTTCTCCTTTTTATCCTTCATCCAAACTTCCCTTATTCTGTGACAGAGGAACCATGCACTCTTCTGAGTAATTCCAAGTTCTTTTGAAATCTGGATGGAGGAAATGCCTTTTCTGGAAGTCGCCAACAGATACATACACATCAACCATTTATGAAGAGGCAATTTGGATTCCTCTAAAATTGTTCCGAATCTTACGCTGAAGAACTTTCTACAATCCTTACAGCGATAAGACATCGGTTTTTGATCCTTACATTCGGTGATATGATTGGAACCACAATGAGGACAACGGACATGACCACTCCATCTTTTTAACTCAAAATATTTCCGAGCAGATTCCTCATTAGGAAATTTGGAGAAGAACTCATATAAGGAAGTATATTTGATTTTGTTGTTTCCCATATCATCGCTTGGTTGATGACACCACAAATCTTTGTGGTGATATGGAAATTTTGTCGTGTTTTGATTAGTTCGTACGCGTTTATTTTCAGCGTATTGAGAATTATTTTGTATTACAATTTTCTTACCCATATAGGACGAGTAGAAAATTGTTCTCAGAATTTAATGATATAAAAATTAACGGAGGTTAAACTGAATGAAAATTAAATGGATCCTTGTTTTTAAGATTGACAAACATCTGAAATATTGTAAGTCTGCTTTCAGATGCATATGAAATGCATCAAAACAAAAAAACGAAGGGTCCGAAAATCTCAATTCGAACGTAATCAACTTAGAAAATACGATGTAAATCTTTCCCTTTATTACAATAAAGATTTACATAAGAAATCTAAACTAATACGAAAACGTTTATATGTGAAAAGAGAGTAAGGTTATTGTATAACAGTTTTCCCGATACTGTTTTCAGTATCGGGTTTTTATTTTCTAAATTTCCTGAAAATGAAGAGGTGATCTGTTGGATGGTTAGTCAAGTATGTAGGTCCCAATTTTTTCTTACCGGAATCGCGGTCGTAAACGGTAACGGCATAGGTGCCGGGCTTGTCCAGCTTTTCTTCCACGAGGGGGAGGTGCATGGATTGCTGGAAGTATTTATAGGCCTCGGATTCGATGGTGGCCTGGACTTCTCCCAGATGGCGGAAGGCGGCCATGCCCGCCTTGGCATTTTTGAGAGCCTGGTCATGGTTTTCCCAGGCTTTGCCCCGCGCCTGCCGGGCGGCGGCGATGCGCTCCTTGTCGTTTTCAATGGCGGCGACGCGCCGGGCTTCCTCCTTCGGGATGCCCTGGGTCATGAGCATTTCCTCGTTTTTGGAGTAGGTGATGAGGGAGCGGTGGAGGGAGGGGGCCTGCATTCCGGCCAGGCCGCCGACGAAGAGGGCGGTTGCGGCAAACTGGTCGGGCGAGAGCATGCCCTGGAGTTCCTGCCAGTAGTTGTTCCAGTCGTAGTTCCCGCCGACATCGAGATTGACGAGGGGGGCCAGGTTGTTGCGGACAACCCACTGGATAATGGCCTCGGCGGTGGGCTCCGCGACGGTTTCCTCCGCGATCCCGGCCCCGGTCTCAAAAAGGACGTGCTTCCAGAGCGAATCCGTGAGGGCCTGCCGGGTTTTGTTCATGAAGGGGAGCTTGCTCATGAGCCAACCCGCGCCGGAGAGGCGCCCTATTCCCCCGTAGGAGATTTTTTCCACGGCGGTGGAGGCGGCGGCGTCTATGAAGGCGGACCATTCTGCCGTGCCGGGGGCCAGCCCTGCGTAGTAGGCGCGGTTGCGCTTACCATCAAAAGTCTCGGCCAAGGCGACTCCCCAGCCCGCATACGGAATAAAGAAGGGGAGAGTCTGCCCGGTGACGCTGCCCAGGCAGTTGACCGTGCGGGCGGCGAAAGAGGACCGGTCGCTGGCCTGGTTGCCCAGGTCCTGCCCGGTGGAGAGGAGGCCCAGCACGCGGGCGTTTTCTTTGTCGTTTTTGACGTAGGTTTCGTAGTCCCGGACGGTTTGGGCCATGAGGCCGAACACCTGCTTATTGTGTTCCCTGGCAAAAGGGACGAGGAGGTCCTGCTGGCCGGAGAGCTGGAGGGCGGTTCCCAGGGTGGCGTCCCTCTTGATCGCGGGATTGAATAGCGCAATCTTGAGATTGTGGAGGAATTGGTACTTGTCTCCCGTTTCTTCCTTGACTTGTCCCATGAGGTTTTTAAGGGAACCCTCAAAAAGCTGGAAGGCCGTCTCGTTGATCATGAGCTTCCCGGAACCGTCGTCATCCGAGAGGGCGGAGGTGATCTTCATGGCGGTGCGTTCCGAGACCATGCGGCGCAGGCCCGCGTCCGGAGTGTCTGAGAAGGCCTGTTTCAAGAAGGAGAAGGCGGCGTGGGCTTTTTCGATAGCGGTGGTGTCAAATTCCTTTTGGTAGACGCCGAGCTGTTC